>ERZ761603.53-NODE-53-length-101566-cov-39.524692_pt1 | contig 101566 bp, 76 predicted proteins | sample MGYA00511879_ERZ761603 | MGnify/ENA primary metagenome ERZ761603 (study PRJEB28899, sample SAMN02850040) | bioreactor sludge metagenome | biome: EBPR Sludge; feature: EBPR Bioreactor; material: flocular biomat | place: Australia: Thorneside Wastwater Treatment...
TGCCTGCCAGTTGTTCTTCGATGAAGCCGTACATTTGACCTTCTGCCTCGCGCCTTGCTTTCTGGTGCGGCACGGCAATGTCTTTGAGCCTGCCGAGGATGCCGATGGTCAGCGCGGAGTAGACGGCAAATGCCAAACCCACGCGCCAATCTTCGATGGCAAGCGTGATGAGAATGCCGACGAGTAAAAGTCCGTTCGCGACGAGGTTGAGCGCGAACTGCGAGAAGAAGGTCGCCAACTCGGTCACGTCACCGTCGATGCGTTCGATCAATTCGCCGGGCGTGTGGTCGTTGTGGAACTTCATGCCAAGTTTGAGGGCATGTTCGGCGAGTTCAGCGCGCAGGGCGTTGGTGGCTGTCCAGGCCACGTTTTCGCCGAGGTAGGTCACACCGATGTGAACGCCTTGCTGTACCAGCGCGATACCGATAAATGCAGCGGCTGTCCACATCAGCGTTGAGAGGGCTTTGCCTGCCAGCGCGTCGTCGATAAAGAGGCGCATGATCTGCGGGGCAAGGATGCGCAAGCCGATACTGCCGAACAGCAGAACAGCAAGCAGGATGAACCGTCCGCGTTGGGGGCGGATGTGGTCAGAGAGCAGGTTCCAGTAAGATTTGAATGAGAGGTTCATTTTTTCACCACAAAGGGTCACAAAGATACACTAAGGATTAAAGAAAAAACACGGCGCGGGTGCGCCGTGTTTGGAAAGACACAGGGATTGAAGCCGTAACTAAACGGTCAATAGGCGCACTTCGAGTGGGTACAATATTCGGTTGGTTTTGTGAGTACGAGACAACAGCATTTGAAGTGCGCTCCTTTCTTTTAGATTTAATTACGTTGTCAGTTTACATGAGAGTACGATGAGTTGTCAAGTGGGAAATGAGTAAAACAAGTTTATAGACTTGTTTTACAATTACCTCGCATGGAGGCTTCATGAAAACGATCTTACGGGTGCGTTATTGGCGCATCGTTCTGTTCTTTGCCCGTGTTACGGCGAGCATTATTTTTTGGGATATTTTTCTGCGGCGTATTGGGCTTGGCGCTTGGGCAAAAAATACCCGTCCGCGCCGGCTGCAAAATATTGCCATTCGGTTTCGAGCGCTGGCAATTCGTCTTGGCGGTGTGATGATCAAAGTGGGGCAATTTTTGTCTGCCCGTTTGGATGTTTTACCGCCCGAGATTACGGATGAACTTTCCGGATTGCAGGATGAAGTTCCGCCTGTAGATTTTGAGCCCATCCGCCTCCAGACCGAACTCGAACTTGGTTCTGCCATCGAAAAAGTTTTTCTTACCTTTGAGAAAGACCCCGTCGCCGCCGCCTCATTGGGACAAGTCCACCGCGCAACGTTGCTTCCAAGCGAAGCTGAAGCGATGGGATTTGAAAACGTCGTCGTAAAAATTCTGCGCCCGAACATCGAGCAGATCGTGGAAGTGGACATGTCCGCGATACGGGTGGTAGGCGGCTGGCTCAAGCGCTATAAACCTGTCAGTGACCGGGCAGATGTCCCTGCCATTGTGGAGGAATTTGCCGCCGTCCTGAACGCGGAATTGGATTATTTATCAGAGGGGAAAAATGCTGAGACGTTTGCAACCAACTTCAAAGACGATGGAGGCGTTCATGTCCCGCGTGTGATCTGGAATCGCACCACCCGTCGCGTGTTGACGCTGGAGGATGTCACCTCCATCAAGATCACCGATTACGAGGCGATCACGGAGGCGGGTATTAGCCGTGCGGCAGTCGCAGAGAGATTATTGGCAACCTACCTGAAGCAGATCTTTGAAGATGGCTTTTTTCATGCTGACCCACATCCTGGCAATCTGTTCGTCTTGCCGTTGGGTGAAAAAGATGCAGATGGATTCACCAAATTCCGCCTGACGTTTATTGACTTTGGCATGGTTGGACGCATGCCCGATAAATTAGTGGAAGGTTTGCGCGAGGTGGTCATTGCCGTGGGTTTGCAAGATGCACCAAGGCTGATCAAGGCGTATCAGACCTTGGGCGTTCTATTGCCAAGTGCCAACATCAAATTGTTGGAAGAAGCCAGCGCGCAAGTCTTTGACCGGTTTTGGGGGAAGAGCATGAACGAACTACGCAGCATCCAACATAGTGACATGATGAAATTCGGCTTGCAATTCCGCGAATTGATGATCTCCATGCCGTTTCAAGTCCCTGAAAATCTTTTGCTCCTGGGGCGCACCATCGGGATTCTATCCGGTATGTGTACTGGCTTGAATGCCAATTTCAATCTTTGGTTGCAACTTGCACCCTACGCCAAAAAACTAACTGAAGGCGAAGGCGGCTCGACATTTGATACGTTTTTGAATGAAGCGGGTGAATTGCTCAAGACACTCATCGCCATCCCCGGCAGGACGGAGCGTGTGCTCGGTCGCATCGAGCGCGGGCAGTTGAACGTGGAAGCGCCGCTGGTTAATTTGCAGATCAGTTATTTGGAAAGGTCTGTCAACCGGCTGACGGGTGGGATTGTGTTTTTAGGTCTATTGGTCGCAGGGGCGATCTTGTACGATGCTCATACGATGCTTGGGCAAGGCTTATTCGGCGGGGCGGGAGTTGCCTTGTTTTACACGCTTTTCCTCGTGCGCGGAAAACGTCCATTTCGGTAGAATCAAAAACTCCCAGCCGGTTGACTGGGAGTTCTGTTTTTATGAAGATTTTTCTTCGGTCTTTTTGATTGCGGCATCGATCAGGCTGCGAAAAGCAAGAAGCATTTCCTTACGCGCGGCGCGGCGGTGCTCCAAAAAACCGGGCGGAAGGATGGTCTCCATGCTCTTGCGTATCTCAGCACGGGCAGCCTTCATGTGTTCCAACGCCTCAGGCGGAAGTTTGTCTCGCAATGTTTTTCGTTTTTCTTCGCTCATGGGTAACTCCTTGTCCTGATTAGGATTATAGCACTATTGCAACGTACGCGGCTGGGACGATAATTGAGGCGAAGTAGACACCGCAATACAATGCCGCCAATTGCAAAAGCAATACCGTGAATGCGAACTGTCAATGTGGAAGTAGGTTCAAAAAGAACTCCCCTTGCAAAAGGGGAGTTCTTCGTTAATTCTTCTTGGCTACTTTTGCCCACGTATCTTTGAGGTTAACCGTCAGATTGAATACCGGTTTCTCGGGTGTGGATTCCTGGTCCACGCAGAAATACCCGAGGCGTTCAAACTGGAAGCGTGAACCAATTTCCGGCGTGGAAAGATGCGGTTCCACATATCCGGTGAGAACTTCCAGTGAATTGGGATTCAAGCAGTTGAGGAATCCCTCATCGCCTTCTTCCGGGTTTTCCTTGTTGAACAGCCTGTCATACATGCGGACTTCCGCTTCGGTTGCGTGGTTTGCAGAAACCCAATGGATCGTGGATTTGACCTTCCGCCCGTCCGGCGCGTCGCCGCCTTTGGTGGATGGATCATACGTGGCGTGAACTTCCACCACTTCACCCGCCTCGTTCCTGACGACGTGCGTACATTTGATGAAATAGGCATACCGCAAACGGACTTCATTGCCGGGGAAGAGGCGGTAATATTTCGGCGGCGGCGTCTCGCGGAAATCGTCCTGTTCGATATAAATGACTTTCGAGAACGGAACATTGCGCGTCCCGGCATCTGGGTCTTCGGGGTTGTTGACCGCATCCATCTCTTCCACAAGGTCATCGGGATAATTATCGATGACCACCTTCAGCGGGCGGATGACCGCCATGCGGCGCGGGGAGGTTTTGTTCAGGTCGTCACGCAGGAATTCTTCCAACTTGGCAATATCACCGGTAACGCCTGAATTGGAGGTTGCTACCGTCGAGTAACCCATTTCGGCAACGAAATCCCGAATGGCTTTGGCAGTGTACCCGCGCCGGCGCATTGCGCGCAGGGTTGGCATACGCGGATCATCCCAACCGCTGACAAGACCTTCTTCAACAAGCCGGCGCAGTTTGCGCTTGCTCATCACGGTGTAGTTCAGGTTCAAGCGCGCAAACTCGATCTGACGCGGCTTCCATACCCCGAGTTGCTCCGGGAACCACTCATACAACGGACGATGGTCACGGTATTCAAGCGAACACAGGGAGTGCGTGATGCCCTCCATCGAGTCGTTTTGCCCATGCGCCCAATCGTACATTGGGTAGATCTTCCACTTGTCACCGGTACGGTGATGCGGCGGGTTATGGATGATGCGATACATCGCCGGGTCGCGCATGTTGAAATTCGGATGTGCCATGTCGATCTTGGCGCGCAGGATGCGTGACCCATCGGGGAATTCGCCGTTCTTCATGCGCTCGAGCAGATCGAGATTCTCTTCCACAGAACGGTCGCGGAACGGGGAATTCTTTCCGGCTTGGGTCAAAGTTCCGCGATTGGCGCTCACTTCCTCCGGAGTCTGATCGTCAACATATGCCAAGCCCTTCTTCACCAGTTGAACGGCCCAATCGTAAAGCAGGTCAAAATAATCCGAGGCATACGTCACCTTCGCCCACTCGATACCCAGCCAGCGCGCATCATCCATGATGGCATCCACGAATTCGGTTTCTTCCTTGGTGGGGTTCGTATCGTCGAAGCGCAGGATCAGCTCGCCGTTGTTTTCTTTCGCGATCAGATAATCGATCATGAACGCCTTGACATGCCCAATGTGCAGGTAGCCATTCGGTTCAGGGGGCAGGCGGGTACGGACATAATTAAAACGACCCGTGCGCAAATCTTCTGCCACGGCTTCGCGGATAAAATCGGATGGTTTATTCTCTTCGAGACTCATGGTTTGACTTAACCTTCAACGTGGATTTCTGCGGATCAAGATCCGCCTCTTTTTTGACTGATGCCTGCCAGCGTTTCAGGAACTTAATCCACACTGGGAGCGTCGTATTTGTGTCCATTATAACAAAGTATAATAATCAAGCTCGTTTCCGCGAAATTCTGTCAATCTGGAGAGTACTTATGGAAGAAAAACGCGAACGCTTCTACGGCACTTTTTTCAGCAAAGACTCGGTGTTGAAGATCGCCCGCTGGTCGGGGATTCTCTCTTGGGTGGTGCTGGGAATTCACCTCTTCACCAGTTCGGTCATGTTCATTATCTTCATTCAGCAATTTGCCTCGGGAATCTACTACCAAAAGGGCATGTCCATTTTCGACCTGCTTAGCTTTTTTAATCCCTATCTGACCCAGCCCATACCGGGCGTGATCTACTTCTTCGGCTTGAAGTTCGTGGAACATGCCCTTCTCATTCTGCTGGACATGGAAGAAAGCACCCGCCGCTCTGCCCGAAACGGAAAGTAACCCGCCCGTATAAAATCTCACTTGCGTTAGGCGGGTGAGCGTGATAAAATACCGCCCGCTGGATAAGGCTCTCAAGAGCCTGAAAAATTGGGGATTGGTGAAATGGCATCACGTCGCGCTCTGGACGCGAAATTTGAGGTTCAAATCCTTGATCCCCAGCTGAAAAACGCCTTGAGTTCTCTCAGGGCGTTTTGGTTTCATGGATTGCGGTAGAATCCACCCGTCTCATGAATCAATTCTCTTCGATTTTACGCACCAAGATCATCCCGCCGCCCCGTAACGCGCGAACCATGTCCCGTCCGCGCGTCAGCGAACAACTGCGCGGCGCATTCGACTACCGCCTGACCATCCTTTTGGCGGGGGCAGGGTATGGCAAAAGCACCGCGCTGGCTGAATTTGCCGCCGAAACCCAGCCTCTTATCTGGTATCAGGTTAGTGAGGAAGATGGCGATCCGCTGGTTTTCCTCCTCCATCTTTTTCATGCGACAAGGGAGGCTTTGCCTGCGATTACCGACCTGCCGATCTCCTATCTCGAAGCGTGGGATGGAGCGCAGGGCATCCTGCCGTGGCAGGGGATTCTCGACCAATTCATCAACGTTTTAAGTCGGCATTCCGAAGAACAGATCCTTTTCGTTTTCGATGATGTTCACATTGTCCTTGAAGGCGGCGAAGTCCCGCATATTCTGGACCGTTTCATTGGGCGCGCGCCTGCCAACATCCACACATTGTTGGCGGGGCGCCCCGACCTGACACTTCCACACCTTTCACGCTGGCGTTCCAAGGGCGAAGTGCTGACGCTCGACCAGCAAACCCTCACATTTACCGCGCAGGAAATCTCCTCACTTTTCTCGAATCAATATCGCCTCGACCTTACCAACGAAGAAGTCGCTTCGCTGCTAACGTATACCGAAGGTTGGGCGATCGCGCTGCAACTCATCTGGCAAAGCATCCGCAGCCAAACATCCTCTTCCCTTGAATTCCCATTGCATTGGCAGGCGGATTCGCTTGAATCGCTGTTCGATGTTTTGGCGCAGGAAGTTTTCTCGCGTCATCCCGCCGACATCCGCGAATTTTTGCTGGTCACCTCCACACTGCGCGATCTCAACCCCGAAGCCTGCGATGCGCTCCGCCGGGCAATGGGCAGCCCCGCCAGTGACTCCGCTTCGATGCTGGCATACCTCCGCCGACAGGACCTTTTTGTTGTAGAAACTGCCGAAGGCACACTGCGCTATCATCACATTTTCCATAATTTCCTGCGTCAGCAATGCGCAGCCGAACAGCGCGTGCAATGGAATCGTGCCGCCGCCGATTATTACCTTTCGCACAAGAATCCCGAATCTGCAGTTTATCATCTGCTCGAAGCCAAAGCTTGGGATGATATGGCGTATCTGCTCGACACCTATTCCCAAACCTTGCTCTCCGGCGGACGCTTCGATACGCTTGCAAGTTACATCGCTTCGCTGCCGCCCCTCAGCCTGAATCAACACCCCATGCTTTTGTTCACGCTGGGAGAGTTGGCGCGCCTGCACTCGCGCTTCGATGAGTCATTGGGCTGGTATCGCCAAGCCGAAACGGTCTGGCGTCAGCGTGGGCAACTCGACGGTATTGCCCGCTCCCTGCGCGGGCAGTCGCGCGTGTACCTCGATACGGTTAATCCGTCGCAAGCCGAAAAACTGCTCGAAGAAGCCATCCGCCTCACCGACGGTTTCGAAGACCGCGAGGCTCAGGTTCGGTTGTTCGAGTTGCTCGCAGAAAACAAACTTAACTCCGGGCATGTGGAAGAAGCGGAGCGGCTTCGTCAACGCGCCGAGGAATTACGTCTTGAAGGTCCATCCGATGGTCAACTTCAGTTCCGCGTTTGGCTTCGCACCGGCAGGCTCAACGAAGCCCGTCGCGGGCTCGAAGAGCAAGCCGAAGCCGAAAAACAGAATCCGGTTCAAATGCCGCGCGCGCATCGCGAAACCTACCTCCTGCTTTCGTTGATCTACTCCTATCAAGGACTTGGCGAACTGGCGAATCAATCTGCATTAGAGGGCACGCGGCGTGGCGATGAGTTGAAATCGCCGTTCGTCACCGCTGTTGGTCATATGCGGCAGGGACATGCGCTCATGCTTTTGGCGCAACCCAACTATGCGCTGGCTCGCAAACAATTTGAGAAGGCAATTGAGATCAGCCGCGCTGTCAACGTCCCGCGTTTGCTTGTTGAAGCCAATTGGGGGTTGTGCCGGGTCAGCGGGTATCAGGGCGACCTGACGCTTGCGCAGACACATGCGCAACAAGCCATCGAAATTGCGAGCCAGGCGGGAGATGAATGGATCGCTTCGCTCACACGCCTGACGATGGGCGCAAGCCTGATGCTGGCATCTCGTTATGAAGCCGCCGAGGAATGGCTCAACCGTGCTGTATTGGGTTTTCAAGAGTGTAGTGACCCGTTCGGGAAGACCGCTGCGCGGTTATGGTTGTGTTATGGCTGGTATAAGCAAAGACAGATGGATCGTCTCGGGCGGACATTAACGGAAGCCCTCGCAACCTGCCGTGAAAATGATTACGGATTTCTCTTCACCAGTGTTTCGCATCTCGGTGCGCCAGATGAACGCATCTTTACGCCGCTGCTTGTGCTCGCGCGCGACCGCAATATGGAGGGCGCATATGCATTGCGTTTGCTGGAGGCGCTGAGATTGGACCGTGTGCAAAGTCACCCCGGCTTTCGACTCGCTGTCGAAACGCTGGGTAACTTTCAGGTCAAGAGAGGAAGCGAGCTGATTCCCTCGAACGGCTGGCGGCGCGAAAAGTCCCGTCAGCTGTTTCAACTGCTCATCACATACCGCCAATCTCCGCTCGACCGTGACCAGATCTGCGAACACCTCTGGCCAGAAGCCGACCTTGCAACCGCGCAGCGGAATTTCAAGATCACATTGAACACGCTCTATCAGGTACTGGAGCCGGAGCGGGATGCGGGCAGCGACTCGGCGTTCATTGTGCGCGACGGCACGACCTACACCCTTCGCCTCAACGCAGACCTCTGGCTGGACTCTGACCATTTCGCTCGTCTTACCCGAGAGGGACTCAAACCCGTTTCGCATTCAATGCAGATGCTTGAAGAAGCCGTAGCCTTGTATCGCGGTGAGTATTTGCCAGATGCGTTATATGAATCCTGGGCGGCGGAAGAACGCGAACGTTTGGCAACGCTCTTCCTTGAAGCGGCAGATAAACTCTGCGAGTTGTACGTGCAAACTGCCCGATTTACAGAAGCCATAGACCTTGGTCAGCGCATCCTCGCGAAGGATAATTGCTGGGAACGCGCCTATCGCCACTTAATGCAAGCCTTTAACGCCCTCGGAGATCGGGGTCAACTTGCCCGCACATACCAGCGTTGCCAGCAGACCTTGAAGGAGGAACTTGATGTCCTGCCTTCGCAAGAAACGCAGGATTTGTATAGAAAATTAATTCATTCATAACCTGTGTGCCGCGAGAAAACTTCGCGGCTTTTTGTTCCATCCTTTGTAACCCGTCTGTTACCCAATTCTGCTATCGTTGGGGGCGATGAGCGCCGACACCCTGCCGCAAATCTCCTCTTTCATCATACGTTTTGTACGGGATGAAACCCCTGCCAATCCAGCATCCTATCATGGCACCATCCGTCATATCCAAACTGCGGAAGAGGTCTCCTTCCACGAATGGCGCGAAGCCGCGGAGTTCATGAACCGATTTGTTCAAATTGCAGAGATGCTGCCTCCATCTTTTCCTGAAACCCCAATAACCAAACTCTAAAAACCATTCTCATATATCGGAAGGTATCATGCGCAACGTAAACATTCTCAGCACGGGCAGTTATGTTCCTGAACGAGTCGTCACCAACGCCGAAGTGGACGCCCTCATGGGGGAATCCACCAGCGAATGGCTGGAAACCAATGTGGGTATCAAACAACGCCGTTGGATGGCTCCCGACCAGGTGACCTCGGATCTGATCGTGGAAGCCTCGAGGAAAGCGCTCGAACGCGCCGGAATCGCCGCCGCAGACCTCGACCTCATCATTGTCTCCACCGACACGCCCGATTATCTTTCTCCCAGCACGTCCATTGTGGTGCAGAACAAACTCGGTGCGGACAAGGCGGGTTGCTACGACATCAACTCCGCATGTGCGGGCTGGGTCACCGCGCTCGACCAGGGTGCGAAATACCTGATGACCGAACCGCAGATGAAATATGTCCTCGTGGCAGGCGGATATGGCATGAGCCGCTTTATTGACATCACTGATAAGAAGACCGCCAATCTATTTGCCGATGGCGCAGGCGCGGTGATCTTGGGTGTGGGCGAGGAACAAGGTTTCCTCGGCTCGAACCTGCTGGCAGTTGGTTCCTTCCACGACGCGCTGGGAATTTACACGGGCGGGACGTTCCGCCCCTGCACGCCCGAAAATATGGCGCAATTTGGTGGACCCAAAGTGGAGTTCGTCAAGAAATTCCCTAAGACCTTTAACACCGAATACTGGCCCAAACTGATGCAAGGCGCGCTCGACAAAGCCGGGCTAAAATTCGACGATGTGAATCATTACTACTTCACCCAACTCAATCTCCGCACTATCGAATTTATGATGGATTTACTCAAACAACCACTTGAAAAAGCGCACTGGGTCATGGATAAGTGGGGTTACACCGGCTCTCCTTGCGTGGTGATGGCGCTCGACGACTCGATTGCCCAGGGCAGAGGTCCCAAACCTGGCGATGTGATCCTCTTCTGTGCCAGCGGCGGCGGGATTACGATGGCATCGTCGGTGTGGAAGTGGACGGCAAAGTAAAGTTTCAGGTTAAAGGTTACAAGTTGAAGGTTTTAGAACTTTCAACCTGTAACCTTCAACTTTTCAACAGTGAGGTTCAATGTACATCGGTGACTATCTTGCTCGAAGAGAACTTTATTCCCCTGACAGACTCGCATTCATCGACGCAGGCAAATCTCCTGAATGGCGGTTGACTTTTCGTGAGGCAAATCGCCGCGCCAACAAACTTGCCAACTGGCTGAAATCCAAGGGCATTGGCAAAGGTGACCGGGTTGCGATTCTCGCGAAAGACGGCTATGAACACCTTGACCTTTTCTTTGCCTGTTCCAAGATCGGTGCCGTCCACACAGCGCTTAACTGGCGTTCCCATTGGCGCGAACTGCTTGAAGTCTTCCACTACACCAACCCAAAAATCCTCATCTTCTCCGATGACTTCAAAGAAGGTGTGAGCAACCTAATTACCAATTACCAATTACCAATCCTCCACTTAGATGGTGACGGACTTCCCTCATCTCTTTACTTTGAATCTACTCTTCAATCCGCCTCCGACTCCGCCGTGACCTGCGAGGACCTCGAAGCAGAGGATACCGCCGCCTTGATCTTTACCGGCGGCACGACGGGGCTGCCTAAAGCTGCGCAGGTCTCACACCGCATGATCGCGTGGAACACGCTCAACACCGTTATCCACGATGTGACGCATAACGATGTTTATCTCAACGTCTTCCCGATGTTCCACACGGGCGGACTCTTCGTCTACACCCTGCCACAGGTCATTTTCGGCGGGACTACGATCCTTATCCGCGCCTTTGACCCGGCTCAGGTTTTGACTCTGCTGGAGAGGGAGAAGGTCACCATCTTTGCGGCTGTGCCGACCATGTATCAGATGCTGACTACAGCACCGAATTGGGAATCGGCTGATTTATCTGCGCTGCGGTTTTGCACCTCAGGTGGCGCGCCGCTGCCTGTGCCGCTGGTGGAAAAGTACACCCAAGAGAAGGGCATCCGCTTCAAGCAAGGATTCGGCATGACCGAGTTCGGTCCCGGCATTTTTGCGCTTGCTCCAGAAGATGCAATCCGTAAGGCAGGCTCGATTGGACGCCCGAACTTCTTCGTTGACGCAAAAATCGTCGATGAGCAGAATCAGTTCCTCGGTCCGAATGAGGCGGGGGAATTAATCCTCAAAGGTCCATCGTATAGTTCCGGCTATTTCAATAATCCCGAAGCGACCCAATCCGCTGTCGATGAACGTGGATATTTTCACACGGGCGATGTTGCCCGATTTGATGAAGAAGGTTATTTCTACATTGTTGACCGCAAAAAAGATATGTTCATTAGCGGCGGTGAAAATGTGTATCCCGCTGAAATTGAAAAGACGTTGTATCAGCACCCGTCTGTACACATGTGTGCTGTCATCGGTTTGCCCGACCAAAAGTGGGGTGAGGTGGGCAAGGCTTGTGTTGTGTTGAAACCCAATCAAAGCGTGACGGAGGATGAATTATTGAAATTTATGACAGAGCGATTGGCAAAATATAAAGTTCCCAAGTCTGTAAGTTTCATGGATGCCCTGCCCATTTCTGCTGCGGGGAAAATACTCAAGCGCGAACTGCGCGACCAATTTACCAAAGGAGATTAATATGCCCACAGTTCCAACTTTACCCGGTATCACTTCAAAAATGGTGGATACCTCCCGTTTGAAACAGCACGTCCTCTTCAGCGGACCTGAGAACGGCACGCCGGTTTTGTTTGTGCATGGCAATGCTTCTTCCGCTTCGTATTGGGAAGAGATCATGCTTAAGTTGCCCGCGGGTTTCCGCGGTATTGCGCCCGACTTGCGCGGCTATGGCGATACCGAAGACAAGTTGATCGATGCCACTCGCGGCATGGGGGATTGGATCGATGACATTGCCGCCTTGCTCGATGCTTTGAAGATCGAAAAGACTCACGTTGTCGGACACTCGATGGGCGGGACGATTGTGTTCGGCTTGGTCGGCTCGTTGAGCGGACGTGTCTTGAGCGGAACCGTTGTCAACCCTGGCTCGATCTACGGCTTCGGCGGCTCGAAAGATTTGGAAGGCACGCCTTGTTATGACGATTTTGCCGGTTCGGGCGGCGGCGTGGTCAACCCTGAGTTCCCCAAGTTGATCGCCGCAGGTGACCGATCTTCCGATAACCCGCAAGCCTCTCCGCGTGTGGTGATGAACAGCTTCTACTGGAAGCCGCCTTTCAAACCTGCCCGTGAAGAAGATCTGCTTTCCTCGCTCATGACCGAGAAGATCGGCGAACAGAAATACCCTGGCGATTTTGTTCCTTCTGGTAATTGGCCCAATGTGGCGCCTGGCAAGTTTGGTCCGATCAACGCGCTTTCTCCCAAGTATGTGGGGGACAGCGTGAAGAATTTTGTCGGTGCGGCGAACAAGCCTTTTATCCTCTGGGTGCGCGGCGACTCGGACATGATCGTTTCGGACAATTCGTTCTTTGACTTTGGCACTCTCGGCAAGTTGGGCTACGTTCCCGGCTGGCCCGGTGAAGAAGTTTACCCGCCCCAGCCGATGATTGGACAAACCCGCAGCCTGCTCGAAAAATACGCGGCTCAGGGCGGCTCGTTTGAAGAAGTCGTCATTGCTGATACAGGTCACACCCCCTACGTGGAGAAGCCGGAAGAGTTTATGAAGGCGTTTGGGAAAGCGTTGAAATAAATTGTGTGCGGGCACGGCGAGACACTTGAGGATTTTCTTGTACTTCAGCTCGCTGTGCCCGTACCGTAATAAGGAGGCGTAATGCCTAAAACAAGACCCCTCCCGCGCGGGGTAGCCATGGTTGGCGCGGGTATGTCGAAGTTTGGTGCGTTTGCCGAGAAGAACTCGCGCGATCTTTTCGTTGAATCTTATAAGGCAATGACCAAGTCGGTGGATAAGGGGTTTGATCCATCCAGAATTGAAGCCATGTATGTTGGCAATTTTTCCAGTGACCAGTTTGAACATCAGGCACATCTCGCGCCCATTCTCGCAGATGCGGTTGGGTTGCTGCCGATTTCCGCTACTCGCGTCGAAGGTGCCTGTGCCTCGGGCGGTGTTGCCCTGCGTCAGGGCGTGATGGCAATCGCCTCTGGCATGGCGGATGTTGTCCTTGTCGGCGGTGCGGAGAAGATGACTGCGCTCAAAACCGCCGAAGTCACCGAAGCACTTGCAACAGCGGCTGACGTGGCTTTTGAAATTCCCGCGGGCTTCACCTTCCCCGGCTTTTATGCTGCGATGGCATCCGCGTATATGGCTCAGTATGGCATGAAGTCCGAGCATCTCATGAACGTGGCGATCAAGAACCATGACAATGCCGCGCTCAACCCGAATGCGCAGTTCGGCGTCACCATCCAAACGTGGATGGAAGGGCGCGTCGCGGCTGCGATCAAAAAAGGGAAGCCCGCCCCGACCTGGGCGAACATTTGGGATTTTCTCCACGACGAATCAGGCAACCCGACGATTGCATATCCGCTTCGCCTGTTCGATTGCTCTCCCGTATCCGACGGTGCGGCGGCAGTTTTACTTGTAGCAGAAGAGATCGCGCATCAATTTACGGATCATCCGATCCATATCGTCGGTTCGGCTCAGGCATCAGGGTCAGCCTTGCACGATCGCCCGTCGCTGACCAGCATCCCTGCGGCAAAAGTTGCAGCGGCGACTGCCTACGAAATGGCAGGCGTGACCGCGAAAGACATCCGTATAGCGGAAGTGCATGACTGCTTCACCATCGCAGAAGTGATCGCCAGCGAAGACCTCGGGTTCTTTGCTCCGGGTGAGGGTTTCAAAGCCGCTGAAGATGGCATGACGGCACGTAACGGTGCGAAACCAATCAATACCTCGGGTGGCTTGAAGGCAAAGGGACATCCCGTCGGCGCTTCCGGCGTGGCACAAGCCGTCGAAGTGTTCAAGCAGATGCGAGGTCAGGCTGATGCGCGGCAGGTGGATGGCGATGTCAACCTGGCGCTGACGCACAACGTCGGCGCGACCGGTTCCACTTGCGCCGTCCATGTGTTTGAGAGAAGAAATTAGTTTTTTACCACGAAGGAACGAAGGGTCACAAAGGAAAACCAAAAACCTTTGTGTACCTTCGTGACCCTTTGTGGTGGGAGAAGAATTATGGCAGAGACAACCACAATCCGCCCGTTCACTGCGGCGGCGTTCAATCAATATCTTGCCGAGCGCAAATTGATGACTGTGAAATGCGTAAAGTGTGGCGGCGTGTATGCCCCTCCACGCGCGATCTGTCCGATATGTCACGGCGAAGAAATGGAATGGGTGGAAGCCAGCGGAAAGGGAAAACTGGCAGGCTTTACCATCATCTACAGCGGACCGACCTTCATGGTGGAGCAGGGCTTCGATAAGAAGAATCCCTACGTTTCGGGCATTGTCGAACTGGAGGAAGGCACGTTCATCAGCGCCCGCATTACAGGTCTGGACGTGTCGAAACCTGCCGAGATCAAAGTGGGCACACCGCTGAAAGTAGATTTTGTCGAATTCGGTGAAGGCGAAGCCAAAAAGACCTATTTGGCATTCACGTCTTTGTAACCGGCTTGTAACAGCCGTGCGTTAACCTAGCACATACGGGATGTTCTGACTATGCCTAAAATCCATGCTAACGGCGTCGAACTCTACTACGAACTTCATGGTTCTGAAACTGCCCCTTTGTTGGTCCTCAACAACGGCATCATCATGAACGCGGCTGGCAGCTGGGTGTTTCAGACCAAGACGTTAGCGCAACATTACCGCATCCTTCAGTACGACTGTCGTGGACAAGGACAGTCAGAACATCCTGAAAGTCCATATTCGATGGAATTGCATGCCGATGATCTTGCGGCATTGCTTACCGCTCTGAACGTGGACAAAGCCCATATTTCAGGCATTTCCTACGGGGGTGAAGTGGCACAGGCGTTTGGATTGAAATATCCACAGCGGACTCTCAGCCTGATCCTTGCCGACACCGTGAGTCAGGTCAACGCCGAATTACGCATCATTGTCGACGGGTGGCTTGACTCTGCTCGAGCGGCAGATGCCAACGCCTTTTTCAATGCCACCGTCCCGTGGAATTTCTCGCCCGCCTTCATCGCTGCCAACCCGTCTCTGCTGGCTGACGCAAAGGGACGTTACAAACTGCTGGATTATCCAGCCGTCGTCCGCTTGTGCGAATGTTTTCTGGATGTTAACTTCACCGCTCGTTTGGGTGAACTCAAATGCCCTACCTGCATCATCGTCGGTTCGCTGGATTTGCTGAAAGGTCCAGCCTACGCTGCAATTTTGAGAGCGGGCATTCCACATGCAGAGATGCACATTTTGCAGGGAGCGGGTCACGCCTCCTGCTGGGAACGACCGCAAGAATTCAACTCCGCCATTTTGGGATTTTTGGCAAAGCAAGTGTCATAAAAAATACATACATCAAGAGGAACTCACCATGCGCATGAAAGATAAAGTAGTGCTCGTTACAGGCGGCGCGGCGGGAATTGGTAAAGCCACCGCCCTGCGTTTCGCTGAAGAAGGTGCGAAGGTTGTGATTTGTGACCTGAACGAAACTGCGGGTCAGGAAACCTTGAAACTGCTTGGCGAAGGCGCGGCGTTCTACAAGGTCAATGTGACCAGCCGTGAAGACGTTCAGAAGTGGATCGATGATGTTGTTGCAAAGTATGGACGCATCGATGTCATCGTCAACAACGCGGGCGTACTGCGTGATGGGCAGTTGATCAAGTTCAAGGAAGGTCAACTCGTCGGGCAAATGTCTGAAGCGGACTTTGACCTGGTCATTTCAGTTAATCTCAAAGGCGTATTCAACTGCACTCAAGCCGTTGCGCCAGTGATGGCAAAGCAAAAAAGCGGCGTAATTCTCAATGCCTCCTCTGTTGTTGGCTTGGACGCAAACTTTGGTCAGACCAACTACGTGGCGACCAAGTTTGGTGTGATCGGCATGACCAAGGTTTGGGCACGTGAACTCGGCAAGTTCAACATCCGTGTCAACGCTGTGGCGCCTGGCTTCACCGCCACTGAGATGATCACTGCCATGCCCGAAAAGGTTTTGGACGGTATGAAGGCTCACACTCCGCTCGGACGTTTGGGCGAACCACGTGACATTGCCAATGCCTATCTCTTCCTCGCTTCGGATGACGCCTCGTTCATTACAGGCGAAGTCCTGCGCGTGGATGGCGGTATTGTCGTCGGGACGTAAATAACGTGTCATGTGTCACGTGTCAGGTGCCAAGTTATCGGCACTCGACACGTGATTTTTTGCCTCAGCACTTAACCTGAAACTTGACACTTGGAACCTGACACCTTCATCATGAATTCTGCCGACATCCTCACCAAACGAGCACTCCTAACCCCAAACCGCGAGGCGTTGATCGAACTTGCGAGCGGAGTCCACTACACCTATGCGGAATTGAATCAACGTGCCAATCGTGCTGCGAATTTTCTGCGCGAGACATGTGGCGTGGAGAAGGGTGATCGTGTGTCCATTCTGGCGCATAACAGTGTGGCGTATGTGGACTTGTTGTTCGGTGTGGCGAAGATTGGTGCGATTCTTGCTCCGCTCAATTGGCGGCTGACCTCGCGTGAGTTGACGTACATCGTCAATGACTGTCAGCCCAAAGTGTTGATCGTTGGTCCTGAATTCATTTCGGTTTACAACGAGATGAAAGACTCCATTAAAGTGGAGCATCTCATTTCGATTGAAGGCGCAGAAGTTTCAGGCGAAGCGTATGAAACATTGGTGAACCAAGCCTCGGCGGAAGAACCGAAGCGCGTTGAAATTTTGGGCGATGACGCTGTGTGCATCCTCTACACCTCAGGCACAACGGGACGTCCCAAGGGCGCAGTCCTCCCACACCGACAATTGATTTGGAATTCCATCAATACGGTCGTGTCGTGGGGCTTGAACGAAAAAGATATTTCTCCGATCCTGACCCCGATGTTTCATTCGGGCGGATTGTTCGTTTTTCTTGTGCCGCTCTTTCACGTCGGCGGCAAACTTTTGCTCGGACGCACCTTCGACCCCGATACTTCGCTGAAATTGATCGTGGACGAAAAATGCACGGTCATTCTTGGTGTGCCAACTTTATACCAGGTGTGGATGAATTCGCCGCAGTTTGAGAACGCTGATTTCAGCCATGTTCGCTTCTTTATCAGCGGCGGCGCGCCGTGCCCGCCTTCGTTGATTCAATCGTGGAGCGAGAAGAAGGGCGTGGTCATGCGTCAGGGCTACGGTTTGACCGAGGTGGGCGTGAACTGCTTCTCGATGACCGATGAAGACGCACTGCGCAAAGTCGGCTCGGTGGGGAAGCCCATTTTTCATAGTGAGATGCGCTTGGTAGATGAAGACTGCAAAGACGTTCCTGTCGGTTCGACGGGTGAACTCATCATCAAAGGCGACCATGTTTGTGTCGGGTATTGGAACAACGAGGAAGCCACAAAGCAATCGCTCAAAGATGGCTGGTTCCACACGGGCGACATGGCGCGTATGGATGAAGAAGGCTACTTCTATATTGCTGGTCGTTTCAAAGACATGATCATCAGCGGCGGTGAGAACGTCTACGCCGCCGAGGTGGAAGCCATTTTCCGCGAACATGCTGCTGTTGCCGATGCCGCGCTCATTGGTCAGCCCGATGATAAATGGGGCGAAGTTGGTTTGATGATCGTGGCGTGCAAGCCAGGTCAGACCGCTACTGCAGACGAATTAATTCAATTTTGCGCTGGACGTTTGGCGAAGTACAAAATTCCCAAACGGGTCGAGTTTGTTGAGTCGCTGCCGTATTCACCGTATGGAAAGGTGATCAAAGCAGAACTGAAGGCGAAGTTTGCTGGATAATCAATGAAAGAAGAAAGAGGAAAGAATCATTTTCTTTCATCTTTCCTCTTTCTTGAAATGGAGTGACCATGCCAAAGATACAAACAAACGGAATCGAACTCTACTACGAAATTCACGGCGAAGGCAAGCCGCTCGTTTTGATTTCGGGTCTTGGGTATTCCAGTTGGCAGTGGCACAAGATGGTTCCGCTGTTGGCGGAAAAATTTCAAGTCATTACATTTGATAATCGCGGCGTGGGGCAGAGTGACAAGCCTGCGGGTCCGTACACGGCTGGGATGCTGGCGCAAGATACGGTTGGACTGCTGGATGCGTTGAAGATCGAAAAAGCCGTTATCGTCGGGCATTCGATGGGCGGGTTCATTGCTCAAGCCATCGCGTTGGATTTTCCGCAGAGAGTAGAAAAACTCATCCTGTGTTCGACCAACTTTGGGGGACCGAACCATGCTCCCATCACGCCAGAGGCGATGAAAGTCCTCACCGATGTGACCAGCGATGCACTCACTCGTTTCAAGAACGGCTTGGCGGTTAGCACCGCTCCAGGCTGGTCTGAGAAAAATCCAGCGATGATCGAAGAGTGGATTCAGTGGCGCGTGGCGAATCCGATCGAGCCTGTTCACTATCAAGCGCAGATGGCAATCGGACTTGGTCTGATGCCTGAAGCGGCAGCATTTGAAAACAAACTTCCGCGCCTCAACGTCCCGACCCTCATCCTGTTCGGCGCGCACGACAAAGTGGTGCCACCCGCCAACGCAGACTTGCTCGCGCAGAAGATCGCGGGCAGCACCGTGGTCATTTTCCCCGATGCGGGGCATTTCTTCCCGATTGAAATTGCGGAAGCCGCCTCGCGCACAATTTTGGATTTTGCAGCCTAAGAGGCGTTCTCTTGTGCTGATAAATCGAACCATATAACAAAGGAGAAGAATAAAAATGAAAGTATTTCGTACGTTCGCTTTCTTGCTCGTAGCCTTGTCTCTCGTCTTGGCTGCCTGCGCCCCCGCTGCGACGGAAGCCCCCGTTGAAGCCACCGAAGCCCCCGCGACTGAAGAAGCCGCAACCGAGGCTCCCGCCACGGAAGAACCCGCCGCTGGCTTGACCTGCGCCGAACCGATCAAGGTCGGTCTCATCACCGATGCCTCTGGCGCGCTCGCCATTTATGGCGCTCACATCCTGCGCTCCTTCATGCTTGGCATGGAATACGCCACAGGCGCTGCTGGTTCCGCGGGTGAAAAGTTTGACTTCACCCAGACCCAGGAAAACACCTTCATGCTCGACGAATGCGAGATCGTTGTGTACGTCCGCGATGATGCCAGCAACCCCGAGAACACCGCCACCGTCGCCCGTGAATTGATCGACGTCAACGGCGTGAACATCCTCGTCGGCACCGTGTCTTCTGGCGCCACCGCCACCCTTCAGGGCATTGCACTCGAAAACGGAATTCCGCTCATCGTGGCTCCTGCTGCAGCAAATGACATTACTGGTGTCAACTTCAACGAATTCACCTTCCGCACCAGCCGCAACAACTATCAGGATGCAATGAACGAATGTATCGCCCTGACCCAGCAGTATTCGACCTTCGTCCAGATCGCGCCTGACTATGCGTTCGGACAGGGTTCCGCCGCTGCCTTCCGCGATGCCTGCTCCCTCGAAGGCGCTGAATTCGTCGCTGACGATATCTTCGCCCCGTTGGATACCACCGACTTCACCCCGTACATGGAACAGATCGCGAACTCTGGCGCAGAAGCCTACATCGTGACCTGGGCTGGCTCGGGCTTCGTCTCTTTGGTGCAGGCTGCCAAAGATCAGGGCGTTACCGAATCGATGGCGCTCGGCGCAACCTTCATTGACAACGTCCTCATGCCGACCTTCTTCGCGAATGCCGTTGGCACTACTGCGGGCATCCTGTATCACTACAGCGCCCCCTCCAACGAGATCAATGACTGGCTCGTTGCCAACACCAAGCCGCGCTATGGCGTGAACCCCGACCTCTTCGATGCTGATGGCATGAACGCCGCCATCCTCGTTGTGGAAGCCATCAAGGCGACCAACGGCGACGCCAGCGGTGAAGCGCTCAAGACCGCCATGGAAGGCATTGAATTCGAAGGTCCGAAGGGCACCGTCTACATCCGCCCCGAAGATCATGTAGCCATTCAGGATATGTACATCCTCAAACTGGTCAACGTGACCGACCCCGAAGCCGCGTTCTACGAATACGTAGACACCTCCCGCCCCGAACCACCCTGCTTGCTCCCCGAAGCGTTGAAAGATCGCTGCGGTGACCTGCCCTACGGCACCCTGAGCGGACAGTAATTCCGTACTACAATGAGTGACTGGAATTCGCGAGAGTTTCAGTCACTTGTTTGACCATGGACCACAGACCATGGACGATAGTATTGCACTTCTCTATCGTCCATGGTCAATCGTCAATCGTCTAATCTGGAAGGCATTATGGATAACGAGATCATCTTCGAAACCCAAAACCTGACCAAGCAATTTGGCGCGCTCGTCGCGGTGGATAGTGTGAGCATCAAAGTCCGCAAGAATTCATTGCATGCCATTATTGGTCCCAACGGGGCTGGCAAGACCACATTTTTCAACCTGCTCAGCGGAAACATCGAACCGACCAGCGGCAAGGTCATTTTCAAAGGACGCGACATCACGCATCAACCCGTGCATCGCACCATTCATTACGGAATTGGACGCTCCTTCCAGATCACCAATATCTTCCCCAACCTGACTGTCTTTGAAAACATTCGTCTCGCCGCACAGGCGTTGGGACGCGACAACTTCAAATTCTGGCAGGCTGCTTCACAATTCAAAAACTACGCCGAGCGGACGTTGGACGTCATCGAAAAAGTCGGCTTGAAAGACCGAGTCCACACTCTCGCTCGGACTCTCCCACATGGTGACCAGCGTAAACTGGAACTCGGCATGATCCTCGCGCCTGATCCCGAAGTGCTGCTGCTCGATGAACCGACAGCGGGCATGGCATCGGAACAAGTGCCTGAATTGATCGAATTGATTCAAGGCATTCAAAAAGCAGGCAACAAAACCGTCATGCTCGTGGAACACAACATGAACGTGGTCATGAGCGTCTCCGACCAGATCACGGTCATGCACCAGGGTAAAGTCCTTGCCGAAGGCACTCCCTCCGAGATCGCCGCAAATAAAGAAGTACAAACAGCCTATCTTGGCGGGCTGTACGAATTGAATGTGTAAATCAGTGGATAGTGGAAGGTGGATAGTGTGTAGAGAACTACCCACTGTCCACTGCTCACTTCCCACTATTTGAGGTCACATGGAAAATATCCTCGACGTACAGAACATCCACACCTTCATTGGTCAGTATCACATCCTGCAGGGAGTGAATGTCCGCGTGCCGAAAGGCTCCATCGTTGCATTGCTGGGGCGCAACGGCGCGGGCAAGACCACCACACTCAAATCCATTCTTGGGCTAACCCCGCCGCGTGAAGGCAGGGTTGTCTTCAATGGACAGGAAGTGAACGGTATGCGTTCCTTCGATATCGCCAGCATGGGTATTGGCTTCGTCCCCGAACACCGCGCCATCTTCCGTGATCTGAGCGTGGAAGAAAATCTCAAAATTGCCGAACGCAAAAAAGGCGATTATCTCCGCAAGAAAGATTTTATCTTCGATCTCTTTCCCGACCTCAAGCGCTTGATCGCGCTGCCTGGCACGAGTCTTTCAGGTGGGCAGCAGCAAATGCTCGCCATTGCCCGCGCACTCGTCCCTGACAATCAACTTCTGCTCATCGACGAACCCAGCGAAGGTCTCGCGCCTGTCCTCATCGAATCCATGATGGCTGCCATTCATGAACTTTCCAAAGAATCAACCATTATTCTCGTCGAGCAAAATTTCCTGGTCGCCAGTCAACTGGCGGAATATTACGTCATCATCGAAGAAGGGCGCTCGGTGCAAGACGGCAAAATGAAAGACCTCGCCGCCGACAAAGCCGCCATTCATCGTTTCCTGGGAGCCGCATAACATGAACTCCTTCCTTCGTAAAAATATCGTCATGCTTGTAACTGTGCTGGTGATGGCAGTCTTTCTCACCGCCGCCGCACAAGGCATGGAGAAAAAAGATTTCGTCATCACGCTTCTGCGCGGTCTCGCGGTCGGCTCCATCACCTTCCTCGTCGCATCGGGTTTCTCGCTCATCTTCGGTCTGCTCGACGTGCTCAACCTCGCGCACGGCACGCTCTTCATGATCGGCGCCTACATGGGTTGGACGGTCGTCGTCCGCCCCGATACCTTTGTGGATTTGTTGACTCCGCTGGCGTTGATCGTTTCGGGGTTTGCGCTTGGGGATGTGTACCCGCTTCTCGCAAGCCGAATCAGGCTCGGCTTAAGTCTGAGGCGTTTACTCCCCTGGGCTTTGATCCTCGTCTCGATTCTCCTCTTCGGCTTTATCCTGCCCCGTTACCCCATCGCCATTTGGGATGTGGAGAACTACGCCCAAAGCCCCGTCACGTTTTCTTTTATGGCTGATTCGGGTGCGCGCCTGCCTGTGATGCCTGCCGCGTTCACCGAGGTGACCATGCCCAGCGCGTTCATTGGGTTGCTGCTTGCCAGTGTTATCGGTGCATTCGGTATTTCGTTGTTCGACAGTTCACCGCGCACCGTTCGTCTATCGTGGAAAAATTTTGTCAGCATCGCGATTGCATTGATCGTTGCGATTGCAGGTGTGGCATTCAACGACAACCTGACGGCTTTTCTGTACGGCTTGAGTTCCAACTGGTTGTTCTTTGTGGCGGTGTTGGTTGCCACCCTGAGCGGCGTTGCCCTCGGCGGTGTAATGGAAGCCACGCTCATTCGCCCATTGTATAGTCGCCCGATCTATCAGTTGATGCTCACGCTTGGCATGAGCGCCATCGGCATTGAAATGGTGCGCGCCATTTGGGGTCGCCCCGAATTTGTGATGCCCAAACCTGCCTTTTTCAATGGCGGCGGTGAAGCCTGCCCCGCTACAAACTTTGCCGATTGGTGGGCAAACAATTGTTCGACCATTTTGATCCTCGATGGACGTGTGCGTGTGTACAACGAAATCTTTATCCCAATTGTGGGTCTGGTGGTGTTGATCTCGATCTGGATTTTGCTGCAACGCACCCGCCTCGGCATGATCATCCGCGCTGGTGTGCAGGATAGCCAGATGGTGGAAGCGCTCGGCATCAACGTGCGCCGCGTGTTCACCATGGTCTTCGCGCTCGGCGTGGGACTGGCTTCATTAGGCGGTGTGCTCGCTGCTCCCTCGATGGGACTTTCAAACCTGATGGGTGAGAGCCTGCTGCTCAATGCGCTCATCGCCCTCGCCATTGGCGGTCTGACCAGTTACCCTGGCGCGGCACTCGGCTCGGTGATCGTGGGGATGATCCAGCAGTTCATCATCAAATACGGGCAGATCGGCATTGCCATTCCGTTTACAGAGATCATCTTCAAACCTACTCCGCCGCTTGTCCCTGCCTCAACGGTGATGCTGATGGTGATCATTTTGCTGCTCCTGCCGAACGGCTTGCTTGGGAAGAAGGAATAGAACCGACATGAAAAACTTTTTTATCTCACACCGTGGTTCACTTCTCACCTTGTTGGGTCTCATTCTTCTGCCATTCCTTGTCGGCTTGCTCAACGGCGCATCGCCTGCGGATGTGTTTGTCAACGGCAACGGGCAATCCAAATTCATTCAGGGTCTTGCCATCGAGATATTCATTCTCACCATTTACGCCCTGAGTTTTGACGTCATCTTCGGGATTACAGGCTTGCTCTCGTTCGGACATTCCATGTTCTTCGCTGTCGGCGCATACCTGACGGGCATTGCCATCAAGAGTTTCGGCTTGTCTCTACCAGCCACATTGGGATGGCTGGTGGTCGCTTCGGTGGTGCAAGCCCTGCTCTTTGGGTTGGTATTGCCGCGTGTGAAGGGGATTACGTTTGCGCTCGTCACTCTGGGGCTTGGCTCTGTGTTTCATATTTTGGTCATGTCCAGTGAATTTGGCGAATACACAGGCGCGGACGTGGGTCTGCAAGGTGTGATCGTGCCTGCCTTTATCAGTCCCGCCACCGAACGCCTGCGCTTCTACTTCGTCGCATTGACCGTGATGGTGCTGATCTATTTGCTGTACCAGCGTTTCGTCAACTCGCCAACGGGACGGGTATGCGTTGCCATCCGTGAGAACGAAGGGCGCGCCCAGATGCTAGGTTACAACACTTTCTACTTCAAACTTTCCGCGCTGTTGCTTTCGTCCCTCACCGCGGCGCTGGCTGGATTTTTGCACACGCTCTACCAACCCATTGTCAGCCCGAATACAGCAGGGCTGGGGTACACCGTCACCGCTTTGCTCATTCTGCTCATCGGCGGTGTCGGCACCTTGAACGGCGCATTTGTCGGCGCCATCGTCTTCCGCCTGCTGGATTACGGTCTGCGCCGCTACATCGGCGAGAGCGCCAGTTTCATCAACGGCGCGATCTACGTGCTATTCGTGTTGTTCATCCCGTACGGCATTGTTGGTACGTGGCGATTGAAGTCCTTACAGATCAAGCAGGGTTGGGAGCGTCTGCTAAAGATGTTTGGATAAACACAAGAAGGTAGTTGCAAAGGCGCACAGATCATTCCTGTGCGCCTTTTTTAATTTCATCCTGCCATCTTTTTGTTACTTATAAATAGTCTTGTAGCGCAACGCTACAACGCCAGATTGAAATGTTTTTGATCCGACGAGTTCCAATGTAAAATCCTTGCCCGATTCGAACAAACGGGGACCTTTTCCTGCAACGATCGGCTGAATAAGAAAATGATACTCATCGATCAGACCCGACTGAGCGAGTTGTGACGCAATGTTTAACCCGCCGACGGAAATATTTTTTCCTGGCTGTTGTTTCAGTCTTAAGACCTCTTCTTGAAGATTTGAACGCAAAAGCGTTGTGTTTTTCCACTCCACGCTCTTCAATGTTGTCGAAAAGACGATCTTCGGTATCAAATCGAACGTGCGGGCAAATTCGTTCGTGGCTTTTGATTCCGATTGATTTATTGCGACGTCATGCCAGTACGGATACATCAGATGATACGTGTTGCGCCCGAAAATTTCAATGTCTGAATCTTGCAGGAGTTCGGTAAAGTACTCGTGTAATTCGTCGTTGGCGACTACAGATTCGTGTCCGCAGCAGCCGTCAACGGTGATATTGATCGCAAAGACAACTTTTCTCATTTTTTTATTTTCTCCTTCCAGCCAGTCTGTCGTGGATGGGCACGTTAGGGAAAAGGTCTTATCCCGTCATCAACTTCACGTAGATCTCCTCCAACGCCGATTCGCGCATGGACAGATCTACCAGCGCCCAACCTTTGGCAGAAACGGTTTCCAGCATGTGGGCGATATTGTCCACATCGTTTGTACGGAAGACATAATTCCCGCCGATGGCTTCATAGTCCAATTTGTCATCAGAATGGAAGATAACCTGATACTCGCGCTTCCCCAATCTCCCGCGGATGGCGTCCATCGTGTCGAACACCAGCAATTTGCCGTTCTTGATGATCGCCACTCGGTCGCAGATGGTTTCCACATGGAAGAGATTGTGAGCACTGAGCAAAATGGTTTTTCCTTCGCGCTTCAGTTGTTTAAGATAATTAATGATGAAGAACGAGGTCAGCGGGTCAAGCCCGGAGTTGGGTTCATCAAGGATCAGCAGTTCCGGATCATGCAGGAGTGTACGGGCGATGGCGGTTTTGCGTTTCATCCCTTTGGAGAATTCGCCGGTCAACTTATTGCTTTGCTCCAACCCAAGCGATTCCAACAGGCCATCGATGCGCCCCATCGCCTTCTGGCGCGGCATTTGGTAGAGTTCGGAGAAGAATAGCAGATACTGCTGGGCGGTCATCGCCTCATACAACGGACTTTCCTCCGGCAGGTAACCGATGCGCTGTTTGACCTTGATGCCGTGCCTCACCATATCCTGCCCCATGACACGCACATCCCCTGCTGTCGGTTCGATCAATCCGGCGATCATCTTCATAGTCGTGCTTTTACCAGCCCCGTTATGACCAATGATCCCGACGATCTCGCCCTGATTGATTTGTAAGTTTAACTTGTCAACGACTGTAGTATTATCGTAACGTTTGGTGACGTCTGTAAGTGAAATCATGTCACAATTTTATCTCACAAAAGAATGCAATCCAGAAGTTCTACTTCTGGATTTTCGCAAGCGAAACTTACAAATCCGAGAAGAAAATAACCATGAATCAAATCTTTGTCATTGCATGGCGTGAAATTACCCGTTTACGAAAACGATTTGGTGGCGGTGCCAGCCCGGTGGCGGTCATTTTACTTTTGGGTGTGTTGGGCGTGTCCGCTTATTTTTTGCGGGATACGGTCTCGCTGGGGAGCGGCTTGTACCGTGTGGGAATTTCGGGCGAGGTGCCTGAGATAAGCGACAGCCGGTTTGCCGTTCTTGAGGTCGACCCGCAAGAGGGACAAAGCCTTCTCGCAGATGGTTCGATTGATTTGCTCATTGTCGGGGTGGATGTTTTTTCGCGGGAAGACGATAAATCGCAATTTGCGGAACGTGCGCTCAAACAATACATGGAGAAGGAAGAACTCGTCCGAGTTGGGAATTCTTTCGCAGAAGGGGATGCATTCCCGCTGCGGGTGGGGGTCAACTATCTCAACGCCGCCCAGCCTCCAGTCACAGATGATGCGGGTGAGTTGGCTCCTCAGACCGTCAAGCCGGAGGAGGTCATCATCCCATCGCTGACTCCTCCGCCAGCCCCTTTTACCCAAGTGCTCGTCGCACTCCTCTACATCATGCCGATCACGTTCATCAGCATTTTCTTCACCAGCAGTTTCATGGATGAAAAAGCGAACCGCCGCCTGACGATCTTGCTCTCTGCGCCGGTGACGCCTTTCCAGATCATTCTCGGTAAGATGCTGCCGTATGCGGTCTTTGCGCTTTCGACGACAATACTGATCGCATATTTGACGAACGGAAATATTCCGATGGCGCTAATGATCTTCGCGCCGACGACGATGTTCATCTTTGCGATCTATTTAATGGTGCCGCTGTTTTACCGCTCATTCAAAGACACGACCTTTATTGCGATGCTGGTGACCACGATGACCACGGCGTATCTGGTCTTTCCGGCGATGTTCACGAACAGCAGTGACCTCGCATACATCTCACCGTTGACTTTGGCGGTGAAGATGTACCGCGCCGAGCCGTTTGGCTGGCGTGAATATTTGCTGCCCTCCCTGCCGATGACTGCCATCTTTGGTTTTGCGATGTTCGCGGGCACGCGTTTGCTGAACGAAGAATTTTTAATGGGCTACAAACCGATCACCCGCAAGATCGGAGATGCGATCTATCTGATGATGGCACATTCCAAGCCGTGGTTTGCGGTGACGTTGTGGAGCCTGTTGGTCATCCCTGCTGTGTACATGGCGCAGGTGGTGATGCTGGCGTTCGCCACGAACCTGCCGGTGGGATTGATCCTCGGCGCGACGTTGATCGCCTCGGCATTGATCGAAGAGGTGGTCAAGACCGTTGGCATTGTGGTGCTGGCGGAACATGGCGTGGTGAAGTCGGTGAAAGAAATTCTGTGGTTGTCGTTCCTCTCCGCGCTTGGATTTTTGGTCGGCGAAAAACTTTTGCTGTTGGTTTCCGTCAGTGTGGTTTCTGAGGCGAATGTCTCCGGTGCGTTGTTCGGCGCGGGTGTGTTCCTGCTAATTCCGCTCGCGGCGCATTTTTTCTTCACGGCATTTGTCACCTTGCTGCGCGTCAAACTGAGGTTCCCGTATTGGCTGGCGTTGGGCATTGGAACCGTCATTCATTTCTTCTATAATGTGTATGTTCTGCGAGGTGGGATGTGATCTATCCATTCATTGCTGTCGTTAAAAAAGAGATAGGCTCGGTCCTGCGGGACCGCACCATCGTCATCTCGATCCTGATCCAACTCTTCATCGCTTCATTTTCTTCCGGCTTGTTGCTGGGGATGCTCTCGCTTTACGATGCGGATACCATTATGCGTTTCAGCGGCGAAGGGATCCGAGTTGGCGTCGTCGGCAAAGCGGATGACCCGCTCGCCTCACTCCTGACCGAACGCGGACTCAACATCCAAACCTTTCCCACACTGATAGAGGCGCAGTCCGCTTTTTACAGTGGAGAAGTCCTCGCCTTGGTGGACGCGCCGCAGAATGCAGACGGCTTGATCGAGGTCAAACTATATTTGCCCGATTCCGACACCATCAGTTCTCTCATCCGCATGGTGATCCAGGAACCGCTCAAACAGTACGAAAATTATCTGCGCGCCGAACGCGGGATCGAGGTCCGCTACACCGATTTGAACGGCAAGCCTGCCACATCCTTTGAGTTTGTCTATTCGGTGCTCATTCCGATGTTGATGTTCTTTCCTGCCTTCGTCGCCGGGAGCATGTCCATTGATATGATCACCGAAGAGGTGGAGAATAAAACCCTGCAAACCCTGCTTTCTGCACCGCTGACCGTCAGCGGGATGATAGGCGCGAAGATCACTTCCGCAGTAACCCTTGCCATCGTCCAATGCGCCGTCTGGCTGACCCTGCTTCAAATGAACGGGATCGACATCCAAAACAAGGCTTGGATTCTCCTGCTGGCGCTGGTGGTGGCTGGGATCACCTCCACATCTGCTTCCATCACAGCGGCGTTCCTGCAAGACCGCGAACGTTCGCAATTCATCTTCTCCCTGCTTTTGCTTGCCGGTGTGAGTATTGGCACCATGTTGAATCTCTCGCCCATCACCACCATATCCCGTCTGGCAGTGGGGGACGCATACACAAGCGGCTGGCATGTGATGGTCTTTGCTGCTTTTTTCTCCGTTTTGTATTTCCTGCTTCTGCGTACCGCTCGACGGTTAATGCATTGATATGAAAAACACCTGACAGGTATAATGAGATATCGAATTTTTGGTGAGTAATTATTATGGTTTATAACCCCGGTAAGGAGCACTTGAAAAAATTGTTTGAATACGCCCCGATCTCACTTTGGGAACAGGATTTCAGCCGTATTAAAACCCTGTTCGATGGATTACGAAAACGGGGGATCAAGTCGCTCTCAACCTACCTTGATGATAATCCGGGATTTATCGATGAATGTATGCAGCAGATCAAGGTATTGAATGTCAATTTGAAAACCGTAACCATGCACAAAGCAGGATCGAAAGAGGAATTGCTCTCCAAACTTGATCAGGTCTTCCGCGATGGGATGCGGCATCATTTCCGCGAGGAATTGCTGGCGCTTTGGGATGGGGAAGTCAGTTGGGCAGGCGAGGGAGTCAATTACACATTGAAGGGAGAAGTGCTTGACATCATCCTGAACTGGCGCATCCTGCCCGGTTATGAAGAGAATTGGGAGCGTGTGCTGGTCACCATCGAGGATATCACTGCCCGTCGGACGGCCGAGCGCCGCCTGCGCGATTTGTTCGAATCGTCCCCGATTTCGTTGTGGGAGGAGGATTACACTGCCATCAAGGTATTTTTCGATGACCTTCGCTCACAGGGCGTGACAGATTTTGAGGCTTATCTTGCTTCCCACCCGGAGACTGCGCTCCAATGCGCCAGTATGATTCGGGTATTGGATGTCAACCAAAAGACACTGGAACTGTTCCGGGCGTCGTCCAAGGAGCAGCTGGTCACGAATCTGGATCGCGTCTTTCGGGATGAGATGGAACGCCATTTTGCCGGGGAATTGCTGGATTTATGGAACGGCAATTTGGAATATGAACGGGAAGGGATCAATTACTCGCTCGATGGCGAACCGATCAACATCCAATTGAATTTTCGCATCATGCCCGGCTATGAGCAAACCTTTGGATGGGCGCTTGTTTCCATTCAGGATATCACAGCGCGAAAGAAGGCAGAGGAATACCTTCTTTATCTCGGTACGCATGATGTGATGACAGGTTTGTACAACCGCGCTTATTTTGAAGAGACGATCTTGAAGATGGAAGCGCGCCGCAAAGACCCGATCAGCATTATCATTCTCGACCTGAATTATCTCAAGCGGGTTAATGATATGTTCGGTCACGCGGCGGGTGATAATCTGATTCGGCGCGCCGCGGAGGTTTTGAATACAGCCGTGAAACCGGGGCAGATCGCTTCTCGTATTGGAGGGGACGAATTTGCTATTATCATGCCGGGTGAAGATGAGGAGGCGGCTGCTGAGTTGATGAAACAAATTCAGGCATTGGTGTATCTCAACAACAAATATTACCGCGATCCTGAGTTGAGTCTTTCCCTGGGTGCCTGTACCAGCAAGGCGGATCTTAGCCTTGCGAAAATCATCAGTCTTGCGGATGATGCCATGTATCGCAGCAAGGGGGAGCAGCATAGACGCCGCAAGGATGATAACGTCGCTTGCTGATTCTATTTCCCTGGCATGATGCTGCCAATGACACCCTGCTTGCGCACTTTGGACTTTTAACCTCCACTGACCAGTGCAAAAACACCAAAAGCAACGATTATGACTCCAGATATGCGATTGATCCACACCATGTGGGCGGGGGTCAGCCGTTCACGGAGCATGCCCACGCCGAGGCTGAGGGTCATCCACCACGCGGCGGAGCCGGCAAAGACTCCCGTCACCATCACGAGCGGCGAGCCGACCTCCCGCCCGATCATCGTGCCTGCAAAGATGGCGGCAAAGGAAAGGATGGTCATTGGGTTGGTGATGGTCAGGAGGAAAGTAGAGAAATACATGCTGAAAAGCCCGCCTTGTTTGGCTTGTGCAGCTTGCGCAGCGGGTTTTTCGAGATAGGTTTTGAAACCAAGATAAAGCAGGAAGCTGCCGCCAAAGAGTCGCAGCCAAAAAGCGTTATCGATGAGGGCGTTCGTGATGACACTGACGCCGAAGGCGGCGATGGCCCCGTAGACCATGTCGGCGGTGGCGGCGCCCATGCCTGAGAGAAAGCCAGCCAGTTTTCCGTTTGCAAGCGTGCGGCGGATACAAAGCACACCGATCGGTCCAACCGGCGCGGCGATGGAAATGCCGATGACGAATGCGCGGAGAAAAAGGGAAAAAGTCTCTGTCATGGTTGTAACGAAAAAGGACGCTGAAACTCAGCGTCCTTTTGATTTAGGCGTTTGCGCCGCGTCCGAACCAGGTCTGCCATTCCTGATTCTCCCACAGGACGAGTATGGGAGCCGCAACGAAGATCGAGGAGTAGGTTCCGCTTAGCAGACCGACGAGCAGGATGACGGCAAATTCCTGAAGCGTGATTCCGCCGAACAACGCCAGCGCCAGCAGCAGAAATTCCACGGTCATCAACTGGGTATTGATGGAGCGTTGCAGCGTCTGCACGATGGAGTGGTTGACGAGTTTTTCGTATTCCAGTTTGCGCAGCAGGTTGGTGTTCTCGCGGATGCGGTCGAATACCACCACTTTGTCCTGAACCGAGAAACCGATCACGGTTAGCAGGGCGGTAAGGAAGAGGGCGTCCATTTGCCAGTCGAAATAGCGGGCACCGATCCCCGCAATGCTGAAGACGACCGCCACATCATGCACCATCGCGATGATGGCGCAGATCCCGTAGCGGAATGCGTTTTGGACCTTTCGGAAGGCAAGCGTAATGTAAATGATCACGCCGAGAGCCGCCACGCCAACCGCCAAAGCCGCGCGTGAAGCCACTTGTGCGCCGATGCTGGGTCCTACGCTGTCGAACTGGATGACGTTCGCTTCTGAACCAGCCGTTTCATTCATTGCAGTCAGGATCTGGTCGCGGATTTCATTGGTGAGGAAGGAGGAACGGATGATAAGCGCGCCGGTCTCCGTGGTGGTGACTTGGGCATCGTCAATCCCCGCATCTTCGTAGACTGCGATGATCTCCTCAGTGGCGGGGCTTTTTCCAGCCTCGAACTGAACCTCGAGCAGGCTTCCGCCTGTAAAGTCAATGGAGAGCGGCAGCCCATCGATGGCTAGGAAAGCCAGCCCGGGAATGATCACAAGGAGTGAAAACAGAAAGTAATAGTATCGTTTGCTGAGAATATCGATCATGTCGGATTTCCTTGTCGCGCCAGGCTAAATGCCAAACCAGCGGTCGTAGTCCTGCGGCTTGAAGGCGCGGATAAAGACGACCAGCAGGGTTCGCGTGACGTAAATGGCGGTGAAAAGCGAGATCACCACACCGAGGGCAAGTGTCAGGGAAAATCCCTTGACGATGGTCGCGCCGAACGTTGAACCGAACCAGAATAGGATCAGCGAGGTAATGATCGCCGCAAGGTTGGAGTCGCGTATGGAAGACCAGGCGCGTGTCCAGCCCTGATCGACGGCTTGGGCGAGGTTTTTCCCGTTGCGGAGTTCCTCCTTCAAGCGTTCGAAGATCAGAATGTTCGCATCCAGAGCCGCACCCGTGCTGAGCATGAAACCTGCAATGCCTGCCAGGGTCAGTGTGAAATGGAACCACTTGAAGATGGCAAAGGCGACCGCCGCATAGATCAAAATGGAAATGACTGCCACAATGCCAGGCATACGGTAATAGATGATCATGAAAAGCGCTACGATGGTCATACCGATCAAACCGGCAACCAGACTCTTGCTGAGCGAGTCCGCGCCGAGCGTGGGACCAATGATGCGGGTTTCCACGATCTTGAGTGGAATGGGCAGCGAGCCATAGCGGAGTTGAATGGCAAAGGCATTGGCTTCGTCCAGGGTGAAGCTGCCGCTGATGGTACCTTGTCCGCCGATGATGGCATCGTTGATGATCGGCGAGGAGATCACTTGTTTATCCAACAGGATGGTCAGGGATTTGCCGATGTTTGCCGAAGTATGGTCGGCGAAAATTTGTGCGCCATCGGATTTGAGCGTGAAGTTGATCATGTAACTGGTTGCCAGTGTATCCTGCGAGACAACCACCGATTCGAGGTCTGCGCCAGTCATGATGGTGCGATAAACGACCGTCTCGGGGTCGCTGGGGGTGATGGTTTCACCAGTCGGGCTGTAATCAGTGACGAGAATGGTGCCCGGTTCGGGGCTGAAGTCACCGGTGTCCACGAATTCAAGCAAGCCGGTTTGTTGAATGGTCGCCAAAACGGATTCGGTGTCTGCCAGTCCGGGGAATTCACCCACGATGCGGCGGTCACCAGCAATCTGAATGATATTTTCGTTCACGCCGAGCGCGTCAGTACGCTGCTGGACGATATCACGGGCGATTTCCATTGATTCCGAGTCGATTTGCTGGTCGGCGGGGATATCCGCTTCGAGCAGGACTTGCAAGCCGCCCTGCAGGTCAAGACCGAGGCGAGGCTCAAGGTTGCGGGATAAAAGGGGTTCATCGGTCACGGGGTTGAGGATCTCGATCTCGCTGCTGAAGTCGACCCAGAGAGCGAGTGCGAGAACTACCACGATGAGGATGATGCGATTGGTCAAATTGCGAATCATGCGATACGTAACTCCATCCACGAAAATGCCAGCCTGTGGCTGGCGCGGACGCCATTATACTCCCATTGATAATTTTGTGGGGATTTGCACGAAGATTCGGTGCAGTCCTAACTTGATGGGGTGCGCCTGTAACACGGTCAGATTGGAAGCGATGATTTGAGTCAGGTATTTTGGGTAAGGAAATCCAGTGCCTGCGCGAGGACGCCCTGTGGGTCAAGATGATCTGTGTCAATGATCAGGTTGGCGTGTTCGCGCGCATGCGACAGTCTATTTTGTTGCTCTTCGTAGTCGCCAATGCTCCATCTGAGTTTTCGGCGGTCGGTGGAATTTTCAAAAGAGGATTGCAGGAAAATGAGGATATCCGGCTGGGTGATAACCCGCCACATGGTTTTGACGTAGGAGTGTTCCTGTGCGATGTGCCGGCAGCGATAGCCGTGTTTCTCCAGCCCGTCGATCAGCGTGGATTTTCCTGATCCGCAAGGACCAACTACACCGATCAAGAGAGTGGATTGATCATTGTCCATTATCGTGCAATATCTGATTCAATTGCTCGGGTCCCCCCAGGACTGCGATCACGTCACCGGGGTGAAGCGGGGTCTTGTCTGACGGGTGGATCTCGGACTGTCCGTTGTGGCGGTGGAGCACGATATTGAGGCGGTAATTGTCCTCCACAAAGCCGACGGTTTTCACAGCGAACGGCGCATTCTTCGAGACGGTCATACGCGCAAGGCTGAGCAGCTGCCCTTCCACCGAGATCGGGTTGGTGACATCCACGCCGGACGCGGCGGCGGCGAAGACGGGTGCTGCCATTTCGGTGGCGCTCAAAGCGACAAAGCCGAATTGGTCTTGCAGGGCATGGGCAAAGTCGTCGTCGAAGATGCGGATGACGACCTGAATTTCGGGGTTAAGGCTGCGTGCTTTGAGAGCGATCTGCAAATTCATGGCGTCGTTCTGGCTTGCCATGATGATGGCGCGTGCCTTGTGGATGTTTGCAGCTTCCAGCGCAGCAGGACGGGTGGCATCGTCGTTGATGATCGGCACGCCCCAGGCGCGTACGGAGTTGGCGGTATCGGCTTTGGCGTTCAATTCAATGGCCACCAGGTTTTCACCCATTTCGTGCAGTTTTGCTGCGACCCGGTAGCCAAGATGTCCCAGACCGACCAAGATGATGTGTTTGTTCAGTGTGGATGCGACAGCCATTTCCCACTCCTTGTTGCGGGATTTTCGATTGAAGAGCAGGCTTCCAAAGTCTGCCAGCCCTTGCGCGAGCACAACCAGCCCGACGATGGGCATCAAAAAATGGAAGGCTTGCAAGGCGAGGTGGTGTGGAAAATCGCGGTTGGCAGGCTGGAGAAAGGTGGCGATCAACACAATGTAGATCGACTCTGTCAGGCTGTAAACCGGTTCATCAACTAACCTGGCGATGAAGTCGTACAAGAAACCGCCGCCGATGACGGCAAAGGAAAACCAAAAAAGCGGCGACCGGAACTCGCGCAGTAGAATGACGGTATCCCGAATGGATGCCTGGGCGTGCCGCCAGCGGGTTCGTTTTGTAAGGGTTCTACTACGCATTGATCGGGAGTCTGACGTTCATCCTGCGCACATCGTCGCCGTTGCGCGTAGTCACTTTTAGTACCACCACGCTGACGTCATCGGCGGGGCGGTTATCGTCGAGTTGCACTGCCTGAGCGAGAAGCGTATCCGCGATCTGCTGCGGGCTGGGATCCTGATCGTCCATCAGAGAACGCAACGCCTGCCGGACATCGAATGGCTGCCCGCGGCGTTCGCCGGCGTGGGAGATGCCGTCGCTGAAGATGATAACTGTCAAGCCGGGTTCGATCCCCAGTTCCGTAATGATCGGGCGCACATTGCGCGATGTGCCCAGTGAAATGCTCTCCTCGTTGTGCGCATCGATCTCTTCGCCGCGGCAGATGTACATGGGGGCGGGGTTATTGCGGGTGAGGACGATGGTCTTGCTGTGCAGGTCGACCGAAGCAATGTTGAGGGTACAGGTCACTTTTCCGGCGCGGTCCGCAAACAGCGCGTCAGAAGCGGCGCGCGCAGCCGCGCCATCGCGCACGCCTTCGGCAATCAGCCCGATCACCTTGCGGACAACCATCATCGAGACAGCTTTTGCGCCTCGCCCGCTCGTCTGACCGTCCGCCAGCACGACAGAGAGACCGCCCGTGGGACGTTCCACCACTTCCAGCGTGTCCCCGCTTTCGGAGACCGCATACTTATTGACCTTTGCGACTGCGATCTGAAGTTCCATGCCCCCATTTTACTATGGGATTAAGCGGCTGTTTGCTACTCCATCCATGTTTGGACATGAATTCCTGTATGATCCTGCCAGCCGAGGAGAATCTCACCAGAGGGTAGCGTGAGCAAGAGTGGCATGCGTGGAAAGCCGCTTGTCAATTCACGCGGTTCAGAAAAGGTTGCGCCTCCATCCTCTGAAATGGAATATTGGATCGTTTGTCCATCCGCGCTGTGATTTTCCCAGGCAAGGTGAATATGTCCATTGGCGTCCACTGCCAGCGACGGTACGGTCTGATGCACACCCGGGTTTGGGTTGATCTGCATATTCGAGCTGAAGGTCTTCCCCCCGTCTTGTGAGATGGAAAACCAGACGCTGCCATTGTACGGTTGATTTGGTTCCGCATGGCGACCGTCCATCCATGCAACATACATATCATCTTCGAACATTGCCATTGATGGACCGGCAATGGGACAGGCGTTCAGGATCCAATGTTCGTCATTGACGCGCGTAAATGGATTGAAGGTTTGCCCGCCATCGCTTGAAGTGGATAGCAGAATGTCCCGAATATCATTCCCGTCAATTTGTTTTTCAAGTCCACGGTAGGCAATATGCACCTTCCCGTCCTTCATCGCCAAACCAGGTTGGCAGCATTCACACGCTCCAGGACCGATGACTTGTACCTCATTGAAGGTCTTCCCTGAATCGTTTGAGCGGGTAAAACGCAAGGTTCCGTCGTTCAGCCATGCGAGCATCGGGTTGCCGCTTTCGTCCAGCAAGATCTGTATCATGACGACTTCCCTGCCTTGCTCTGCTGTGACTTCCATCGCAGAGCCAAAGGTTTTGCCTCCGTTTGTGGATATCGCAAGCCAAACGCTCGCGCCGCTGAAATCCTTTGCCTGTTCCAGCCATGCAACTGCGACTGTTTCTTCGCCAAATGACGCCAACGCAGGCCGCTCCACTGGCAGGACGTGGACCGGCGCGTCTCCACTGGCGCTGACCGGCTCGCCGAACCTCTTTCCACCATCTGTGGATGAAACAACTAGAATGCCTGCATGCCCACCCAGCGCTGCGTACACCTTCCCGCCGGGAGTGGTGGTTAGAGAAAACGACATCATAGAAGGAAAATGATTGATCGTGATTTCGTCAATTTTTAGGGCAACTGTTGGCGGACGTTCTGTTGGGCGGGTTGTAGTTGCAGGGGCGCACGCGTTCAGAGACAGAATGATGAAAAAGGCGGTGATAAGCCTTGCTTTGAGCGAATTTCGGACAGAAAATGTCTGATTATCCATATGGAAATTTTACACCCAAACCGCCTTGACGACACCGCTACTCGCATATATAATCAGCCCGCTTCGTTGAAAACCAATCCAGACGGGCTGAATGCCCGTCTGATGTATGTATAAAAGGAGAACGTTTCATGACCCCACATCCAAAGCGCAAACATTCCAAGGGACGCCGCGATCGCCGTCGTTCGCAGGACGCCCTTGCGGCTTCCAATCTTGTCGTTTGCTCCAATTGCGGAAGCAAACGCATGCCGCATACCGTCTGCCCCAGCTGCGGCTACTTCAAGGGACGCGAGATCGTCCAGGTCAAGAAAGAAAAGAAGACCGCCGAGTAAAAGCAAATGCTCAACGGGTCGTGACATTCACGACCCGTTTGTGTTTTAAAGGGTATTACACGGAGGCAGCATGAAATTAAACCCAACCACAACCGCCTTTCTATTCCCCGGTCAGGGCTCGCAAACCGTTGGAATGGGGAAAGACCTTGCGGGGCATTTCCCACAGGCGAAACAATTTTTCGACGAGGCAGATGCCCTTTTCGGCTTCTCGCTTTCCAATCTGATGTGGAACGGACCGGAAGCCGATTTGAATGACACGGTCAACACGCAGCCCGCGCTTTTTGTCCATTCGATGGCGGCGTATGAGACGTTCGACCGCCTCTTCCCAGACTTTGAGCCTGCTGCGCTGGCGGGACATTCGCTTGGCGAGTTATCGGCTCTGTGCGCCGCTGGAGCCTTCTCCTACACCGACGGATTACGTCTCGTCCGCATGCGCGGCGAACTAATGAAGCGCGCCGGGGAACTCAATCCCGGCGGCATGGCTGCCATCCTCGGCTTGGACATACCCACCTTGGACAAGGTCTGCGCCGAAGCAAGTGCAGAAAATGAGATCGTTCAAGTTGCCAACGATAACTGTCCGGGGCAGGTGGTCATCTCCGGAGCAAAACCTGCCGTGGAACGTGCGATGGCAGCTGCAAAAGCTGCTGGCGCAAAACGCGCCATGCTATTGGCGGTTTCGATTGCGGCACATTCGCCGTTGATGGCTTCCATTCAAGAGGAGTGGAACTCGGCGGTGGATGCTGTTAAGATGAATGATTTGAAAGTCCCCGTCATTGGGAACGTTCACGCACTAGGGATGAAGACTGCCGCCGAAGCCCGCGCCGACCTGAAAGCGCAAATGCAATCACATGTGCGCTGGACGGATTCGGTGAGTTTGATGTCTGAGATGGGGATCAACACGTTCGTCGAAGCGGGAAGCGGGACGGTGCTGGGAGGCTTGGTCAAGCGCATTGCGAAGGATGCCGCCAATTATCCGCTGGGAAGTCCACAGGATTTTGCTGCTTTGGAATAAAATAACGGGGATGAAAAAACTTCTTTCTCCGTTGTTGCTTTTCTTTGTCCTCGTTGTTGCCTGCGCCCCAAGCGACTTTGAAACCCCTTACCTTCCGCCGACGCAAATTCCTTTTTATGCATCGGAGACTCCGCAGATCATCGTCCCGGTGACGGAAACGCCGATCATCATTATCCCTGAAGATGTGACGCCTGAGATCATTGTCCCGGTGACAGAGACGCCAGTGCCGCTTCCTGTGGCGCAGTGGTGGGAAGTCCATTTCACCGACCCGCTTACCCTCAACAATGAGAACGACCCAACAGGTTCCATTGAAGAAAGACTTTTGCAGTTGATTGATGCTGCGCAGGTGAGTATTCATATTGCATCATTCGAATTCAATTTACCCCGTGTGACAGATGCATTGATCGCCGCCAAAGCCCGCGGTGTGGATGTACGCTGGGTAACCGATGACGAAAACGGGTTGGAAATAGATGCGAAACCGAATCGGGGGCAGTTCACCCGCTTGATGGCTGCCGGAGTCGAGGTCAAGGACGATGCGGGTCGTTCCGCCCTGATGCACAACAAGTTCTGGGTCTTCGACCGTCAGATCACATGGACAGGTTCGACCAATATCACTGTCAACGGGATTTACAAGCAAAACAATAATGTCATTGTGATTCATTCGCCCGAGGTGGCTGCGATCTTCGAGCGCGAGTGGGAGGAATTGTGGAACGCACAACTCGGTCCGCGTGCGCCGTCCAACCGCAGCACGCAATGGGCGATCCTGGATGGTACTCCGATCCAGGTGTTATTTTCGGCGGAGGATGATGTGGTGGATAATCTCATCGCGCTGGTGAACGATGCGCAGACAAGCATCCGTTTTCTGGCGTTCAGTTTCACAGATTATCCATTGGCGCAGGCGATGATCGCGCGCGCGCAAGCCGGTGTGGATGTGCAAGGCGTGTTCGAGACGTTCGGCAGCAACAGCACCCGCTCCGAGTTGCGGACGTTGTGGTGCGCTGGTTTGCCCGTGCGGCAGGACGGCAACTCCAGCTTTCTGCATCACAAGGTCATCATTATCGACGATAGCATTGTGGTCACCGGTTCGCTGAATTTCTCGTCCAGCGCGGATGAGGACAACGAGGAGAACGTGGTCATTTTGGATAACGCCGAGATCGCCGCGTTGTATTTGCAGGAATACCAGAAAGTCTGGGATGAGGCGAACAGTGTGGCTGTGGGCGCTTTTGTTTGTGAATAGCTCAGGTTACATTTATTACAATGAAAGTGTTATCTTTGTCGGCATGGTTAAATATAGCCTGATAGTATAATGACGTCATGAATGCTTTGTCTGACAATTTGATTGTCAGCGCCGCTATTTGTTCTTGTGCGGATATGTAAGTGTATCTGGTCATGGGTCAGCCCTGACCAGATTTTTGTTTTATCCTTCAAGGAGCATCATGAAACTTAGTAAACTGGCAAGTGAAATTGCTGAATCTCCAACCCTCGCTCTCAATGAAGAAGCGCGTCTATTGCGTGAACGCGGCGAAGCGGTCATCAATTTGGGGATCGGCGAGCCGAAGAACAAAACCCCCATTGCTGCCATGCTTTCGTCCGGCGCGAAACTCTCCAGTGGGGAAGTGAAATACACCCCGCCGGATGGGCTGCCTTCAATGAAGAAGGCGGTCATCCGTTATACGGAGGAAAATTACAACCGCCTCGTCGCACCCGAAAATGTGATCATCACCAATGGGGCGAAGCAATCCCTTTTCAATATTTTCTACTCGATCCTCAACCCACAGGATGAAGTTGTCATTGTCGCGCCGTACTGGGTCTCGTACCCTGAGATGATCAAGATGTGCATGGGCATCCCGGTGGTCGTCACGCCGGAGGATGGGACATTCACTCCGCGCTTCGAAGACATCGAACGTGCAGTGACCTCCGCCACGCGGGCGATCATCGTCAACAGCCCGAACAATCCTTCCGGTGCGGTGTATCCAGCCGAATTGATCGAAAAGATCGTTGACCTGTGCGAGAAGAAAGGCATCTTCCTCATCTGTGATGATATTTACCACAAGTTAACTTTCAATGGCAATGTCGCGCCGCCTGCGTGGTCTTTTACGAAAAAGGATATTGAAAATTCCAACATCATCGTCGTCAATGGTGTAGCGAAGCTATACGGCATGACCGGTTTCCGCATTGGCTGGGTAGTCGCTCCGCGTAAGCTGGTGACGGTCATGACCAATGTCCTCGCGCAGACCACATCCTGTGTCTCGCCCATCGCGCAGGCAGCGGCTGAGGGGGCGTTGAACGGCTTGCAGTCTGTGGTGGAGGCGCTGCGTTTACAGATCCAAAACAACCGGGATGTCCTCCTTCAAGAGATGAAGACATTCAACGGTGCGCGTCTGATCGAGCCGCAAGGGACGTTTTATGCCCTGCCGGACCTGCGCGCCTTTGGCAGTAACTCGGTCGAATTGTCCAAGTTCCTGTTGAAGAAGGCGATGGTAGTCACTGTGCCGGGCAGGGAATTCGGCATGGAAGGGCATATCCGCATTTCGTTTGCGGGCAGCGTCAAGGACGTGACTGAGGGCATTGCCCGCATCAAGTGGGCGCTCGATGCCACCTCGCCGAATGAGATTTACATCGGCGACAAGAAATTGATCCGTGATTGGATGTAGGAATCGAATCATGAATAATTTATTGAACATCAAAACTCCCGCCGACTCCATCGCACAGACCCGCAAGGCAGATTACAACCTCTCGAATAACGGCATCGGAAATTTACGCCTTGCATATTGGAATCTTCCCACCGAAGCATTGGTCGAGGAAGCCGTTTTTCGTAATGAAGGTGCAGTCGTGGCTGGTGGCGCATACGTCGCGTTTACCGGCAAGCACACGGCTCGCAGCGCCAATGATAAGTTCGTCGTGCGTCACGTTGATTCGGAGAACAACATCTGGTGGGGCGTGTATAACCGTCCCTTCACAGCGGACAAGTTTGAAATCTTGTACGACCGTATGCTCGGCTTTTTGCAGGGACGCGATGTTTTCGTGCAGGATGTCTATGCGGGTGCGGATGAGAACTATCGCCTGCCTGTCCGCATTGTGACCGAACTGGCGTGGCACAGTCATTTTGTGCGTAACATGTTCATCCTGCCGCAGTCGCTGGAGGAATACAAACGCTTCGTACCGGACTTTACGCTGATCGCCATGCCGTCATTCAAAGGCGCTCCCGCAGTGGACGGCACCAACAGTGAAACCTTCATTTGTCTCTCCTTTGAGAAAAGACTTGCGATTGTGGGGAATACTGCTTATGCGGGTGAGATTAAGAAATCGGTCTTCACGATTTTGAATTATCTCCTGCCGCTTGAAGGTGTCCTGCCGATGCACTGCTCGGCGAACGTCAACCCGCAGGATTCGGACGATGTAGCCTTGTTCTTCGGCTTGAGCGGAACGGGCAAGACCACGCTTTCGGCAGACCCAACCCGCCGCCTCATCGGGGACGATGAGCACGGCTGGAGCGATGACGGCGTCTTCAACTTCGAGGGTGGATGCTATGCCAAAGTCATCGGCTTGTCTGAATCTGCCGAGCCGGAAATTTACGCTACGACCAAACGCTTCGGAACGGTCCTCGAAAATGTGACTTATGACCCCGTCACACGTTTGATCGACCTTGACGATGACTCTGTCACAGAGAACACGCGCGCATCCTATCCGTTGGAATTCATCGCCAATGCTGTCCCTGAGAAAAAGGCTGGGCACCCGAAAAATATCATCCTCCTGACATGTGATGCGAGCGGAGTAATGCCGCCCATCGCGCGGCTGACCCCGGATCAAGCCTTGTATCAATTCATCAGCGGCTATACCTCCAAAATAGCAGGGACAGAGGTCGGCTTGGGCAAGGAACCGGAGATCACATTCAGCGCCTGCTTCGGTGGACCGTTCATGGTGCATCATCCTTATAAATACGCCGAGCTGCTCAAACGCAAGATCGAGCGATACGGCGCGACCTGCTGGCTGGTCAATACCGGCTGGGTGGGCGGACCGTACGGAATTGGCAAGCGGATTTCCATCAGGTATACGCGCGCACTTCTCAATGCCGCGCTCAGTGGAAAACTTGCGGATGTGAAATACAAGAAAGATCCCATCTTTGGGTTTGAAGTGCCCGCTTCTTGCCCGAACGTTCCGGATGAAGTGCTCGACCCGTCTTCTTCCTGGCATGACAAAAAAGAGTATGACCGTCGTTACAAAGACCTTGCGATGCGCTTCAAGCAGAATTTCGGAAAGTTTACCGATGGCACTCCACGGGAGGTTGTGGCGGCGGGACCAAAGGTGTAAGATAAAGTCAGATTTCAAGTGACCCATTACTTTGAACTTCGCTCTTGTTGGGTAGGTTCGGTGGTCTGAAAGGAAATATCTCGTGTCGCGCTCAAAACTTTTTTTCACGGTGTTGGGTCGTCTTCTGGGCGGCATCCTCTTTTTTATGTTGATCTTCTTCCTGCCTGCGGGCACATGGGGGTACTGGCAGGGATGGATGTACATTGCAGTGCTCACCATTCCCATGTTCTTTGTGATCGCGTACTTCATGCGGAATGACCCCGACCTGCTCAAAAGGCGGATGCATATGCGCGAAGAACGGAGCGAACAACGGAAGATTATCCGATCGTCGTATATCATCTTCTTGCTTGCGTATCTCCTGCCGGGGTTTGATATTCGCTATGGCTGGTCGAATATGCCCGCCGGGGTGTCCATTGCCGCCGCGGTTGTGATGTTCCTATGTTACCTGCTTGTCTTTCGTACGATGCAGGTTAACAGTTTTCTCTCCCGTGTCATCGAAGTGGCGGAAAATCAAAAAGTGGTCGATACCGATGTTTACGGTATTGTCCGTCATCCCATGTATGTGGGGATGGTCATCCTCTACGTCGTTTCGCCGCTGGTGCTTGGCTCATGGTGGGCGGTCATCCCTGCTCTGGTGATTATTCCGGTCATTGTGTTTCGCATTTTGGATGAAGAGAAGGCGCTCGAACAGGATTTGCCCGGATATGTAGAATACAAAGGAAGGGTGAAGTATCGGTTGATCCCGTTTGTTTGGTGAAACCTGGGATTAAACAAAAAAGACCCGACAGGTTGTACAACCTGTCGGGTCTTTGCTTTATTTAAAGCCTTACTTATACATCGTTGCCGTAACGGGCTTGGCAATCGCGCCGCTCTTGGTATTGCGCATCGCCCGCTCGAAAGCGCGGCGCTCCGCTTTTTGCGCGTCGATCTTGCGCTGGACGTGCGGCGCAAAAAAACCCGCATAGCGTTTTTGCAGTTCGGGGCGCTGCCAATCATTGCCGCTGACTTTATGACGACAGGTGGGCGCACCGCACAAACATTCGAACTCATCGTACGCCATCGTATCGCTCATGGCGTAATCAAAACAAACTTCCTCGCCGATTTGGATGTCTCGCATGGCAACGAGTCCAATCTGGCCCGAAAGACCTGCGTTCGGGTTGCACGAGTGATTGACATAATCTCCCTCACCAATGGGGCGCGGCACCAGGAAATGCCGGTCTTCGACCTGGATGCACAACATGCGCTCACGTTCGGGTAGGTGGATAAAGGTCTCCCATTCATATACAACGCCGCCGAAAACAGCGATCAACTCGCCCTTCTTAATGGGTTCGAGGGCGAATATGCTGTTCCCGCTTTTATCGGCTTTCAGGCGACCTTCCAACTTAGAAGACAGATAGGAACTCGGTTGCTTGGACATTCATATAATTACCTTTCGTTTTGTGGATTAAAGATTAACAGCGCCTCCCGCGGTGGACGAGCCGCGAAAAACGCCATTGATACGGTCAATCATACATCAAATAGCCCGCATGTAAAGGGTTTAAGTCATTCAGATTATGGTGATTTTGTTAATGATTCGTTATTGCAATACTCCCTGCGATACAGATTCTTTACTTCGGGAACTTATTTGATGCAAAAATATCATCGCCGCTTCCGACCCGACTCGCGCTTCATTCTCTGCCCGAGCATGGCACTGACCATTCAGTTATCCATACCTTGTGTGTTCACTCGATCCACTTCGCCCCCCAATCCGGTTCAGGATGGTTGGTCAACTGCACCGGATTGGTCCCATCTGCGCGCATGATATACAGGTCAGCTTGTTCGTCGTTTCGCAGCGAATTGAAGACAATGTACTGTCCATCCGGCGAATAGGATGCGCCTGCATTGTTCCCGCCGTCGGTCAATTGGACGAATGCGCCTGTGGCAACATCCACCCTGAAAATGTCCTTGTCTCCAAATGGACCGGCGTGGATCAATAGTGAACCGCCATCTGGTGACCAATCCACGCTGCCGCCGATGCCCTGCAGGTCCTGCGAGATCTTCAAGTGATTTCTACCGTTCACATCCATCGTATAGATCTGATATTCCTGCGGCGTCTCCATTGCCATGGCATAGGCGATCTTCCTGCCATCCGGTGACCATGCCACGGCGACAATGTCTTTTGCGCCTGTGTACACAAGCCTTGGATTCAACCCATCCGCATTGACCATCCAAATCGCGGTGGGACCGTTTCCCACGCGATTGGCAAAAGCAACGATGCGACCATCGGGCGAATAATCTGGTGAGATGACGTTCCCTATGCCATCTGTCAGTTGATAGACCAACTTGTCGCCGAAGTTGAGCAGGAACAGGTCAAAGGTGCTCCCACTTCGGTTGGAAGCGAATAGGATCGAACTGCCATCCGGCGTGAAGACGGGGTAGTAATTGCTTGCGATCATATCCGTCACCTGGGTGTACCCGGAACCATCGCGGTTGACGAGACAGAGTTGGTTGTAGTCTCCGCGTGTGCATGTGAAAATGATTCTGCCGCCGAAGGGAAGCGTGGGTCTGGGAGATGGCGTGACAGAGGGGCGGGGAGTGAACCTCGCCACAACTGGCGTTACCCGAACCGGAGTTGGTATGGGAATCTCGGTTTCTGCTGGACGAACCACCCAAAACAGCGAAATAAATCCGCCAAGCAGGATCAGGAAGAAGAATGGAATAAAACGCGACCCCGTTTTTTGTTTTTTTGCAGGAGTGAGATTTGCCAACCGTTCTTCCAGCGGAATTGCATCATCGCGGAGAATGCGCGGCTGGGGCGGCGGAAGAAAACCCCAGGAGGCAAGCAAGGCTGAGGTCACAGGAGTCGCTGCCGGGTCGGTCCGAAGCGGAATTTTGTCCACCGAGGTTTGAACTGCAAGCGCAAGCGAAGAGAGCAATTCCGTCGTGGTCTTGAGTCTGTCCTCAGTTTTTTTTCGCAGCGCCCAGAGGATCATACGCGAAAAATGATCTGGTATGTTTTTGTTTAGCAAGATGGGCGCAAGCGGGGTGGTTTCCAGATGGTGTTTGCGGACGGCATCGTAGGCTTTGGGCGCGGCTTTGCCGTTGATCCATTGCGCGGTAACGAGTTGGTACAGGAGAACTGCCAGTGAATAGATATCGGCGGCGGCGGTCAGCGCCTCTCCGCGCAGCATTTCAGGCGCGGAATATGTCGGTGGATATTTTCCAAGATGCAGGATGGTGTGTCGATCCTGCGGGTGTGCGTTGGCAATGCCGCCAAGGAAAATCTCACCTTGTTGGTTGGTGCGTATGAATTCTGGGGCAAGGTTGAGATGTAGAAACCCTTGCCGATGAAGCGCTTCCAACGCACCGCAAACGGATCGGGCAACCACGAGCGCTTCTTCTGCTGATAGCGGAGATTTTGCCAGCACGTCTTTTAGGGAGGGTCCATCGACCCATTCTTCAAGCAAAAAGGCGAGTGTTGGGGTTTGGAACAGTCCCAAATACCGGTTGATGTTTTGGTGGGAGATGGATTGCAGCCTGCCAGACTTTGCTTCCAGTTCCTTGATGGTTTCCCCGTTTTCGGTCACGCCTTTGGAGAGCAGTGTTAAGGCAAGCAGTTTTCCGCTGCGTTCGTCAGTGACACGATAAAGATCACCGTGCGGGGTGTTCCCGATCAATTCCTCGACACGATACTGGTTGAGCAGGGTTTTCCCGATGATCGCAGGGGGCATGTTGGATTTTCACGATTTATAACGCCCATGCCAGCATCAGCCCGAAGATGGCAACGATCAGACCGATGTGCAGGAACAGGTTGCTCACAGCGATGAAACTGCCCGGGAAGATGAATTGAAGCACAAGGTTGACGACGATCAATACCAAGCCTATGATGGGCAGCAATCCCTTGCGGTGCGCGAGATATTCCGAGAGCGAATCCAGAAATTTTGAGATCATGCTTCCTCCAGGTCGGCTTCTTCGGCTTGAACATTGTTTTTTGCAACCCAGGATGAGAACTGCGCCAGCAGTCTGCCGGGGATGCGTCCCTGCATTTGGACGCCGCCACGCTCATGCTCCACGCGTTCCACCTGCCCAAGTTCATGAAAAAGAGAAATGAGCGCGCCTTCTTTGTACGGCAGACGCACATGCACCGGTACGAAGGCTTCGAATAATTCTTCCTGCACCAGCTGCAATAAGTCGGAGATGCCAGTGTTTTTCAACGCGGAAATGGCAACGGACTTGGGGAAGTTCTCGAGGGTTTTACGGGCGTTTTCCGGGTTTTTCAATTGGTCTGCCTTGTTCAAGGCGGTGATCATGGGGATGTGGCTTGCGCCGATCTCTTCAAGCGTTTCCTGCACCGACTGGAATTGTCCAAGCGCATTGGGGTGGGAAATATCCACAACATGCAGGAGCAGGTCGGCTTCGGTGATCTCTTCCAATGTGGCGTGGAACGCAACCACGAGGGAGGTGGGAAGTTTTTGGATAAACCCTACTGTATCGGTGAAGAGGCCGAGATTGTCGCCCGGGAGTTGTACCCGGCGGGTGGTTGGGTCGAGCGTTGCAAACAACTGATCTGCCACGTACACATCTGCTTTGGCAAGGCGATTTAGCAGGGTGGATTTGCCCGCGTTGGTGTAGCCTACCAATGCAACGGTAGGGATGCGCGAACGCCGCCGCTGGGAACGGTTTCTTGTGCGATAGGCTTCCACCTTTTCCAATTCCGCTTTTAGATGTGCGATCCGCTTGCGAATGGTACGACGGTCTACTTCTAACTGGGTTTCACCAGGACCACGCAAACCCACGCCGCCAGTCGAGCCGGCTCGTCCACCGCCCCCGCCCGCTTGACGTTCGAGATGCGTCCAGGCACGGGTGAGGCGTGGCAGGTTGTATTCGTATTGGGCGAGTTCCACCTGCAGCATGCCTTCTCTCGTGTGCGCATGCTGAGCGAAGATATCCAGGATCAGCGCGGTGCGGTCGATGACGCGAATGTTCTTTCCGAGCGTTTTTTCCAATTCACGCTGGTGGCGCGGGGAAAGTTCATCATCGAAGATGACGAGTTCGGCGAGAGTCTCCTCGGCAAGCGCTTTGAGTTCCTCCACTTTTCCGGGACCGATATAGGTTTCCACATGCGGGTGGGATAGTTTCTGGGTGAGCTCGCCGACAACTTCTGCACCGGCGGTATCTGCCAGAAGCGCCAGTTCCGTCAATGAATCTTGAAGGGAGAGGATCTGTTTTTTACCGAAAATTTCAACGCCGACAAGAAAAGCGCGTTCACGCGGCGGGGTTGTTGGTTGGGGGATTTTCTTTGCCACTGGGTTCCGTTTCTTTTGATTGTTCGAATTGACCGAAGAACTTGGTCATGATCGGGTCGTTCGGCTCTGTGCGTGTAGGCAACAAGATGTGAAAGGTCGAACCCGGTAATTTTACTTCGTCGTACCCATCGGATTCTACCCAGATTGTGCCGCCGTGCGCTTCGAGGATGCCGCGGGTGATCGATAGCCCCAGACCGGGACCGCCGCCTTTGAATTTGGTCTTGCTGCTGGAGTGCAGGTCTGTCCTGCCAAGCTGGCCGAACTTGTCGAAAATGTGGCTTTGGTTTTCCGGTGAAATGCCGATGCCTGTGTCGGAGACTGTTACCTCTATAAAGCCGGGGAGCAGGCGTCCATTGATGGTGATGGCGCCTTTGTCCGGGGTGTATTTGACCGCGTTGGCGACCACATTGTTGAATGCCTGATACAATCTTTCCACGTCGCCATAGATCATCATGTCGCTGCCCTGAAATGGGTGGACGGTCAAGGTCTGCTGCCTGTCGGCGAGAGTCTTTTTGAACTCATTTTGCAGCAGCGTCAGCAAATGACTGATCCATAGCGGCTGGATGTTGAGTGTGAGCAGGTCGTTGTCGATCAACGAGACATCGATCATATCGTCGATGATGTCCCGCAGGCGTTGAATACCGGTACTGACACCGTCGAGATAGTTCTTCATCTGCGCATGTTCCGAGCCCTGTACCACATCCGTCATCATTGAGGTATATCCCTCGATCAGAGTGAGTGGTGTCTTCAATTCATGGGCGGCAACTGAGATGAAGTTCGATTTGTTTCGGTCAAGGAATTTTAATTTATCCTGCACTTTGCCCAACTCGTTGGAAATATGAGCCACACGCGTTTCCATCTCATAGCGGACGACCACGCTCAGGCTGTGCGCCAGGATGGGAATCACTGCCGCAAGTAGTTCCAGCGCGTCCTTTTTGTTCAGGGTGTCACGGGCAGTTTCCAAGGTCAGGGCGATCATGCGGTTGATGACAAAAGAAACGTAATAATCTCCCTGCTCAAGGTTGGTTTCGGTGGGAGAACGCCCCCAGTCGTATAGGATGGGGTCGAGCCAGGCAGTGTCGCCTGTTACGAGCGTTTGTTCGAGCAGTTCAAAAAAACGCTCGAGCTGCTCTGTAAAGCCGGCGCGCACATGTTCACCGCTGGCGAGTTCGCGCGAGATGCGTTCCATCCAGGGTTTGCGGATTTTTTGCAGTGAAGCCTGTAATCCCATCAGGTTAAGTTTACGCCGAGTTCAGTCTTTTGACCATAGGTGGATTCGTTGGTGTTACTGGTCCAATTTCTGTTCTACAACCCAATGCCAGATGGTTTCTCCCACAGCATGCAGGCTTTCCGGCGAGACTTTATCCAGCGTGTCGTGCGTGGTATGCCAGTACGGATAGTCGAAGTCGATGATGTCCACGGCGGGGATACCTGCCTCGAGGAAGGAGGTGTGGTCGTCGAGGATGCTGTATTTTTCGCTTTTGATGAACACGTCGCCATGACCAAGCCGTTCGGCGGTGGACCAGATCTCAGCACGGATGATCGGATCTGAATTCCTTTCCAGATGGATGTTCAGGTCGGCATCGCCGATCATATCCGCGATCACAACTGCGCGAGGCTGCACGGGGATTTCCTCCACAAAGGCGCGTGAACCGAGGATCCAATCCCAACCGGGAATTCGTCCGTTGTCCTCCGCATCGAAGAACACCAGCCAAACCGGCACAGTATCCTTCGGCAGGGTTCGCGCCAGTTCCAGTAACACAGCCACTCCCGAAGCGCCGTCGTTGGCGCCGGGTACGGGTTGAGTCTGCTTCGAAGGGTCGGGGTCGTTGTCTGAAAAGAAGCGCGTATCATAATGCGCTCCAAGGATGATCTCTGCCGGTTCCGTACCGCGTTTTGCGATGAGGTTGTAAATGGGGTGTCCAAGCCGCTCGGTTTCGTGGACTTCCACCATCCAGCCGGCGGATTCCAACTCTGTGCGCATCCACTCGCGGATTTGGACGTGACCCGCCGACCCGGGCGTTCGTGGTCCCATGGCAACTTGTGCCTCTACATCGGCAAAGGCGCGGGATCCGTCGAAGGAAACAGGGTCAGACTCACGGGTCAGGAATGAAGCGATATACCAGCCGGCGACGATTGCCAGAAGGATGAAGATCATGGTTAGGTAGAGGAAGGCGGCGCGTTTTGTCATCTGGTTTCTTCGAGATAATCATCGAGTGCTTTTGCGGCTCGTTCGGCATACGCCTGACCCTTTTCGCGTTTGCCGATCTTTTTCTCAAGGTTCAATTCGGGCAGGATGCCAAAGTTGGCTTTCATGGGTTGAAAGTCTTTCAAGCTTGCATGGGTAACGTAATAGCACAGCGCGCCGAGCATGGTTTCTTGTGGCAGCGTTAGCAGGCTCTTGCCAGTGAGCAGGCGCGCACTGTTGATTCCTGCAAGCAGCCCCGTGGCGATGTTGCCCATGTAGCCTTCCACCCCAGTGATCTGACCGGCGAAGAAAAGGTCGTCGCGGGTGATGTGCTGCAGAGTGGGTCGCAGTAATTTCGGTGATGCAATGAAGGTATTGCGATGCATTTGTCCATAGCGTTCGAACTCAGCGTGTTCGAGCCCGGGGATCATACGCAGCACACGCCGTTGTTCAGGAAATTTCAGGTTGGTTTGAAAGCCGACGATGTTGTACAAACTTCCTGCAAGATTGTCCTGCCGGAGTTGGACGACAGCATAGGGGCGCTTGCCGGTGTGTGGGTCGCGTAAGCCGACGGGGCGCATCGGACCGTAGGCGAGAGATTCGTCTCCGCGCCCGGCAATGATCTCAACTGGAAGGCAGCCTTCGAAGAAGTGACCCGCTTTCACGCCGGTTTGAATGGCTTCTTCGAATGATCGCAGTTCGATCCGTTCGGCGGTTCGAAGCGCGTGGATGAAGTCGTAATATTGTTCTTTGGTAAATGGACAGTTGATGTAGTCGCCTTCATCCTGTTCGCCTTTGTTGTAGCGGGAGGCGCGAAAGGCGATCTCCATGTTGATGGTGTCGGAACGGACAATGGGCGAGATGGCATCGAAAAAGAAGAGATGTTCATCGCCGCTGAGCGTTGAGATGGATTTTGAAAGGTTGTTTGAGGTTAGTGGTCCGCTGGCAACGACTACGGGCGATGTAGGAATCTCGCTCATCTCTTCACGGATGACCTTGATGTTGGGATGCGCCTCGATGCGTTTGGTGATCGCCCGGGCGAACGCTTCGCGGTCGACTGCAAGGGCGGCTCCGGCGGGAATGGCAGTCTCTTCGGCGCATTCCAACAGCATGGAATTCAACTGTCGCAATTCGTTTTTCAAGACACCCGAAGCGCGGTCCGGCTGGTTGGACCCGAGCGAGTTGGAACAGACCAGTTCCCCAAGGTCGCTGGAAACATGCGCGCCGGTGGGGGTGGATGGACGCATTTCATACAGTTTTACCTTTAAGCCAGTTTGGGCGATCTGCCAGGCAGCTTCGCTGCCCGCCAGACCTCCACCAATTACAATTATGTCAGTCATGGATGTTTATTTTACCATTCAGGCTATTGTATAATTTGTCATACCGGCCATGCAAAACGAGACTAGCATCGACTCTCAACTAAAAGACGCTGCGCAACTCACTGAAGCCGCCTGGGCTGTTCTGGCGGAGCGGGTGGGCGGCATCTGGATCATTCACTCGTCTTATCGCCTGAATAAAACTGCGCATAACGAGCTTATGGGGATCATGAGCATGGTGGCGATCGATGCCTGGTTGTGCGGTGCGCTGAGCGGCGGGTACACTCGTTCCTCTTCCATTCCGTTAAATAAGAGTCTGATAGCGACGCGTTTTTATGCCTTTCCGATCTCGGGGACATCTCAAGTCATTTTGGTCGGCGCGGAGGAACAATCCGCAACTGCACAGCGGATCTGGAAATTGACCGCTTCGCTTCTGGCGGGACGATCAGCCTCTACCAACCAGACGCTGATTCCTGACCTGCAATCGGGTTTGCCGTTCGACCTTCCGCTGGCGTTGGAGAGGGTGCTGGCTTCCTTCGTTCAGGCGGTGACCATTCAAGGGGCGTGGCTGGCGATCCGCCGGGGCGAATCGCTGGATATTCAAGCTGAATGGAATGCGCCCAAAGCCAAGGGGGTGTCGCTGCTGATAGATGAGAATCCAATCCTCCGGCGCGTGAACCGGTCTTTGTCCGAAGTTGTCATCACTCGTGGACAGCCTAATTGGGATCATCTGCCGTTCGGGACCCTCAAATCCGCGACGACCATGTGGCTGTGCCTGCCGTTGGTCATCGGTCAGCGTTTGATCGGTGTGGTTTCGTTCTGGCGACAAAAGGATTTCTCGGTGGCAGAACGCGGTCAGCTGCGTGAACTCGCGGCACGTGTCGCCCCATATGTAGAGATGGTGGTCACCTTTTCCGAAATGACCGCCCACCTGCGGCGACTGGGTTTGTTGAACGATTTCGTGCTGACCGTTTCCTCGGCACAAAACCTGGACCAGATCGCGCGGCGCATGTTCGGTTTGTTGTCACGCGCCTTTAACACCGAACTGATTGCGCTTTTCCTGCGTTCCAGCGATGGACGGGTGCTGAGAGACTACCGTATGTTGGAAGGGAAGTTAAATGTCATCAGCCTGACTCTGCCGGGGCATCCTATTCAATCTGTTATCAAGGAAGGACGCGTCCGCCGATTTGCAGACGCAGGCAAGGATGGATACTTCGGCATCCATCCGAATACGCGTTCGGAACTTATTGTCCCGCTCAAGTATCGTGGGCAGGTGACCGGCGTTTTGATCATTGAGAGTCTGAAGGGGGAGGCGTTCAGTCAATACGACGAACACTTGATGGTGGTGATCACCAGCCATCTGGCTGGGTTGATTGAATACACCCGTTTGCGTGAGGAGGCGGAAGGTCGTGCGCGAAGCCTTGGTTTGATTCATGAGGTTGTTCAGCAGGTGATTGGCTTGAACAACAAAAGGGAGGTTGCTTCCATTTCCGCTGAGCTGGTGGCGCAATACTTCAAATATGAACTTGCCGTTGTCCTGTTGAAGGACACCGAAGAGGGGTTATCGATTCAAGGCATCGGCGGGACTCATGCCGGGGTTGTGAAGGAAGCCCTGGAGCACGAAGAATTCATCAAGCCAGACGGTGTGACCGGCTCTGTATCGCTGACGGGAGAAAGCGTGTTGTTAAATGACACCACTCAAAGCGTGCTGTACAGACCGATCACAGGTTGGGAGGCGAATTCGGAACTATGCGTTGCCATCAAGGATGGTGAGCAGATCTTGGGATTGATCGATGTGGAAAGCCGTGAATCGAACGCCTTCTCACACAACGACTTGATCGCGATGGAGTCCCTTGCTGGAATTCTTGCTTCGGTCGTTTCCAGCGCCAACCGCTATCAGAAGTTGCAGCAAACCGTACGTCAACTGCGCGCCACAGAGATCGAATTGAATGCCCGCATGGAGGCGCAGCGATCCGCTGAAAACAGGTTGTTGCAAGCCGCCAAACTTGCAGCGGTGGGCGAAATGGCGGCGGGCATCGCACACGAACTGAATAATCCGCTCACAACAGTGACGGGTTTTTCAGAATTGGTATTGGAAGACATGCCGGAAGAATCCTCGCATCGCAGGGAATTGGAGATGGTACTGCATGAGGCTCGGCGTGCCAGTTCGGTGGTCCGAAGGTTGCTGAACTTTTCCCGTCAGGGGGAGCGCTTGCGCACCAGTGCAAACTTGAATGAAGTCGTCAACGATGTCATCGCCCTGACGCAGCATCTAATTCAGACCAATCAGGTTAACCTGCACCTTTCCTTGGATGAAACCATGCCCTGGGTCTCCATTGATACCAATCAAATGAAACAGGTCTTGTTGAATTTGATTCACAATGCCCTGCAAGCCATGCCGGGCGGCGGTGATTTGCATGTCAGCACCCGCAAAGGCGACAGGGAAAACCGCAGCTGGCTCATTATGTCCATCCAGGATTCGGGCGCAGGAATCCCGCCCGCCGACCAATCTCGTATTTTTGAGCCTTTTTTCACCACAAAAGGAGACAGCGGCGGCACCGGGCTTGGTCTCTCCGTCACCTATGGGATCGTCGCCGACCACGGCGGCACCATTGAAGTATCCAGTCAGCTGGGGAGCGGAGCCACATTCGAAGTCTGGCTGCCGGTATAAGGAACTATGGAAACTCAATCTGTTTTTATTGTGGATGATGAACCTGGCATTGCCATGCTCTGCGAACGGATTTTGGCACGCGCCGGATATCGCACCTCGACGCAAACCGATCCGCGCAAGGCGATTGAATATTTGGGTGAGAACAAAATCGACCTTCTGCTGGTTGACATCCGCATGCCCGAGGTGGATGGTTTTGAGGTGATCCAACACGCTCAACGCTTGCAGCCGGACGTGGCGGTTCTGATCATGACCGGACATGGCACGGTCGAGACAGCCATCCGCGCGCTGCGGCAGGGGGTTGACGGCTTGCTGCTCAAGCCGTTCAGCCAAAGCGCCGAGTTGGTGGAAGCCGTAAAACTTGCCCTTGCTGACAACCAAAAGAAGCGAGATGCCGCCCGTACACAAGCGTTGCGTCCGTTGTTTTCTGTTACTGAATCCCTGTTCTCCGAAACTCGTCGTGAGCGCCTGCTCGACCTGATTGTCAACGCAATTGGCGGACACCTTAACTCCTCGCAGTCCGCATGTTTTCAGATTAATACCGACTCTGGCGAGCATTTCACACTGGCATCAAAGGGAATGAACCCCACACAGGAGTTGCTGGACTTTATCTCCCGTGTGGATATGTCTTCCATGCCTTTAAACATCAATGCACACGGACCCGGAGATGCACGATGGAGAGCGCATCTTTCTGCGCTTGCGCTTGGTTCGGTTATTCTGGTGTCGATTCTTCGCCCCAACTTACATATGGTGTTTTTTGCCGGACGAGGTGAAGAAGAAGCGCCCTTCCATGCCTCCGACCTGGAAATGCTCCAGATCCTTTCCCGTCAAGCTGTCACCGCACTGGAAAATGCCCGCTTGTATGCCGAGCAATTGGATTACGTCCGCCGTATCGAAGAATCGCAAAAGGCGCTCCTTCAGGCGGAGAAAATGGCGGCAGCTGGTCGCCTGAGCGCATCCATCGCACATGAGATCAACAACCCATTGCAGGCGGTTCAAAATTGTTTGCATCTTACCGCGCGTGAAGACCTGCCTGATGACAAACGCAAGGAATACTTTAACCTGGCATGCAGCGAGTTGGAACGATTAAGGCTCACCGTTCGTCGCATGCTGGATTTTTATCGCCCCGGAGCCTCAAAACACGAAAAAGTCAATCTGGCTGAAATATTGCAATACGTCCTGACCCTAATGTCGAAGCAATTGACCGAAGCACAGGTTACTCCGATCGTAGATTTTAGCGGGACGATCATTCCGATCATGGCGGTTGGAAGTCAGATACAACAGGTTTTGATAAACTTGATCCTGAATGCAGTTGATGCAATGCCGGATGGTGGTGAACTGAAAATTACAGTCCGGGGGGTACGGGATGGGGTGGAACTCCTTGTTCAGGACCGCGGCAAAGGTGTGCCAAAAGACAAACAGGTAAACATCTTCGAACCGTTTTATAGTACAAAAGATGGGGGAACAGGGTTGGGATTGACGGTAAGTTACAATATAATTACTGCTCATGGAGGCGTGCTGGAGTTATTGCCTGAGATTGGTCCCGGCGCCTGCTTCCGTATTTTTCTGCCCGCAGGAGGAACACAATGAAGTCGAATATTCTCGTCGTGGATGATGAACCTGTTGCCCGGCAATCCCTCACCGATATTCTCAAACTGGAAGGGCATGTCGTAACCTCCGTACCGAATGGACAGGCTGCTGTCGAGCATGTCCGAACTCACGCCGTTGATTTGATGATCGTGGATCTTAAAATGCCCGGCATGGATGGGTTGGAGGTCATTCAGGTGGTGAATCAGGTCTCCCCTGATACAGAAGTGATCTTGTTGACCGCCCACGGTTCCATCGAGTCTGCCATGCAGGCATTGCGTTTGCGTATTCACGATTACCTGCTCAAACCCGCGTCACCGGTTCAGATCATCGCCAGCGTCAAGAAGGGATTATCACGTCGTTCGGGTAAGTCCCGAAATACGTTTACCGCTTCCAATTCTGAAAATACACAGGAAGTTTATGTCCTCAAAGATGGCACCACCGTGGACCTCTCCCGCCGGCAGATCAAACACAAAGCCAAGGTGGAACACCTTACTCCTGCGGAAGGGAGGTTGCTGCGGATCCTCATGGAGAACGAGGGTAAGGTGTTTTCACACCGCGAATTGGTTCTTTTGGTGCAGGGGTACGATACCACTCAGCGTGAAGCGCCGGAGATTTTGCGTCCCCTTGTCAGTCGATTGCGGCACAAGCTGGAGAATTTTCCATCCCTTTCCGAACGGGTGGTGAGCGTTAGAGGTACTGGATACTTGTACGAAGGAAATAAATAAAGCCAAACAAGACACACCCTGTCTCAGATTCAATTTTGGGTTATTTGTGACTCATTTCATTCATAGGGACCAAAAACATCCTTGGGCAGGGTGGGTGGGCGGATCCATGAAAGCCAGCCTGTTTTTCCACTGTGGGTCGGCGGCGTTGGTTTTTCGTACATAACGAGGATCAAACTAATGCCAAGCCCTACTGCGCCAAGCCACTGAGTCATTGATAAGGATTCTCCGAGCAGCAGGCTGCTGAGGAAGATTGCGATCAAAAGTTCTGCAAGCCCAAGTAATGCCGTTTGCATTCCGCCGATCTTTTTTACGCCAAGGAACAAGGCAATTCTTGAAAAAAGGGTTACAAAGGTTAGCCCGGCAACCGGCAGCCAGGGAACATCTGAGGCGGGCCAGCTGCGGTCAAACAGTAGATATGCCGGGACGACGACAAAGCTCATGGCGAGTAAAGTGTAAAGCGTCACGGTTGGTGCGGGCACTTCGTACAATACGCGTTGATTGATCGGCAGGTGCATGGCGTATAGCACGGCTGCGCCAATCATCATCCCCACGCCGATCAGGTCTACCGGGCGTCCGGGAACGCTGGTCAGGAGAAGGACCGCAATTGTGGCAAGTGTGATGCGGAAAAGGGTGAGTTTGCTTGGGGATTGATGGTCAAGGATGAGCCAAAGCGCAACGAAGAACGGATAGAGGGAGTAGAGCAGCTGCCCAAGGCTGGCGTCCAGCCGCTCCAGAGCAAGGTAGTAAAGCAGTGAACCAAGACCATTAATGATTCCCGCAAAAAGGCAGCCAATCAAACCAATGGGGAAAATATACAGGTATTGGCGATAAAAGAGTAGGATACCCATCAGCATGATGCCCGCTGCGAGACCGGTGCGAAGGGCAACAACAGTAAAAGGGGTGAAACCCTGGGTGATGGCTAATTTTCCAAAAACAGGAGCCATTCCCAAGAAGATCGCCGAACTGACAGCGGCAAATATCCCGGCAGTACTATTCTTCGACAAGATCGCCTGCCTTTTTCCTCTCGTGGACACTCAACATCTCGCAGGATTTCGTTATCGATGGTTCACCGATTTGAAAAAATAACTGCGGGCTTTCCGTGGTTTTTGTTTTTACTTGATAAGCGATTTGACTTCCTCTAGGAATTCATCGTTCAAGAAATCGCCTTTTTGCAGAAGCGCCTGAATTTGACCGCCCAATCGGTTCTTTTCATCCGGCGTCAATTCCTTTGCAGTTGCAACAATGACCGGGATGGTGGCGGTTTCCTGTTTTGAGCGCAGGGCTTCAATGACAGTAAAGCCATCCATTTCCGGCATCATCAAGTCCAGTACGATCAAGTCAGGCTGTTCTTTCTGGATTAGTTCCAGACCTGCTCGTCCGTTTTCCGCCTCCAGAATTGTGAAGTTGCCCTGCGATTGCAGAATGCGTCGGATCAGGCGGCGGGCTTCGCCCGTATCTTCCACAATCACGATCTTCGGGAAGCGCTCTGGGGCAACCTGCGTGAGTGCAGAGAGCAGACCTTCCTGTGGGGTTTCTGTGGACGGGAATTTGATGTCGCGAGACCAGTTGTCTCCCAATATACCCGCTTCGGCGGGCATGGTATGTCCGGTGCAGTTGACGACGATCGTATCGCTTGGTTTGATCACCCCGGCGCGGATCAATTTGAACAACCCGGCGAAGGCGACCGCCGCAGCGGGTTCGGCGGAGATCCCCTCCATTTTTGCCAGCACGTGCATGGCGCGGAACGCTTCTTCATCGCTCACACTTTCGAATACGCCGTTCGTGTTGTTGACATGGTTGCGCAAAAACTCGTATGTACGCCCGGGGTCGCCGGTGGCAAGAGTTTCGATGTGTGTTTTGGGGGAGTGAACCACCTCCGCTTTTTCGAGCCCTTTTTTCCAACTGGTTACCATTGGGGCGCAGCCATCCGCCTGGATGGGAGCAAACGCTGGAATGCGGTTCACCCATCCCATTTGCTGCATTTCGCGGAAACCTTTGTAAACGCCAAGCGGTCCCATCCCGCCGCTGATCGCCTGAATATACCAATCTGGCGTACGCCACAGACTGTTTTCTCCGGGTCCTTGAATGGAGGTCAGTTGTTCCGCGATCTCAAATGCGATGGTTTTCATCGCTTCGATGGACGTGATCGTCCGCGCGCCCATATCCAGATACAAATGACGCTGACGGGCGAATTCCGCCGCAACTTGTTTGCATTGATCGTAGGACCCTGTGATCTTGATGACCTGGCTGCCGTACAAGGCAATCTCACGCATCTTCACAGATGGGACAAGGCTTGTGACAAATGCCCAAAGCTTCATCCCGGCGCGTGAAGCGTATGCGGAATAGGAGATGGCGACGTTGCCGGTCGAAGCTGCGACCATTTCAGTGATCCCGGCTTCCTTCAATGCCGCAATGGTGACTGCCGCCTGCCGATCTTTGAAGGAAGAGGTCGGACCCTGTCGTTCATCTTTGATGTAGATGTTTGGGCAACCCAGCATCATCCCCAGGTTGATGGCTCGGACGAGCGGGGTATAGCCTTCTCCCAGTGATAGGGAAACGTTGGGGTTTCGGACGGGCAGCAATTCCTTGTAACGCCACAAGTCGGGACCCCGCCCAGCAAGTTTTGCAGGCAGGCTTTTTCCGATCAGTTCGTAGTCATATTCTGCTTCACGCCATTGACTGCCGCACTTTGGGCAGGTGGTGGAAGTTGGGTAGTACGGCGCGTTGTGCCCGCAATCCAGGCACTTGATGATGAATGACACTTAATCTCCTGTATTCTTGCCGGTGTTTTTAATGCGCTCCAGGGCGCGTTGGATCGATGTGAGAAGTTCCTTCTCGTTGAAGGAGCCCTTGGTCAACAGACGCTGACCAAATTCCTCCAATTGTTTCTTTTGCTCCGATGATACATCCATACCGCTGATTACGATGACGGGAATATCGCGCAGTCGCTTATCTGCCTGAAGTTTCTCGAGGATTTGGAAGCCATCCATGTCGGGCATGAACAGGTCCAGGATGATGGCATGCGGCGGATTCCCGGATGAGATCAGGTTCCACCCGTTGCGCCCGCCCTCAGCAAGTACGGGTTTGTACCTGCCATCGTCGTTCAGCATTTTACCCAGCAGACGCAAGTCGTCGCGGCTGTCATCGATGACGAGCACTTCTCGTATGGAACCATCGGAATTCAGACGGTCCAGCGAGTTGACAAGATCTTCCTCGAGGATGGGCTTAACCAGATAATCTGATGCGCCGAGGTTGAAGCCTTTTTCAAGATCCTCGATGATGCTGCAAACAATGACCGGGATGTTTCGAGTTTCAACATCGCTCTTAAGTCTTTCCAATACAGACCAACCATCAATCCCTGGCATCATAATATCCAGGGTGACGGCAAACGGTTTTAATTGCTTGACTCGCTCCACCGCCTGACCGGGATCGGTCACCGGGATGACGTGGTATCCCTGTGGCTGTAAATATCTTTCATACAGGCTGATCACCTGTGAATCATCGTCAATGGCGAGGATGACTTTATTCCCATCCAAAAGTAGTTCACTTTCCTTACGAAATAGCGGCAGCGTGAAGGAGAAAGTACTTCCCTTGCCGATTTCAGACTCGACCCAGATGCTTCCGCCATGCATTTGAATCAATTGTTGACAGATGGACAGACCCAAACCTGTACCGCCGGTCTTGCGGGTGGGCGAGGCGTCCACCTGAGAGAATGGCAGGAAGAGTTTTTCCTGATCTGTATTCGAAATACCCGGACCTGTATCTGTGACGCTGATCACGGCTTCCATTCGTCCGCCTGCACCGGGACGAAGCCCCACTCCTACAGTAATGTCCCCCTCCTCGGTGAACTTTGCCGCGTTCGAAAGCAAGTTGATCATCACCTGTCGGACACGGATCGCATCTGCACGTACGGTGGGGAGATTCGGCTCGATGACTTTCCGCATCTGGATGGGCTTGTCCTTGATAAGACCCGTCATGGTTGAAAGCACGCTGTTGACCAGATCGGTAATATTGACCTCGTCGAACGCCAGTTCCATTTTTCCGGCTTCGATCTTGGCGAGGTCGAGGATGTCGTTGATCAATCCCAACAAGTGCTGACCGGAATTGTAGATCGCGGTAAGGTCCTGCTGCATCAGTTCGGTTACGGGACCGTCGATTCCTTTCAAGATCACGCGTGAAAACCCAATGATCGAATTCAGCGGCGTGCGCAGTTCATGGCTCATGTTGGCGAGGAACTGACTTTTCAGACGGTCAACCTCTCGCATTTCCAGCACGGCTTGTTGCGAGAGTTCGAAGGAGCGGGCATTATCGATTGCCACGGCGATCTGATCTGCCAGGGTTTGTAGAACCGAAATCTCATCTTCTGTGAACGCATCTTCGGTCTTCGACTGGATGTCGATGGCGCCAATGATGCGCGAACCGATCCGCAGTGGAATGGCAGCTTCCGCGCGTGTTTCCGGCAGGAGCGGGTTGACCTTGTGCAGCGCATCTTCCGCTACATCGTTTGCGATTACCGCCACGCCCTCGGAGGTCACCTTGCCCACGATGGATTTGTTGTCAAGCGGCAGGAAATGCTGTCGTTTCTTCATCTCCTTGCCGGCATCGCCGGTGGCTTCCTTGAGCACGGCATTGAAGCCCGTCTCCTCTACCACGAAGATCGCCGCATGATAGAAACCGAACCTTTCATTGATAAGGTTCACTGTACGGGCAAAGATGGTATTGAGATCGAGCGTGGATGTGACCAGTTTGCCGATCTCAGCCGAAACTGCCAGATATTCGTTACGACGACGGAGGAGCTCCTCGTCCTTCTTTCGTTCGGTAATATCGCGCGCCACCCAAAAGACACGGTTCTGATCCAGTTTTGTCAGGCTGGCGAGGAACCAAAAGACATGTCCCTGGATCGCCAGCTCGTACTCGAACTGCACCTTTTCCGAACCGCTCAAGGCCTGGTGGATTCGGTCTAGGAAACTATCAGCAACCGCCTGCGGCAATACTTCGTGGAAGGTTTTCCCAACCAATTCCTCCGGTGTGCGTACCAAAAGAGATGGGTTGGTTGGCGCAATTTGGTCGTACCGCCCTTCCCTCGTGATGACTAACACCACGTCTTCCATTGCGTTGAACAAAGCGCGCAGGTTGCTTTCCGATTGCCCGATCCTTTCGAAAAGGCGGTTTTTCTGGATGGCGGTTGCTGCTTGGAATACGATTGTTTCCAATAGCCGCAGGTCGTCCTGCGTGACGACCCGGTTCAATTCCTTAAAATCGATGCCGATCGTGCCGATGATCTCGTCTTCTGCGAACAACGGAGAGATCAACAGATTTGCCGTTCCGCGCTGTTGAAGCACATCACGGAGCGAAGCGGTCAGTGGGTTGTTTGGCGCATCGCGGATGAAAAGCGGTTTGCGCGTCTTGAGTACTTCGAGCGTGGCGGGACTCTCCGAGATCCGGATCGGCGTTCCAATAAACGATGATTTTTCAAACGTTTCCGACGAGTCGGCAGCCAGAGTCAGGCTGGCTTTATCCTCGTTGATCAGGGCGATACCAACATGGCTTGCAGAAAACAAACGGACGAGACTATCCGCCACGATTTGCAGGGTGTCGTTCAGGTCCACCGTTGCGGAAATGGATGTAACCACCTGATTTACAACCGCAAGTTCCTGTGCGCGTTTCTGCGTTTCTTGGAACAGGCGCGCGTTCTCGAGCGCCAGCGACAACTGGTCGGTCACTTGCTGAATAAGAAGTTGTTCGTCGGTTGTAAAAACGCGCCCCTGCTTCTCGTCCATTAACCGCATAACAGCCCAGTCGCTTTCGCCCACTTGCAGGCTTGTGGTGAAAGCCGAGCCTGAGCCTCCGCTTGGCGCAGGTGTGACGAATTCAGGCATGACAAGCCTTGAGGTTGTTTGACGCTTGACTGTCGGACTTATCGGCGTGGATTCTGCCTTGGGTGGCTTGGCTGGCTTCGGGTCCGAAGAAAGAGGCGCTTCTTTCTGGACTTTGGGCTTGCCCTTCGTACCCCGGGCATTTTCCTCCGGTTGAATGTCCTTGAAGAGCTGGTCAAGCCGCTTGTTTGTTTTCGGTTTCCTGGGCATATTCCTTTAACTCCTGGGCAAGGACACGATACTGGGTGGAGCCGCGCGCACCGGATTTGTAATGGGTGATGGGCAGCCCGGCGATGGGACTTTCGCGTAATTTCGTGTCAAGTTCGATCACGGTGCTGAACACGCCTGCGCCGAACGTGCTGCGCAACTGGTCGTGAATGTTGCGATGTGTGCGGTTTCTTCTGTCCAGCATGGTGACAAGAATGCGGTAGGCGAGGTTGGCGTTGTCTGTTTCGCGTGTGCGGCGGATCATGTTCATCATGTTCCGCAGGGCGTATGCCGAAAAATATTCAGCCTGGGTAGGGATGATGAGCAGGTCGGCTGCGGAAAGCGCATTGCGGGTGATTGCGCCGAGCGCGGGCGGGCAGTCGAGGATGACATATTCATACGGCATGTTCGGCGTGCTGCGGATCGCCCGCTGCAAGATGGTGGTGTAATTGGTGCGTACCGGTAGAAATTGCTCCGACGTTTCGATGCGGGAACTGGAGGGAATCAGGTCGAGGTTTTCGACTTCGGTCTTGTGGCGTGCTGAGATCAGGGGCAGGCTGTCGAGGATGACATCGCTTGAGGTTTTCTCCGCTTCGCCGGGTTCGAGGCCGAGCGCAAGCGTCAGATTGGCTTGTGCATCCAGGTCCACCATCAGGACGCGGTTGCCCAATTCTGCGAGTGCCGCGCCGAGGGAAAGCGCTGTTGTTGTTTTGGCGACCCCGCCTTTTTCATTTGAAACTGCGATTGTTTTTGTCATGGCTGCCTCGCTCTGTTATTTATCCATGGTTGATATTTTTTGTGGGACGATCTCGATGCGGGACACATTCAGCGCCTGCCGTAATTCCTTGATGGCGGTGTTGACCATTTCCTGCGGATCGTTCGTGCTGCGGATCTTTGTGGTAATGTCTGAGACAAGGCGTTCACGTGCTGCGCGCCTGGAGGTCTGGTCGAATAATCTGGCATTTTCTGCGAAGATGCCCACGCGGTCTGCCACAGCCTGGATCAGCGCCATTTGCTCGTTGCGTATCTGTTCCTGTTTGGGAACCAAAACAGAGAGTTCGCCGACTGTCATCCCGCGAATGACGATGGGGACGGTAACTTGCTTGCGCTCCATTCCGCTTTTTTCCGTCAACGGGTCATCGTCAAGCGGAATCGTCCCGGCGGTGGTGTAACGGAAGCCAGTCACTTTTTGTTCCTGCGCGATCTGTCTCCATGTTTCACTGAAATACCGGCTTGAAACGGCTTCAGCTTCTGCCAGTGATTTTTGGATCTGTTCGTACAGACGTGCATTTTGAATGGCAATGCTGACCTGTTCGGAGAGAGTGGTCAGAATCTCCACGTCTTCGTTGGAAAATGCGTTGGGTTCCGTGCTTTGAACGTCAAGCGCGCCGATCACCTCGCCGGAAATGATCAGCGGCAGTGCCATTTCGGAGCGGGTTGTCGGCAGGTCGGGGTTGTTGAAGAAGACTGCATCCCCGCCGACGTCGAGAGCGATGCGGGGTTTTCCAGATCCGGTCACATATCCCACGATACCCTGCTGTCCAATTTTGAGCTGATGACCGCGGTTCAACATCCTTTTGCCGCCTTCGCTGTTGGCAGCCCCAAGGATGGCATATTGATTGCTTGGGTCGTTGAGGAAGATGCCGACGTGGTAAAAGCCGAATTGCTGGCTGATCACTTCCGAAACCTGTGGCAGAAGCAACTGCAAGTTTTGGGTGGTCGTTATCGCTTGTGCAACCCGGGCAATGGCTTCATACTGCTTTCCGCGCCGTTCGCCGCGGCGTAATTCGGCTTGCAATTCCGCAGTCCTTTCCGCCACGCGCTGTTCCAGAGATTGGATTGATTCTTTGATGGCGGCAGACATGGAATTCAAGGTTCTTGCCAATATGCCGATTTCATCCTTTGCTTGGATGTCGGCAGTTGCATTGAAATTACCCGTAATGATTTCATTTGCAATACGGGTCAAGCTCTCCAATGGTTGTGTAAGCCTGTTGCCGATGAGGAGCGATACATATGCAGCGGCGGCGAAGATCACAGCCACTAATAACAAACCGATGTTGATCGTTGTTCGTGTCTCCCTCAAGATCTGGCTGCGTACCAATTCTGCTTCCGTCAGCAACTCTGCGGTTGGGACAATGATAACCAGCTTGTAATCGACTTCAGGAATCTGTTGGAAGGCAACGAAGCGTTCGTTTCCTCCGACTGTAATACCAAAGACACCTTCGCTGCTTGCGGAAACTGTCTCCAGAATTTCGAAGAATTGCGGCGCTGCATCTGGCAGCACGGAAGAGTCAAGGATTTCACCAAGTCTGGCAGTTTCGTCTGTGATGTTGAAATCGCCGTAACCCGCCTCGGGGAATGCGATTAAGCGATTGGCCGAATCCACCAGGAATGCATAGCCCGTGTCGCCGACCTGAACGCCGGCAACCACATCGGTGATCTGAGTGAGCTGGATATCCATGGCGGCGACACCCTGGAATTGGTCTTGCGCATCAAATACCGGGACACTGGCTGTAATGACCAAGCCGTTGAGCGCCGCATCCTGGTACGGTTCTGCCCAAACCACGCCACCTTCCGGATTGTTCACGGGAGATGCGTTTACATACCAAAGGCGGCTTGTGACATCGAAATCGGAGGGAACGATCGCCGCAAGATCGATGTTTGGATAGTAGATGGTTTCCTTTGTGGGTCCGCCAAAATAAATGGCGATAATATCAGGGTTGTCTGCAAGCATCGACGGAACGACCAATTCCGTGTGTTTGAGCGCGTTCAGTTTTTCCGCGAGCGGATTTGAGAGGTTGACCTCAGCTGGAATGAATATGGATGCCACTTCATTATTGGAGTTATCCCAGCTGCCGGAAGAGAGGCGGAACAGCGAATCCTCGGCGCGCCAATAAGTGCCATCTGCCAGAGTTCTTCGCTGGGCAAGCGTATCTCTGACAATGGATCCGATTGTGGATGTACTCCTGCTCATGGATGTAAAGAACAGGTCCAAAAAGGCGGCTTGTTCACTGGCTGTGATAAGCAAAGACCGCTCCGTCCTGTTGCGGATATTGCTTTCTAATTGGGTATTCAATTGTTCGCTGCTTGCCTGAGACCGCAGGTACACGAATAGACCCATTCCAAAGACGACCAGGAACGTGATCACCATGTTTCCGACGGTCAGTTTTTGCCGCAGGTTAAGACGCCCAAAAGCGGTTTTTTCAATGGCGTCGAATAGGGAGAAACGGTTTTTCATCATGATCAGATCCTTATTCGTTGCCCTGGGTTACATTATCTTCCTTGATCTTGATGACCACTTCCGAACCCGGGATGGTGCGACCCAGTTCTTCAACGGCGGTCTGCAATACATTCTCAAGATTGATGGAAGCCCCGATCTTTCCGGTAATTTCGCCGATGGTCTGCTCAATGATCGCCTGTCGCTGCGATTCCTGGATCAGGCGCGCGTTTTCGAGCGCGAGCGAGAGACGTTCCGAAACCGCTTCGGAAAGATTGATCTCGTTCGTTGTCCAGAGACGGTCCCTGGATGGCGCTGTGACATTGATGACGCCGATGGCTTGTCCGCGTAGTTTGATGGGGACCACCAGCATGGGCTCGTTCGTCTTGCCGTCGGCGTGGAAGATCAAGGTCTCGCCGCGATTAACCGCTTGCTGGATTTCCATCGAATTGACGGTTTCGACGACCTTTCTGCCTCCTCCGAGTCCCTGACGATAGCCAACCAGCCCCTCTTCACGGCTGAAGGACTTCCAACCTTCCTGAAGGTTACGCCGGTAGAGCGTCTGAATTTCTCCCAAAGCCCGTTGAGTTTGCTCGAACAGCCTGGTATTTTCAATGGCAATTGCAATCTGGTCTGCAAGGATCCGTAATGTATTTGTGTCGCCATCAGTGAATGCGCCCGGTTTTTCACTCTGCACATCCAGCACGCCAATGGTCTCATCACGGAAGATGAGGGGCAGCGCCATTTCGGAGCGGGTGTTCGGGAGGTCGGGATTGTTGAAGAAAACCGCATCCTGCCCGACGTCTAGAGCGATGCGTGGAATCCCGAATTTTGCCACATAGCCGACAATTCCGCTTTCGCCGATTCGCAGGCGGTGACCTCGTTTGAGCATGTTCAACCCGCCCGGGCTGTTTGCAGACTGCAATACGGCATATTGACGAGTTTCGTCTATTAGAAAGATTCCTGTATGATAATGCCCGAAGCGCTCACTAACGAGCCGGGTCACCAGCGGTAGGAGGGCTTCAAGTTTTTGCTCGTTATTGATGACCTTTGATATCTCGCCGGTTGCCAGTAACTGGCTGGCGCGTTTTTCGCTTTGCTGCCTTGCGATCTCGAGATCTGTTGTGCGTTCTGCTACGCGCTTTTCGAGGTTTGTTAAACTCTCGTATAGCTGACTGGTCATTCGGTTGAACGAAGCGGCGAGCGTGCCGATTTCGTCTGCGGTTTCTACAGGGGCAACCACAGTGAGGTTGCCGGAGGATACTTCTTCGGCGGTCTTCGTCAGGCGGGATATTGGAATTGTGAGCAACTGTGTCATACCCACTGCCAGAAGTGTAGCCACCAGAACCACTCCCAACCCAACGACTTGCGCGTTACGGAGTGCGTCAGTTACGATCTGAAGCGCCTCCACACGGTCTTGCATGGTGATTATTTTCCAGTTCAATTTCTGAATAGCGTCAATATCCTCTTGCTCGTCCTCGATTTCCCTTGTGAGCAATGTCGATACAGCGAGGATGGGTGCGCCAGAGTGTGTCGTGTCATAGAACGGCTGGATGGTCTGTAGCGCGGCGATGAAATCCTGTGGGGCTTCTTCGATTTCAATTTTAAATTCATCGTCGGCTTCCTGGTGAAGTTCCAGTTCAGTGCCGTCTGGCAGATAGATTTCCGTGCGGCCTGTCTCCCCGAATCGTCCCGTCTTAAGCGCATCGGTAAAAACTTCGAGAGCAATTGTCGTGCGGAGAATGCCGACGATCTCATTGCTTCCGACGCGAAGGACGGGTACTGCGATCTGGAAGGAAAGAGAGTTTGTGCTTTCATCGTAAATCGGCTGACCGATGTATGTCTTGCCCCGTCCATTGTCGTAAGCGGCTTGCCACCACTCTTCATCCGCTTGGTAATAGTCGCTCGTTCGATTGGTGGCAGCTACGATCGCGCCAGCGCGGTTGGTGATAAAGACTTCCAAATGTTCGGGAAAAGAGGACTGAAATTCCCTTAATTCTGATGAGGATTGTGTTTCGAGCACTGCGCGGATGTTGGCGTCGAAGTTGTTATCGGCAGGGACCGCTTTCCACTCCTCGTCAAGTTGCTTTAATACTTCCAGATCGCTTTCAGAGTTCAAATTGCTTCTTACAAGCTCAGCCACCAGAGTTCGGTTGCTGGCGAGCGTTTTTAACAGATCCGCCTGTTTATCCATCTCTGCGCTGATGGAAGCAGCGGTGAGGCTGGACACGCTTGTCAACTGTTGACGGACTCTTTCATTCAACTGGACCAGGGTTGAGGCGCTGATGGTGATCGTTGCCGCACCGACAGAAACGATACTTAGGAAAATGAAGGCGATGGTGAATTTTGTCCGCAGGGTGTATTGATTGAATCGGTAGAGGATCAGCCCCACATAGACAAACCCGAGAATGGTTGTCACGATCACAGAACTGGTTGTTACGGGAAATTCGGTCAAACCGGGGAGGAACAGGTCGGCAAATACGATTCCGATCGCAAAGATGAATGCTCCAGTTGTAATGCGCCTTGAAAAAAGGTCTGACATTGTGCCGTTTGAAATGCTGGTTACGATCACCAGCATTCCGATTGCCGTTTGCCAGCCCACATTGTTTATGACAACAGCGTAAATTGCTGCAGCCAAAACGATGCTCCCCAACAGGATCATAATGCCGCGTATGTAAGAACCTTTGCGGGTCAGGTAGTAACTGTATCCTGCGCTCAGGGCAAGGAGCGGCATCATGAAATTGTCGATGGGTGTTTTGTCTTCCCTGCCGATCATGAACAGCGTGACGACAGCGACCACGACCATGAGGAGAAACGTGATCAAGGTGATGTTTATCGCCAACCGCTGCTGGGAGGAGGCTGTCAATTGTTGCTGTCTGTCGTCCATCATAAAGACTCCAACTTCATATCTAAATTCACACTACCTTTACAGATTTTCCGCGCTTAGTTCCAGGGCGACCGGCTCGATCTGCACCAGCACATCCGAGCCGCCAAGGGCGCGGCTTAATTCCTGCGCGGCGGTTTGCAGGATGGTTTCAAACCGTGTCGAGGCGCTGATGCGCCCGGTGATATCGGTGGTTACGCGTTCGATGTTGGCGCGTTGCTGGGTGGCTTCGAGCAAGGTTGCCGATTCAATCGCAAGCGAAAGACGGTCTGCCACAGCTTCCGCAATGTCGGTTTCGTCTTCTGTCAGCGTTGCGCCCTTGCGAGAATTGATCTGCATGACGCCAATGATCTGTCCGCGCAGGCGGATGGGGATGGCTATCTTTGTGCCCTGATCCGTGGTTTCGGTCAGCACGGTCTTGCCTTTTCTGATCGCCTCCTGAATGTGATTGCCTGTCAGCGGTTCTTCCAGTGGCCTAACCAGTGATTCTCTCAATTCCAGACCGAGACCAATGGACTTCGGGCGCATTACCTGCCAGGCTTCACTTGCAGACCTGCCCAACGCGCTTTGAGCTTCTGCGAGCGATTGACGTGCTTTTTGGATCGTGAAGGCATTGTTGATGGCTATCGCCACCTGGTCTGCGAGGGTGATCAATACTTCGATATCATCTTCGTTGAAAGCGTTCGCTTCAACGCTTTGCACATCCAGCACGCCAATGATCTGTCCGGCATATCGGAGGGGGAGGGCGGCTTCGGAGCGAGTGTTCGGGAGGTCGGGATTGTCGAAGAAAACCGCATCCGTTCCAACGTCGAGGGCGATGCGCGGCTGCCCGGTGGCGGCTACAAAGCCGACGATGCCGGTCTGCCCGACCTGGAGTTTGTGTCCTCTTTCCAGCATTTTCTGCCCGCCTATGCTGTTTGCCGCTCGCAGGAGCGCGTATTCCTTTTTAGCGTCAAGCAAAAAGATACCTGTGTGATAGATGTTGAATTGATCGCTGATCACGTTCGTGATGCCCGGCATGAGGCTCTCAAGGTCTTGAATGTTTGAAATGACCTTCATCACCTGGGCAACTGCTTGGAACTGGCGAGCGCGCCGTTCGTTTGCGAGGTTGGCGGTTTCAAGTTCTTCGGTTCGCTGCTGGACGCGCTCTTCGAGCGACGCGCGTAGTTGCACCAACTCAATATTTTCCTCGCGGTATTTTCTTTCGTTTTCGCGCGCTTTGTCGATGTTTTCGTTAAGGCGCAGGATGAGCAGATGGGAGATCCCAGCGCCGGTGATGATCAGGATTGGGATGATGAACGCATCGTCCAACCCGGCTCGGACGTATGGGATTCCTCCGCTTAGGTCTACGATGGAAATAACAATCAACGCTGCGACGGTAAGCGGGGTGATCAGGAAGAATGCCCGTTTGCCAAGAAGAACTGCGGCGATCAATAAGATGACGGGCAGGGCAACCACAGAGGAGTTCTTTAACCCGTTGCTGTTAAGCGAAACCGCTGCAACTGCGATGGTTAGTGAAAGCGGGACGAGAATTTTTGCAGGAGAGACCCTGGCGCGGAGGACGTAGATGAGAGCAATGACTTCGAGGATCAAAGTCAGGAGGAGTGCGAAAAAGGCGGTCGGGTTTCGTGAGTTTTCACCGATGTAGCCGGTAACGAGCGGCATTAAAGCGATATTGGTGAAAATCACGAACAGAAGGATGTTTCGCGTCAATCTTATGAATGACGGATCCTGGTCTTCTTCGTCTCTAAGGTATGCGGCGATCAACGAAAACATAAAAGTCTCCTGAGCGGCGTGTTATTGCTCGGACTTACCGGAAAGGAATTGAATGGCAACATCTGTGCCGGAAAGGGTGCTTCCAAGTTCCTGAAGCGTGGTCTGGAGGATGTTATCGAGGTTGACAAGCGTGCTGATTTTGGCGGAGATTTGACCAATGGTCTGCTCCTTGGAAGCGCGTTTTTGCGCCTCCTGCAGCAGGCGGGCATTTTCGATCGCCAGTGCGGTGCGCTCCGCCGTTGCCTGGGCGAGGGCGATCTCATCTTCGTCCCATTTCCGGCTTGGGTCGGATGTGCTCAACTTGAGGGTCCCGATCTGGGTGCCTCGTAGAATAAGTGGAATGGCGATGCTGTGCGGATGTTTGAGATCGGTAGAGTCCATTTTTCTGGCATTGATGCCGTCGAAGTGATAGCCGCGGATGCCTTGTCGCGAAAGGAATTGGCTCCATTGTTGTTGGCTTAACTGAGCGGCAGCCATTTCCGCCTGTTCGAGCGCTTCGCGGCTTTGCTGCAGATACCTTGCGTTTTGGATGGCGATACTCACCTGGTCTGCCAGCGCAGAAAGGATGTTGACATCCTCCTGTGAGAAAGCATTTATCTCGGTACTTTGAACATCCAGCGCGCCGATGATCTCAGTACCAACTTTTAGCGGCAGGGAAATTTCGGAGTGGGTCTCCGGGAGGTCGGGGTTGTTAAAGAAGGTCGAATCCTGCCCAACATCCAGTGCGATGCGGGGTTGTCCGGTTTTTGTCACATATCCAACAATGCCGGTCTCGCCCACGCGCAGTCGGTGATTCCGTTCCAACATTCTGCGCCCGCCTTCACTGTTGGCTGCCGCCAGTACCGCATAATCTTTGTGGATATCAAGAAGGAAGATACCGACGTGATAAAAGCCCAACTGTTCTGAAATGGTCTCCGAGATTTGCGGGAGGAGTCTATCGAGCGTTTGCGTAGAGCTGATAATGTTCGAGATACGCGCAATCGATTCGAACTGCGCAGCGCGATAGGCGTTGCTGGCGTTGATCTTTTCCAATTCGGCGGTGCGTTCTGCGATTTTTTCTTCGAGTCCATGCAAGGTTTCGTTGAGTTGGTCTGCCATTGTATTGAAGGCGCGACCCAGTACGCCGGTTTCATCTTCTGATGATATTTGGACGCGGGCGGCGAGATTTCCGCTTGCGATCTCTTCCACTGTGTTTGTCAACCGCTTCACTGGGCGGGTGATGATTTGCCCGACAAGCAGACTGATGATGAATGACCCGACGAAGAGGACGGCGAGAACCACATTTGAACTTCTGAAGAAGTTGTTGACCTCCTCTTCCACTTCGGTGCGTGATGCGACGATCTCCTGATTGAGCTCATTGGTTGGCGCAAGGATGACCAATTTATATTCAGTCGTATCTAGGCTTGCGATTGCGAGGTAAGTTTCAACGCCGTTGATAGGCAATGTCAGCAGGTTGGTCTGGCTGATCACAATCCGCTGGGCTGCGAACAGCATGATCTCTGAATCTGTAGAAAGAATGGACTGCCGCGGACTCTCGTTAACTGCCAGTACCTCCGGCTCGAGACCAAAAAGTTGGTAGCCTTCCTCGGGCATCGCCAGAATAAACCCGTTTTTATCCACAAGGAATGCGAGGCTCGACGGACTGATGTCCACGCTGGCAATCCCGTCCGCAACCGTCGACAATTTGATGTCTGCGCCGATGACACCCTTGAATGTTCCCGTTCTTGAATATACCGGCACGGAAAGTGTCACGATCATGCCCGCCCCGGCTGGGTCTTGATAGGGTTTCGTCCAGCGTGGCAGGCGTTCCGGATTTTGGTCGGGTGCGGCGATGCTGTAAAAGGGCTGGGTGGTTGGGTTGAAATCTGGTGGAACATTCTGGGCGAGGTTGATATTCGGATAAAAAACCGTATATCCCAATGAACTGATGTAATACACGGAAGTAACTTCAGGATGAGACTCGAGGTAACTGACCGCAAGGAAATCAAGATAGATGCTGGTGTTGATATCTTCCACCATTTCTTCGGTCAGGGAATATACCCTTGGAATGAAGACAGAGGCGAGATCAGTGCTCGAGTTCCCATATTGACCGCCCGGCAATTGAAAGACTTTTTCCGTGGCGTTCCAATAACTGCTGCCGATGAGATTATCTTGCTGGGTTTCAAGTTCCCCCCGATAGGATGCGATGACGCTCAAGTCACTGACGGCTTCTGCAAATACAGCGTTAGCACGGTCTGCTTCTGCTTGAATGGTGTCGAAAATTTGCGCTTCGATCTGGTCGGTAACACTGCCCTCGAAGCGTTCAGTCAATGAATCAAGAATGGCTGTGGCATAGTTGAAACCGAATACGATCAGGGTTGCCACGATCACGCCGCCTGATAATAGAATACCGAATGTGATCTTGACTTGAAAACTGAAGTTCCTGAACTCACGGAAAAGGATCAAAAGGAGAGCAATCGTGATTCCTGTCAAGATGATCGGCGTGATTACAGTCAATTGTGGGACCTGGATACGGTTTATGCCAAGATAAAAATCCAGGACGACGACTGCAGTTCCGAAAAACAGGGCTGTCAGAACCCCCGCAAGGGAATAATTCGATGTCATTGCCAGCCCGGTAATGGATAAAATGATCAGGACGGCAGCAGCAGCGATGATCGGACCCAAACCTTGCACTAGGAACAAAATAACGAGTGCGTTAACAACGAACATCGTAATGGCGATCATCATGGCAAGGTTGACGCGCCCCTTGCTGATCATCGAAAGCGGCAGGGTATAAACGATCATGGTTGTAAACCACAGCCCCGATGGGATGTAAAGAAGCGGCTGCCCGCTTGTATACCCGCTGTATGCGAAAACCGCCGTTGCGACGAACGCAGCCAACATCAAAGCGATGGTGATGAACCTGCTATTGCGGCGGTAACGCTCTGTGGTTTCGAGAGGGTTACGGATGGAGGATGAGAAAATTTGCATTGTCATTCCGAACGGCTACTACTTTTCGCCGCCTCCAATTTCGACCGTCACCTGGGTGCCGCTGATTTGAGCACCCAGCTCGCGGACAGCGGTTCTGAGAATTGCTTCGACATCCGTTCCCGCACCGATCTTGGTTGAGATATCACTGATCAGATGCTCTTTTGCTGCCCGTCTCTGGCTCTCTTCCAACAGGCGCGCATTGTCCAGTGCTAGGGCAGCCCGGTCTGAAACCGCTTGAACCAACGCCACTTCGTCCTCCGTCCACCTCCGACTCCCCTGTGTCGATTCGATGTGAATCACGCCGACCACATGGTCGCGAAGTTTTACCGGAACCGCAATCACAGAGGATGAAATTCGAGAGGTCGGATTTATGACCACCGTTTCACCGGCTGTGAATGCCTGCTTGAGGGCGGGCTTGTCTTTTGGAACCGCTGCCACCCCCGTGATGCTCCCATCCGGGCTGAACGCATAACCGCTTTGGCTGTCTTTTCGTTCGAGGCGGATTTCCTTCGACGAGGCCATTTTAAAATCCTCTGCAGTTTGCATATTCCAGATCACAATCGCAACTTCACTGGCGAGGGCGCTCAATGATCCGATATCATCTTCATTGAACGCTGATGGCTGCATACTTTGGACATCCAGCACGCCAATGATTTGACTGCCATACTTTAAAGGCAGCGAAATTTCAGAACGTGTCTCCGGCAGGTCAGGATTATTGAAAAAGACGACATCCGAACTGGTGTCCAGCGCGATGCGAGGGCGACCTGTGATGGCAACATAGCCTACGATCCCCGTCCCGCCAACCTTGAGCTGATGACGACGGGCAAGCATTTGCTGACCGCCTTTGCTGTTCGAAGCGCGAAGCACCGCAAATTCCCGACTCTCATCGATCAGAAAGATACCAACATGGTAAAAGCCGAGTTTCTTTGCGATCAACCTGGCTGCGCGATTGAGCAATTCGTTGGGTTTTTCTTCGATGTTCGCGAGCAATTCCTGTGATATTTCCGCAACTGCTTGCAAACGGGCGGCTCTTATTTGCAGATGTTCGTTTAGTCTGTTCAGTTCTTTCGTGCGCGTATCAACCTGATTTTCAAGTGTCTGATTGATCTCCTCAAGTCGCTGGTTGGTGATGATCTGTTCGTTCCTATTCTTAATGGCGTCATTCAACAGGGCTCGCTGCCTTTGGAAAACCACCAGGATCGCCCCCATGATGGTTACAAAGAAGAACGAATTTAGCACAATATATTCGGCGGTCGTGCCGAATGGATTTGGCAGAATATTGTTTACTTCCGCCACCCCTGCCGCGACGAACAGGACGATCATAAAGATTCCAAGCAGGATTGCAGGACCACTATTCTTTCGGCTGTAAACATTTGCCAGCAGGAACAATCCCAGAACGCCCATCCATAGCAGGTCATGTACGCCGTCACCTTCCACGGTTGTGACGACCAGAATGGCGACCGCTGTCACGGTTGGGAAAAGGATCAAATAATTGAATCGCCCACGCACTGCTTGTACAAGCGTAAAAATTGCCACAAGGTTTGTAATGATCGAAGTGATGATGACAATCGGATTCCGATACGCCAAAATGGAAAATGCCGTCGAGAAAAATCCCAGGGCGAGAGTGATGATTGCCTCGGCACGCTGACCACTCTCCTCACCCGGGCGGTCTTTCAATAAATATTCGCGAAAGGATTGGTTGCTATTGTTCATGATGGCTTTTCGCTTGCCCGTCTGAAAGGCTTATGCGCCTCCTTCGGGATCTTCAAACTGTCTCCGTCCATTGGAGGAATCGATCAATTGGAATGTGACCGACGCATTTCCGAGCGCTTCGCCGAGTTCCTGAACCGTTTCGCGGAGGATCGAATCGATCGTTGTCGTTGTGCTTAACCGCGTCGAAATGTCGGAAACCAACGATTCGCGCACAGCGCGCTGCTGCGACTCGCGATAGAGGCGCGCGCTTTCGAGGGCGCTGCTTAACTGATCAGAGAGGGTAATCGCAAGGTTGGTCTCATCCTGGCTCCACGCCTCAGCGATTTCCGGTTTTTTCAAGCGGATGGCTCCGATCACCTGTCCGCGAATTTTGATAGGGACGCTGATGGACAACCCGTCGGTGCTGAGAATCAGATCTCCAGAGTCGATCGCTTTGGCAAGACTTGGTTCGATGGCATCGCCTCCCGTCTGAAGGGTGGTTGGGGGGGTGGCGATGAAGCCGATCTTCGGCTGGTTGCGCAGAATCTTGCTCCACGCTTCGCGGCTGAATTCGCCGTAGGCAACCCGGGCAGATTCCAGTGCTTTTTCAGTTTCGCTGAACAGGTTTGTATTTTGAATTGCCACGGCAATCTGCTCTGCGAGGATTTGTACGGTTGCGACATCGTCTTCGGTGAATGCCTGTGGTTCGGTGCTTTGCACATCCAGTACGCCCAGAATTTGACCTGTGGCTACAAGAGGAAGCGCCATTTCGGAGCGGGTGTTCGGGAGGTCGGGATTGTTGAAGAAAACGGCATCCGCTCCAACGTCGAGAGCGATGCGGGCTTGCAGATTTTCAGCAACAAATCCCACAATGCCCGTCTCGCCGACCTTGAGCTGGTGTCCCTTTTCCAACATCCGCCTGCCGCCTTCGCTGTTGGTGGCGGTCAAGACTGCATATTCTTTGTGGTTGTCCAGCAAAAAGATGCCGACATGATAATATCCAAAGTTTTCATGGATGAGGTAGGTGGTTTGTTGTAACAAGTCCGACAGGTTTCGATATGACGTGATGGATTTGCCAACTTCTGCCACGGCTCGCAATTGAGCAGTGCGTTTGTCGAGTGTTTGGGTGCGTTCCTCAACGCGTTCTTCGAGGTAGGTTTGTTCTTTCCGCAGTTCGCTCAGTAAGGAGCGGGTATTGTCTTCGGCTTTTCTGAATTCCGTCTGTGTCAGGCGAATGCCGTTTACGACCAGCACTGAAAGTAAGAGCAACGAAGTGCTCGCAGTAATCCATCCATTCAAGTTTGGCGCGGGGGCAGTTGGGTTTGTAAGCGACATCTCGCCATTCAAGATAAGCCAGCCGAAAACAATGTACGTCAGCAGTGCGATGATGGTCATGACGAGCCCTGCGCGCCATGAAAAGAGCAGGGCAGACATGGTGATCGCTCCCAGCATGAAGAGGCGTGCATCGCCAAGAATGCCAACTTCTGTCATCCCTGAAACCGCCAAACCATACAACAGGACGATCAACAGAACGGTTCGTACCTGATAATTGACCGGAAGCAGGGTGGCAAGCAATAGCAACAGGTAAATTGAGATATATATCCCTGAGTAGAATAGGGTGCTGGATAAAATGGCAGGAATCAACGCCACAATGCCAAAGACACTGGCGAGTATCAGCGTGTTGCGCAGAAAGCCTTCGCGCCACGACTGGTGGTTGGTTTCCTTGGATAATTCCTGTTGTTGGCTCATCGATTTATACCTGGCTTGCTATTCTTTTTTCAAGGAGGCAGTATTTCTCTTTGGAAAAGGTGTTTCGACCTGCGCCGAGCCGACCACGATCTCCGCCTCCTTTAAATCGAACACCCGGCGCAGTTCTGTTGCGGCGGTTCGGGCGACTGCTTCGATGTCCAGTGTCTCGCGGATTTGTGTGGATACATTGGCGATCATTTGATCGCGCATTGCGCTCTTTTGCGCTTCGTCCACCAGTCGGCTGTTTTCGAGCGCCAGCGCCACTTGGTCGGCGATCTTTTCCACAAGTTGTTGTTCGCGTTCAGACCAGCTGGTGGAAATGCCCCTGCGCTTAAGTTTGATCGCGCCGATTTTTTGACCGTTGAGAACGAGCGGCACGAAGAGATCATTTGGTCCCACGCGCTTATCGGGGGAGAAGACCGGGCGAACGCCCGCAGGAGTGTATTGATATGCCGGTTTTTGCCGGCTGGTCAATTTGCTCCATGTGCGTTTCGTCTGGATGGCAGTACTGATCTCCAGTTGGTTGATGAGGCTCTGCGTTTCGCCAATGAGGCGGACGTTATCAAAGGAGACGGCGGCGAGGTCGGCAAGCGTTTGCATCACCTCTGCATCCTGTATGTTGAACGCTTGTGGCTGTTCGGAATGAATATCTAGCATGCCAATAATCTCATTGCGGATGGATAGCGGGAGGATCATCCGCGAGCGAGTGAGGGGGAAATTGGGGTCTTTCACAAAGGTCTTTTGGTCGAGGTCGGTGATGACCATGAAGCGCTTTTGTTCCACCACCAGCCCGAACAGGTCCCGCTTGTCGAACATCAATTTAAACGCTTGCCCTATCTTTTGTGCTCCAGCGGTAGAAGAGGATGCTTGCAGGTAGGCGAATTTCTTTTCCTCGTCGAGGATAAATAAACTTACATGATAGTATCTGAATTTTTCAGCGATCAGCCGTGTGGTGGTATCCAAAAGTTCGGTTATGTTCTGAAGCCCGGTGATGGCTCGGGCGGTATCAGACGCTGTGCGTATTTGCGTGATGCGCGCGACCAATTCCTCCGTTTGTTCGCGCATTTGCTCCTCGATCTGTGCCCGTTCAACTTCCACTGACCGATAGGCTGTTTGCATTTTTTCCCCCGCTTTCTGGAGAATATCCCTGAACTGACCGATCGCGACAACCAGAAGCACGCCAATTACAGAGAAGTCGGCGATGTAAATCAGCCACTCTGCAGGTGTTATGATGGGGACTCGTGCGTCCATTTGCAAAACACCCGTTTGTTGAAGGATTGCCGCAGCTATGACTGAAACGATGGACGTTGCCAATACGCCCACATCCATACGACGGTCCAACATGATGGAAGAAAGGGCTATCCCTGCCAACAGGAAGACATTCCCATCCGCCCAGGGACCCCAACTAATGATGGCGTTCATACCGACGATATAGAGGAGCGCGAGAAGCGTAAACGCCCGCAAAAGATAGGGTGGTCGCGAAACAGTGATCGCCAACAGCAAAACGTAGAGGCTGATGAACAGAAAACGGTCGAGGGTTTTTGTGGTGGGGAAGGATATGAGGATAAGTGCGATGCCAAGCAGAGACGCAACCCGCAGCATGACGAGAGTAAACCTTTTGCGCCATTCCTGAAGATCGAAATTTTCGATGGGGATTCTTCTTTTTCCCGAAGGGAGCGGCGAAGGGTTATTGATTGTCATCTACACCCTCCATGGAAACTTCGATTTCGACTTCTGTGGCTTCGAGGGAGCGCCCCAATTCACGCACGGTCGTTTGCAGGACCGCATCCATGTTTCCAGATGCCCAGATTTTGGCAATGATTTCGTTCGTCAATCTTTCCTGCGCCGCGGAGGATTGGCTTTCTTCGACGAGACGTGCGTTTTCAAGCGCCAATGTGGCTTGGGCGGCAATCGCTTCAACCAGATTTCTCTGTTCGTTCGTCCAGTCTGAGGAGCTCGCTAAATGAATCTGACCGATGACCTGATCTCTCAAGGCAAGTGGGATTTCGAGTTTGTTCTTGTAGGTGGTATCGCTATCACCCGTCTCGTAACTCAAACTCTTCTCTTCCGTCAGCGACTGCCACGCATCTTTTAAGTATTGTCGTTGGGCGGAACGCATCTCAGCAAGACTCTGTTGGGCTTCCTGGAAGAGGCGGGCGTTCTCGATAACGATGGCGATGCCGTTCGCCATGTTTTGGTATCCATCCACATCCTGTGGGAGGAAGGTATTTTCCTTGCTGGAATGCATATCCAGCACCCCAAGTATCGTATCGCCGACGAACAGCGGCAGTACCAGTTGGGAGCGGGTGTAGGGCAATAGGGGATTATCGATGCGGATCTGGCTCGTATCAATAACGATTTGACCTGCCTTGATGCGGACCGAATTCGCGATGGTGCTTTTTCCTTCCATGTCTACACGGTGCTTGTTGTCCATAAGGACTTTTCCCGCTTCTCCGCTGGCGTACTTTAACTCCGCCCATGTTCCGCTGCTGTCCAGCAGATAGAAGGCTGTGTAATAACATTGGAAGTTGCTTTCCACCAGGCGTGCCGCCCGGGGGAATAAATCCTCAAGAGTTAAGATCGAGGAGACAGCCTGCTCGATTTCATTGATCTTTCTCAGCTGGGATGTGCGCTCCTGAACTTTTTGCTCGAGGGTGAAGCGCTCCTCCTTTAATGTATTGAGGGTGGCATCGACCTGTTTTTGTGCTTTGGTAAATTCCTCTTCCAACCGATAAAACCCATAGATAAATGCCGCACCAAACATGGTGGTTGCCGCCCCTGCGCTAAACCAGTCTGCAACTTTTGCGGGCGAGGCGAAAGGGTTGAGTGGGGTGATCGTGCCATTCTGGATCAACCAGCCGGAGACAGCAAATGTCACGAGGTTGAGGATGATCGCCACCACGCCAGCCCTGGGGGAGAGCATCATTGTTGCAAAGGCGATCAATGCCAGAAAAAAGAAAAGACCATCCCCAAGGATGCTGTGTGTTATCAGTTCGATTATGCCGATGATGAAAATGCCAAGCAGAACCGCCGACATGCGGATTTGGTAGGAGAATCGTACGATTGTGACAAGCCCCAGGATCAGGTAGGTCGCGATAAAGACTCCGTCGACAATGAGGTTTTCAGATGCCAATATGGCTGGGATTAACGCCAATGCGCCAAATACCAGCATACCGATCAACATCGGCAACACAAACCCCTCCCGCCAGCTGGTGTAGAACTGACGGGTCGTTTCCTGGGGAGTTGCAGCCCGAACGTTGGAGGAGTTGCGTTCCATCATGATAGATCTTTCTTCTCCTGGTCGTCATCGGTTCTTAATCCGATCTTCGTGTACCGTGCGCCAGTAATTCTCGTGATTTCACTTGCCGTAGTCATCAAAATGGATTGAATATCCGTTGAGCGGCGGATCTTGCTGGTTGCATCATAGATCACGCGCTCGCGTTCCGATTGCGTGCGGATCTGTTCCAGCAGGCGGGCGTTGGCGATGATCGCAGCAAGGCTCCCTCCCAGGGTGCCAAGCATTTCTTCGTCGTTATCCGAATATGCGTCGGCTTGCTCGCTTTCAACATTCAACACACCAAGCAGTTCATTTCGGTATACCAGCGGAATCGCCAGCTCCGAACGGGTGTTGGTGCTCAACGGGATATAGCGTGGATCGTCATTAACATCCCGAACGCGCAACGGACGTCTGTGGGCGGCAACCCAACCAGTGATACCCTTGCCGATCTCGACTTCGAATGAAGTGGTATCTTCCGCATAACCAATGGACGCCTTCACTTGAAGCGCTTTTTTGTCGCGGTCAACAAGCAGGACTGTTACACGGTCGCCGCCAAGTGTGACCTGTAAGCCGTTTACGGCGCTTTCGAGCGCTTCTTCCAATGTGCTGCCGGAAGCAGCCGTGGATGTAATGTGGTGCAACAAGCGATGCTGGGATAGATGTTCCTGCGTCTCAGCGAATAGTTCGGTGTTTGCGACTGCCACTGCCAGTTGATCTGCAAGGATTTGCAGACTGCGCAGGTTATCCTCTGAAAATGCGAACGGCTTGGTGCTTTGCACATCCAACACGCCCAGAATGCGATCACCGACTCGCAAGGGAATTGCCGCTTCCGAGCGTGTATCCGGCAGAAGGGGATTCGCGTAGTAGGTGGCGTCCTTGCTGGTGTCGTTGACGGTTAATTGCTCTCCGCGTCCGCTTACAAAGCCGACAATGGATTTCGAACCGACGCCCATCTTGTATCCGGCTCGCTTCATTTGCGCCCCGGCTTCTCCGGTCGCTTCACGGATGACCGCAAATTCACCAGGCAGATCGAGCAGGAAGATGGATGCATGGTAGAAGTCGAACCGTTCGCGAATTAGGTTGACCGCTTTGCTCAGCAACTCATCAAGATTGAGGGAGCCGCTGATATCCCTGGCGATCTCTGCTGCAGTTTCCAACTGAATCGCCTTGCGCTGACTTTCATCCAGCAGGCGGATGTTGTTGATCACACCGGCAACCTGACCCGTGATGGTGGTGAAGAATTTTAGATCATCTTCATCGAATGCGCCTTCATTGTTTAAGTCTTGGATGATCAACGCACCAATTGGCTGGTTTTGCACCAGCATAGGCACGCCCATCCAGGACCGGGCAGGCTTTCCTGCGATCTTTGCGCCCAATTCCTCTGCTCTCTTTTCGGTGTTTTCCACCAGCATCAACGGCTGGCGCGTGCGAATTAAAATGGAGGTGAGACCTTCTCCCAATGGGAATGACGTGATGGTACCGACACGCCCATTCTCGTAGTTGAATGGGATGCTGATCGAGTTGCTGGTTTGGTCATACAGAGCAACGGTGAGGTTGTAGTCGCCAATGATCTGCCGGATCTTTGCCAGCAAGGCATGGAAGAAACTTTGAATATCGGGCGCAGAGGAGGTCAACTCGTTGATCGAAGCAAGCGCCTCCACTTCGAGCAGGTGTTTTTCAGTCTGCTCGACGGCGTCGGCGCGTTCCAGTGAAATCGAGATCAGATCAGCGAGGCTGGCATAGGGCTGGATCGAAGCGTTGGTGAAAATTCGCTGCCGTGTTCCCAGCATAATGAGCGCAGTGAGCACTTCGCGCTTTCTGATCGGGAGGAAGACCGCTCCGACCAAATCCAGGTTGTTCATAATGTCCCGGAACGGCTTGGGAATGCCTGTGTCGCTCAAAAGGACGGTGCTAACTTCACGCGGCAGGAAATCGTTGATCGCGTCCGCGCTGATTTGAATCTGACTGGGAAACCCATAAAGCGCTTCGCCGTCTCGCGTCAGATCGGCGGATGTGTACACTTCAAGCATATCGTTCTTCGCCTGGAACATGATGATCGGATACGGCGCGTTGCGGAGGATTTGCCCGCTCACCCGCAGGATTTCCGCTTCATTCTTCGCCTCTGCGATCAGATGGCTCGAGCGATAGAGCCGTTCCAACTCGTGGAAGTCAACCTGACTGGACTCGATCAGCATACCGGTCTGAATGGCGGCGGCGATCTGGCTCGCAAGGGTTTGCAGCATTACGATCGCATCCGCGCTGAACTCACCCGGCGATGTGCTTTGCACATCCAAAACCCCCAGCACCAGATTTCCGAGCGAAATGGGCAAACTGGCTTCAGAGCGCGTCTCGGGCAAAAATTCGTTCTTGAGGTGGATCGGGTCTTCTGATACATCGGTGGTAATGCGAGGTTGATTCTTTGCCGCCACCCAACCGATGATCGATGCCGAGCCAACTTCCAGCCGGTATTTTTTGTCACTTAGACCCTTCGTGGCGGGACCATAACCGGCTTTGAACTCGGCGTATTTTCCGCCCCGGTCCACCATGAAGATGCTGGCTTGATAATACCCAAACTGCTGCACAAGCAATTCGGCGGTCTTATTGAGCATTTCGTCGAGGTTCGGTATGGTTGTAATGCTTTGAGCGACTTCCGCCGCCGTCCGCAGTTGACGCGCGCGTTCATCCACCTTTTTCTCGAGAGACTGTTGGATTTCACTGATCTGGTCTGCCAGGTGGTTGAAAGAACTTGCCAGCTGACCGACTTCATCGTCGCTTTTCACTGAAGCGCGTTGTCGCCAATCACCATCTGCAAATTTACGTGTGATGTCTGCGAGAGTTTGAATGGGTTTGATCACCCGCCGCGACCCAAGCGCCAAAGCCGCACCGGTTGCGATCAGGGCTCCCAATACAAGGATGATCGTGAACGGTGCAAGGCTGTTGATTTGATTATAGACATCTTGGGCGCGGATCTCCAGCGCAACCCCGCTTCGCATCCCGGGGAAATATTGCAGCTGCGCCAGAGCGGATTCGCCGCTGGGAGTGGTTACATCTAATGCAATGGACGCCGGCTGCTCGGATGCCATCATGGCTTCCAGGCTTGCGATCATATCCGCCTGACTGGCAGAGGCTGAGTTAACAAGGTTGAACTCGCCCGTATCCGGGTTGCTGGCGATCAGTTTTTTATCCGAAAGGATGAATACTGTATTGGCATAGGGAGCCAGCGCATTTAGCGGCTGAACCAGCTGACGAAGACCCTCCTGCTCTGTGATTCCCAGAACAGTTCCAGATTTTGAACCATTGGAAGAAATATATTCAACTGCTGTGACGAGGATGAACTCGTCATCATAGAGCGGGGAAAATCCATACAATGCCAGCGATTGAGTTCCCCGAATATCGAATTCACCCGAAGCGATGGTTTGATTTTCCCATTCAGGGTTGCTGGCGACCTTGATACTCCCCTCATTGTCCACAAGCAGGACATGGTCGAAAACAGGTTCATTGCCTTGTAACTGGGCAATGAACTGACTGCGGCTTTCCTGAAATGCAGCGCTGTCTGGGGAGGTTTGCAGCGTGGTTTCGATGACCTCCCACATATCGCCGGCTGCGACACGTTCTTCCAGGCTGCCCTCACGGATTTTTATCTCACGGTCGATCACTTGCAGCTGGTTGGAAAGCAGATTTTCAAGCTGGGTAACTGCCTGCTCTCGAAGAAGGTTCCGCGCGTATAGGTATGCGGAACCAGCCATCAAGAGTAGAGGGATAAAGGTAAAGACCAGGAGCGTTCGTACGAGCGTCCCCGTTAAACTACCTCTAAACCTTGATTGATTGTTCTCAAGTGCGGGATGCGCCGTTTTTTTTGTCATTAGAGGGTGAAGGGGCTGGATTTGACTAACTGAACTCCCAAACCGGCTCTCCATTTAGAATCCGGCGGATTTGGTCCGGGAAACGGTCAGGGTCGAGGGGTTTGCCTAAAAAGCCGTCAAAGCCGGAATCTTGGGCTTTCTTCATTTGCTCAAGGCTGGCTTCCGCAGTTACAGCCACGATCGGCACAGCCTTGAAGCGCTCAGAAGCGCGGATCTTTTTCAAAGCGCCGTACCCGTCTTCGTAGGGTAAACGAATATCCATCAGGATCAGGTCGAGGCGGGGGAGGGTATCCGCATACTCGACAACTTCATAACCCGAAGTTTTCCACTCGCAATGAATCCCAAGATACCCAAGCATGCGCGCGATCAAAACGAAGTTGGACACATTGTCTTCCACCACCAAGACCGCCGCGTCCTTGGGAATGGTAGGCTTGCGGATTGGCTGTGTGTCAGAAACAGCGGGTGTTTGATTATGGTCAGACATTTGTGCTCCTTCGCATGAAGCGTTCGATTTGCTGCGCCAGCGTGTCAATGTCGATCGGCTTTTGAATATAGCCATCGCACCCCGCTTCGAGGGATTTTTCACGGTCGCCGCGCATTACATTTGCCGTCACGGCAACGATCGGGATCGCAGCGAACCGGCTCATCTTTTTGATCTCGGCTGTCAGGGTGTACCCATCCATGTCCGGCATATTGATATCCATCAAGATGAGATCGATCTTCTCGCTGGCAAGCTTCTCGATCGCTTGTTTTGCGTTTGCCGCTTCAACGAAAAAATATCCCTCCGCATTCAACACTCTGCGAATCAGGTTTCTGTTGTCGGGGTTGTCCTCGACGTAAAGAATATTTCCTTTTTCAAATTCAGACATACTACTTCATTCAACTCCAGGGTGAATTTTACTGTATGCCGTCCCGAAGTACATAACAGCTACCTTACAAACTAGTATGGTTTAAGAAAAAGCCGAGGCGGGCGTCTCCTCGGCTTTTGAGCGGGTGATGGGACTCGAACCCACGATATCTTGCTTGGGAAGCAAGCGTTCTACCACTGAACTACACCCGCATGAATTTGTAGATTGAATTATAAGGCACGCGGAAAACGCATGTCAAGCCGTCATTTAGATGAAAACTGCACTTCTTTTCGGAACCGGTTACTGGTTGCGCTTCAGGAGTTTGTTTGCCATCTCGAGCATGGTTCGCCCCGCTTCTCCCTGCGGCTGTGCCCGATCCAGAAACTCCAGCGCCTTTTGCGTTTCCGCTTCCGACATTTTTTCCGCGTACGCCCTTCCGCCTTCCTCTTCGAGCAAAGCGGCTACCGCGCCGACCTCCTCTTGAGAAATGGGACCCCGCCGCCAGCGCTCCGCGAAACGACCGTTCTTTTCCAACGCATACAAAACCGGCAGGGAATTTTTTCCTTCCACGAGGTCGCTTGCCGCTGATTTGCCCGTCACGCTTTCGTCGCCCCAAATACCAAGGATGTCATCCTGAACCTGGAACGCCAGCCCAAGGTGATACCCAAACTGGCGGAACGCCTCAGCTCTCTCTTCTTTCGCGTAGCCAAGAACCGCGCCGATATGTGTACATGCGGAGAGTAGGGAAGAGGTTTTCCCGCCGATCATGGGCCAGTAGTCGTCAATTGCCAAGTCGGTCCGTTCCTCATAAGACATATCCAGATACTGACCCTGTGTTAGTTCGAGACAGCTGTTGTTCAAAATGCCTGCCGCTCGAACCACAATTTCTGCAGGATAATGTTTCGCCAGGTCAAGAATGGATTGATTGGCAATCACGAACAACGCATCGCCGACATTGATCGCCATCGGCGAACCCCACTTGACCCACAACGTTTTTCGTCCACGCCGCAGTTCCGAATTGTCCTGAATGTCATCATGCGCGAGCGAAAAGTTATGGATCAGTTCAATTGAGGCAGCTGCCGAAACTGCGTGTAGCCAATTTATGCTATTGCTTTTACTTACCTCATCATCAATTAAAGAAGTAGCAACGGTTAGCAAAACCATCAGAGGGCGAATACGCTTCCCCGTTGCATTAGGACCCGCGCCCTCTCCCGTCCACCCCATATGATAGGTGAGCATTTCGTGAAATGGCTTGGTGCGCGGTTGGTCTAACCTGGCAACCTGCCGCTTCAATTCTTCTTCTACGGCTTCGAACATGGTTTGTTGGATGGTTTTGCTCATGTGGTAAATCCCTTTATGTGCAGATTAACCAATTCCCCTTTCAGCTGGGTGGGGGACTGGTAGTGGATGGTTTGTAAACCGATCTGTCGGGCAGTTTCGATATTGGCTTGTGAATCATCGATGAACAGACATTCACCAGCAGTGCGGCGGATGCGCCGCAGGGTGAGATGAAAAATGGCAGGGTTGGGTTTTACGAGATGATGTTCACCGGAAATGATCAGGTCATCGAAGATGCGAAAGAACGAATAACGGTGGCGGATGAGGTTGAACTTCTCCATCGAAAAATTGCTCAACAGGTAGAGCGACCAGCCGGAATCTTTAAGTTGCCGGGCAATGCGGATGGTCTCGTCGTTTGTACCGGTCAGGCTTTCTTCCCAACAGGTATCGTATGCCTGAATAAGAGAAGCGTATTGTGGAAAACGGCTGGAGAGTTCTCGCACACCTTCGTGAAAGGGACGTCCTGCATCCTGGCGGGCGTTCCATTCGGCGAAGTGAATCTCTTCCAGAAAACGGTCCACGGCTTCCGGGTCTGGGAAGAAGCGTTTGTACAGGTTGCGAGGATCCCAGTTGATGAAGACATTTCCAAGGTCAAAGATGATGGCGGTGATGGGGCTGCTCATGACTGGGGAATATTTTATCTCAATATCGACGGGATACGAAGTGGAGGTATAATCGCGCGTCTGTACGTTACACCCTCATTGGAGATTCAGTGTGAGCCGTTTGATCAATCCCGATTCTGTTGGCAAGGAACGAACCCGTTTGTCGAAATCCATCGTGCTATGCATCCGCGAACTGGCGAAGCAGGCAAATGTGACCCCCGAAACCAAGGACCAGGCAGCCTTCATTGCGCTGGCGCTGCAAGCCATTGCCGAAGGGATCGATGCTTCGGTGGCGGCATGGGAAAAACGCGATTACTGGGTAAAGGCGGACAAGTTCCGCATGGAGTGGATGTGGGCTGGGCAAACCGCTGCCAAGCTGAAAGATGCGGTTTTGACGGATGATTGGGCGTCGATCGCGATGTTGCTGCCGCAGATCGCGCAGAAGTTTGGCAAGGTGCTTGTCTCGGATAATCACCGCCTGGGCAAGCCGTGGACGGGGGCATATAAACTTTTGGCTCTACACCAGAAGTTGTAGTTATAAAGAAACTCCCGAAGTATGTTCGGGAGTTTCTTTATATTTCTTACGTGGTTAGTTTTGTGAGGTTTTGTTTCGTGGCGTTGAGCAGGTCGATCATCTCTTCGCGGATGTGCGGATTCAGGTAGTGATGCTCGAGCGTGGATAACGGCAGGAAGCGCGCGCCCGCCACCACGTGGATGCAGTTCGACGCACCGCACAGGCAAATGAAGGGGGCGTCCATTTGCCATTCGGTGGATGGGTAGAAGAAGTAGAGTTCCTCGCCCTTTTGAATATCCTTGCAGGCGATCATCTGCATGGTCTCGGTATCGAGGATCACATTCGGGTCACAGGAATGATTGAGCGCGGCAAGTTTGCCGACGTGCGTGTGCCTGTCGCGCGCGATCTGCACGGTGAAGCGATTGGGCTTGTCCATGATGTTCTCGCTTGGGATGGGGCAGATCACTTCGCCTTTTGCGTATGCGCGCTTGGTGACCAGCGTCCTGAATTTATTTTCGGTCTTGATGGATAACGTTTCCATCATTGTTGTTGCAGTCATTATCATCTCTCCTTTATTATTGATAATCGTTCATTCAGTATAGCAAGGATGAATTTAAATACAAGGGATAAACAAGATGTGTTTGAAAATTTTAAGATTGAAGAATCAAAAAAGATCATCGCCTTCAATTCAGCGATGATCATAAATTTTTTGCGATATCCAATGAAGCGCTTTCACGCTGACATAAAATTTAGAACAGCGTCAATTGACTGGCGGGACGCCTGCCGTTCAACAAAATGTATGGCGCGGCGCGTTCGGCAATGACACCCAACTTCTTCAACGCGGAAAGGTCGTGCAGCCGATTGAGCCGCCGTGCGGAGAGGATCGCTTCTGCGCCTTTGAGCCCGATGCCGGGAATCTTTATCAGGTCGCGTTTCTCGGCGCGGTTGACTTCGATGGGGGTGTGGATCAGGTTTATCTGCGCCCACGCAAGTTTCGGGTCGGTGTGAAGCGGGAGGTTTTCATCCGATGTGAAGGGCAGGTCTTCGAGGTCGAATCCGTAATCACGCAAGAGGAACGAGGCTTGATACAAGCGATGTTCGCGCATTGGATTCACGGCGGGTTTGTTCTCGAGGGGCGTATCCAAAATGGGATGGAAGGCGGAGAAATAGGCGCGTTTGAGGCGGACGTTCTTCATCAGCCATTGGGTGGTGTTGAGCAGTTCGAGGTCGCTTTCATCGGCGCCGCCGGCAACGAATTGCGTGACCGTGGATGGATGCCTGCCGTTCCAAAATTTGTAGGCAGGGACCGTGCGGCGGATCTCCTCGACCCAGCGCAGCGGACGCATCAGTTCTTCGATGAAGATCTTGTGCGGCGCAAGGCGTGCGAGACGTTCGGTGCTGGGCGCCTCGAGGTTGACCGAGACGCGGTCTGCCAGCTGCATGGCGCGGAAGACCTGGTCTTTCTCGGAGCCGGGCATGATCTTGAGATGCAGGTAGCCTTTGAAGTGATATTTTTTGCGCAGGATGTCGGCGGTGTCGAGCAGTTTGTCCATGGTGCGGACGCCGCCCGCCGCGATGCCCGAACTAAGGAAAACACCCTCTGCCATGCCGCTTTGATTCATCTTGCTGAACAGACCTGCGAACTCATCGGGTTTGAAGGTGGCGCGGCGGAAATCGCGCCTAGCACGGAAGGGACAATAAAAACAATCCCGCTCGCAAGCAGAGGAGAGCAGGGTCTTCAACAGAACGATCTTTTGCCCGTTCGGCAGTTGGGCGGCGTGGGTTATGGCGTTTGAATCTTCCTTTGGCGAGTAACAGGCTGGAGCGTGGGAAGAAGCGCCTGGCTCACCATCCGCTTCGAACTGCATTTGGGAGGACAGTTCTTTGAGGGTCTGGAGGGAGTCCATGATTTTATTATAGAATATTTGTTCTGTTTTTACAAGGTGGCGATGGGACAAAAGTGGAAGTGGAAATTGGGGGGCTAATGGACTACGCTGAGCGCCATCGTAATGCAGTAAACAGATAAACATTCAGCAGGGCAGGGGAGTCGATTGGTTGGTCTGTGTTTTGGACGGTATACTGGCGTTTTTCAGTTTCCGATATAATTTCTCCATGAACCCACTCAACCAAATCCTCCGCGAAACCTTTCATTTTTCCTCGCGCGACCTGCTCGCCAACCGTGCGGGGAAACTCTCCGAACGGCAGAAGGCGCGTCAGTCTGCGGCGGGGACCAGCCTCAAAGTGGGCATTGCTTTCTTTGCCTTGGTCATGCTCGGCTCGCTGGGCATCTTCTTTTTCTTCTCGTCTGCCACAGGCGCAAACGAAGGCGCATCAGACTTTGACACAATGGTCGGCGCAGGCGCAGTGATCGGGGTTACGGCGTTGATCCTTGTCATTTCGCTGTTTGCCAGCCAGAAACATCTTGCCGCCACCAAAGAGAAACAAATTCAAAAAGCAGAAGGGGAGATGAGCCTCGGCAAGATCCGCGCGGACGCTGCCAACTTCGAGATCAAAATTGGCAGGCAAAAGATCCGCCTCATTGCACTGGGGCAGTTGGAAGCCTTTCAGGTGGGTGAATCCTATCGTGTGTTTTTTCTGCCTGGTCCCATGCCGACCATCCTCTCCGCCGAAGTGATCGGCACTGAAGCCGAAGCGGACCAGTACATCGAGCCCGCCGACAGCATCGCAGAAGATGAGGTCATCCGCCAACACAAACGCGCACGTCAGGTGGTTGTTGTGCTGGCGGTGCTGACGCTCGGCATCCCCCTGGCGGCACTGGCGGCATCCTACTTGCCCGAACCCGTGCGCTGCGTGGTCTGGCTGGCGCTGCTCGCCATCAGCTTTGGTTTTGTCATCTGGGCGCTGCGGAAATAAAACTCCGTTTGTTTGAGGGAATATGTTCGCCGCCTTCTGATTTGATGATATCTCCTTGATAGGGGAGGGGACAGGCACAGGTGAAGATAAAAGCAGCGAGATGGGAAACAACCATCTCGTAGGGTGAAGCGCTCTGCTTGTGTCATCTGTGGATTATCCGCTGCCTTAATCGAGTGATCGTGTGGGGGAGATATTGCTTCAGGCTTTTGCCCTCGCAATAACATTTTATCCTTTTGTTTTCGATAAGTATTATTATCAAAAACATTGACAAACCCGGCAAAATCCATATAATGAAGCACATGGACGAGCCCACAGCAGCCACAGAGAAAAATTCCCTGACCATTTCCAAGGCGATCAGCAAGTATTTGGATATGGTGAAACTCTCCCGCAGCCGGCACACCATGCTTGCGTATAAGAATGCGCTCAACATTTTCCGTGAAACGCTTCGGAACAACGCACTCGAGCCTGCCTCCACCCCGATCGAGAACCTCACCGAAGATCTGATCTCCCCGCTGGCAGACCATCTGAAGGTCTTCGCGTCCGCCACCGAGCAGTTGTATTTGCAGGCTGTGAAAGGCTTCTATGAATATGTCGATGCCGAGCGCCTGACCGAGATCAACCAGTCGCGCGTGCGCGTGTTAATACGACAACGCTCACGCCGTCCCGGCATCCGCTTTCCGCAGTTCCCAGCAGACGATATTGAAGCGCTTTTGGTCAAGGTGCAAACCGTAGAAAACCTGCTTGTTTCCGCCGGTGAAGACGAGGATGCCGCCAATGTTAAACTACGCGCATACCGTGACCGAGCCTTTTTGCTGACCCTCGCCGACACCGGATTTCGCGTCCACGAAGCATGTAACTTGCGGCGCGGCGACATAGACTGGAACGAAGGGCGCGCAATCATCATTGGCAAAGGTGATAAACAAGCCGTGGTGCGCTTCACCTCCCGCTCCCTGCAAGCCATCAAGGACTATCTTGCGCAGCGCGCCACACTGGACGGCAACTCTGGTCGGCAATTGAGTTCCCTGCCCCTCTTTGCGCGGCACGACAAAGGCGCGGGCAAAAAGGTCAAACCGATGACGCCCACCACCGGGCGCAACATCGTCAAAGAGCGTGTGGAACACTTTCTCGGCAAGGACATGGTCGGCAGGATCACACCGCATTCCTTCCGCCACTATTTTGTCACCACCGTTTTGCGCGGCACAGGAAACTTGAAGATCGCCCAGGAACTTGCGCGTCATGCCAACATTCAGGTCACCCAGCGGTATGCACACCTCTCTGACGATGAGTTGGATAAAGCCTATTACGATGTGTTTGAGAAGGATTGATCTTAAGCGATCGTTTCGCTTCTTTCTTCGACGTATGCCTGGTACGCTTTTCTGAGAGTTTTTGCCCGCTCCCCCACCCTCCCCTGCCCCACTGCCCGACCATCAATTGAAACGATCGGTACCACGCCACGCGAACTGGATGTGAGAATGGCTTCATCGAAATTTTCGCTCAAGCGCGGAGAGCGATACTCAATGGACATCCCCTGCCCTCTTGCAAGCTGCAGCACAACCCGCCGCGTGACTCCCAACAGAATGCCTTTTTGGGCTGTGATGAGAATGCCATTGTGAGATTGCTTCGCTCCGCTTGCAATGACATTCTTAACCCCATAAAAATTCGAGGTCATGCCCTCCAGAATCCCGCCATTGTGTACCAGCAACACCTCATAGATGTCGCCTTGCACCAACTTCCTTTGTGCGGCGCTTTGGACGATAAAGTCAGTCCCTTTGATGCGCGGATCATGACGAGCCATATCCGCTGTGACGACATGCACGCCGTCGGTGAAAACGGATTCAGGCGGGGGGATCAACGGCTGAAAGCCGACATATACATACCCGCTATCTTTCGCAAGGATCAAGCGAAAGCGCGTCTCTTTGGGGAGAACTCCCTTTGCAAATTCCGCCAACTGCTTGCGAAGGGTTGGCGCATCCACCGAGGGGCGCAGACCCGCCTCCGCTGCGGGGGCGTACAGTCGCTGCAAGTGTGCGCGCAAACCGAGAACACGCGTCCCGCTGGAGAGCGTGCTAAAGGTGGTGTAAAAACCCTGGGAGAGCTGCCCGGTCCATTCGTCGAGGGTGGAAGCGTTGAGGTCAAGTGGAATCGCTCCACGAGACGTGAGGTGAAATCCTTGTACGGTCATGCGGTTATTATAAATCCGCCACCTAACAAATATGCAAGTTCCTTCCCCGCAGCGGTTACAGGAACGTAACATATAATTCAAGCAATGAGCCAGTCAAACTCCAGTTTTCAGAAAGCATCGCAACTCACCGCCAACGACCTGAGAACCGTCGTCAAAACCCTCTCGGCTCATCAACTTTCGCGCCTTTCGCTGCCGGAAGTGGAAGCCGTGGTGCAGTTGGTTTCCAAAATGATGCCGGCGGGTAACGTGCCAGGTATGATCCTGAGCGGCTTGGCGCGCCTGCCCGGTCGGCGCATTCCATCACAGAAATCCAAGCAGGATGTGAATGCATTGTTCAGCGGCGTGGAGCAGATCCTCGACCAGGCGGTCTATGGTGCGTTTTTCGCCGGACCTGCCGCGATCTTGTGGGGATATCAAAACCTGCTCAAGCTGGCAGGCAAAGACCCTGAGTCCGCGTTCCCGGAAGGCGCATGGCAATTCTATGTGGATTACGCCTTGCGCGAAGATACGGCGCGTCACACCAACGAGACGCACGGGTTCGATACCATCCTCAAGCAGCACGATATTCAACTGAGCAAAGTAGACCGCCTGACGGCGTGGTTCATGGCGTCGGTAACCTGCCTGCAGCAGTACCATGCTTTGTTGGAAAACGAATGGTACGAACGTGTTTCGGTTACGCTGCTGGAAGATGCGCTTCGCCTTGCAGCAGATGGAACCAAAGCCACCGAACGCGCAAAACGCATCCACCGCGAATGGGAACTGATCCGCCCGTACAAACGCGATGAAGACGGCGCGCAATACGATTACCCAACCTACCGCCGCAGAAAATTCAACCTGTTCCTGCAAAGCCGGTTGGAGACCTTGCCCGAAGCGGTGCGCCATGCCTGGGAGGTCAATCTGCAAGGCGCATTTACTCAGGATCTGGCAGCATACCAACGGCAGATGTCCATCCTTGCCTATCTCGAGCCGGGATCCTATGGCGAAACCCGCGTTCCCATCAACATAGCCGACGCCAAGATCGGCATCATCCATCAAGGTGGTTACTACCTGTTACCCGTTTGTGAAGAAGGTTCCTCCCAGCCGCTGGATGTGATGTCGGCGCGCGAGCAAATCGCAGCGCTGTTGGCTTCGCCTGCGGCAGCCCCATCACAGATCTCCGCTCTGGCACGCATCAAACGTTCCACACTGGCGGGACTAAAATCGAAACTCAACCCGATGCTGGTCAACGATCTTGAGATCCTGAAGTTCGCTCCCATTCTGATCTCGACCGATGAACGCTCGCGCGCCCTGCCGCTTTCCGAACTGCGCCAAACCGAGCGCGGTATCGGCTCACATGCGTTGACGCTCTTCGACACCGGCGAAACCATTGTCTTTGATCAATCGCACATTTTCTTCGATGGTGCCTGGGGCACGGCGCTTTCCGAGATCATGACCAATGAAGCGCTTTCGTGGGCGCACTATTTGAGTCTGCTGCCAGCCCCCGCCCCCACCGAGAATCGGATCTATACATCCCTCACGCTTCAACTCGGACCCGAAGACCTGGACCTCGTCCAACGGGCGCCTCAGGTCACGCCGGAAGCGGGGGCTGAATCCTCGAGCGTGGATTTGAAAGCCTGCCTTGCCGTGCGCAAGAACTTCAAACAGCGCAACGACCTGATCGACGTAACCATCAATGACCTGCTGGTGCTGTACCGCGCCATCCACGCCGCCACGTACATCCCCTCTGCGCGTTTATCGGATGAGATCCAGGCATTGAGCGCCACCAAACCGGATCTTGCCGCCGCCATCCGTCAATTGGTGGAGGAAGGCAGCCGCACCAATCCGTCCATTCTCATCCCCATGGATGCCAGTCTGAAATCGCCGCGTGACCGAATCTATCCGCTCAATGTGGAGGTCCCGCTCAAAGATCTGGACCTGCTCACTTTACATGCCCGCACCTTGAAACTCCTCGATGCCTACGAAGCCGCCTCCGGTGCGAACCGCAGTGACCTGTTCACCAGTTTCAACCAGATGCAGAAAGTCTACCTTGCCACGCTTGCGGGGTTTGGAACATTCCTGTCCCGCGCAAAACAGATGGCAGCCGAGGGGCAGACTCCCGCCGCCGGCGCCATCAAACTACTGGCACACCTGCCCGCTCCCGTCCAGCGTTTGTTGGATAACATTCCCAATCGCTTTGAGGTGTTGAATAACATCATCAAAGGGCGGGAGGTATTCTCTAATGTGGGAGTGGTTGTCCCCTCCAGCAGCCTGACGCGCTTCATGACCGCCAAGGATGATAACAACCAGAAGCAACTTGCCTGGGGCATCCTCACGGACGCAAAATCCGTCATGCGTATCCACCTGCGCGATTTCCGCCCGCATGTGGTAAAACTACATGCCGCAGGGCGCAAAGACCTTGCCGGGTTGATCGCGCAGGATTATCTCGATTCCTATGTGTCCGGACTCAACCGCTACACCCGCGACCTTTCCCGTATTACAATTGCCAGTCGTGAGACCATGTCGAAATCCAAGACCAAAAAACCTGTGAAACAATGAAAGACCCCATCATCGGAATGCAGCTCGCCAATTTTCGTGTTGAACGCCTGCTTGGGCAGGGCGGCATGGCTTCCGTTTACTTCGGTCAGGATGTCAAACTGCACCGCCCGGTGGCGATCAAGGTGCTGGACAAACGCTACAAGAACCATCCCGCCTATGCCGCCCGCTTCGTCAACGAAGCGCGGATGATGGCAAAGTGGCATCACGAGAACATCATCCAAATTTATTATTCAGACGACGAGCAGGGCTTTCCCTACTATGTTATGGAGTACGTGGACGGGCAGGACCTGGGCGAGATCATGGCGTTGTATCAGGAGGAAGGCAAACTGATGCCCATTGCCGACGTGCTGCGCATCGGTAACGCCATTGCCAGCGCGGTCGACTATGCCCACCGACACGGGGTCGTTCACCGCGACGTGAAGCCATCGAACATCCTGCTTTCCAACGACGGACGCGTGTTATTGGGGGATTTTGGCATGGCGCTCGAAGTCCGGGACGGTTCGCAAGGCACCATCTTTGGCTCACCCCACTATATCTCACCGGAGCAGGCACGTCGTTCTGCCGACGCAGTCCCGCAATCCGATGTGTACTCGCTTGGGGTCATCTTGTACGAAGTGCTCGCTGGCGCAGTCCCCTTCGATGCCGGTTCACCGACCGACATCGCCCTCCAGCATATCTCCCAGCCGCCGCCACCGCCCCGCAGTATCAACCCCGACCTCAGCCCCGCGGTGGAAGCGGTCATCCTCAAAGCCCTCCACAAAGACAGCCGCGAACGATATCAGACCGGCGCAAAACTAATGGCAGCGCTTGAAGATGCCTTCAAGGCGTCCAATGTCAACAAGAAAGGGACATTGCCGCCTTTGCCTGTCGGCGTGCCCACCATCCGGCGCAGCGATCAATCCATCGAACAAATATCGAAGCGCCCCGCACCCAAAGCGGTGATCGAAGCGCCGCAAAAACAACAAGTCAAAATGCCGGCTACCATCCGCGCCGGGGCTCCCAAGCGGCGCAACTTCTGGCTGATCGGTATCCTTTTACTCCTCGCGTTGGGTGTCGGTGGCGTATATCTGATGAACCAGGGAATGCTGAACATCCCGAACCTCTTCCCTACCGTTATCGCTTCCGAGTCTGCGACGAGTGCGCCGCTTCCTACGACGACGGAACCGGTTCTGCCCACCCAAACGGAATCAGCCCCGCTGCCTTTAGAGTCTCCCTTACCCTCCCCCACCGCGTTGATTCTCCCCAGCGAAACACCCACAGCAATACCGACGCCATTCGTTACTGTTGCGGCTGAACCGACGGTGAAATACCCGGAGGGCAACCGCTATACCCTGTATTACAACGAGACCAGTTTCTTCATGCTCAACCGCTCCTATGGATGGCGCAGCATCTCCGGCTTTGTCTTCCAACGCCTGGACGATGAAGGCTTGCCCATGAAGGATATTTTTCAAGGCTACCAGTGGGAGACCCGGGACTTTGACTACCTGCCGCGCAATTTCTGCGTGAACATCACCATCTATGGCGATCAGGACCCGCCCTACCTTTCCCCCGCGGAATGTGGACCGGGAATCATGAGCACCATCCAACCGCGTTTTGACCGCCCGGGCGAGATCCTGTTCTGGACTCCCAAGGAAGGGTCGAGCCAATTCCGTGTGCTGTGGCTGGACGAGGAGATCGCCCGTTGCGACATTTCCAGCAATGCCTGCGACATTTTCATTCCATAGGCATTAATCTTAAACTCATCCTTGACACGGACGCATTTACGGGTGTAAACTCTGAAGGCTGAAAAAAATCCAAAGAAAGGAGCGCACTCTTGATGAGCATCACAATCTATAACTTCCTCAACGATACCATCGGCAAAATGCCTTCTCGAAGTGCGCCTATTGACCGTCCCTAGGTCTTTCCCTGTCCCTTGTTGATTTTGGGCTGTGGCGCACGCGCCGCAGCCCTTTTGTTTTAATGTCCTGTTCGGAGAAATCACCCATGTCAACTTCATCCACTGCCCCCACGTTTGACTTCCGTGATGCGTTGCACACGAACCGCCTTGCCGGTCTTTGGCGCATGATGTCGGATTTCCGCGTTTCGTATATTGCGGCAACCCTCTCGCTTGCCATTTCCGCGCTGGCGAAGACCTCTGTTTACCTCCTTTTGCGATTCTTCGCCGACGATGTGCTGACGCAGGGAAAAATGATCGGCGCAACCATGACCCAGACCTTTCTTTTCATCGGCTTGGGCTTCATCGGGCTGGCGTTCATCGAAGGCGGCGGCGCGTTCCTTTCGGGTCGGCTGGCTGCCTACACCGCGGAAGGCATCACCCGCCGGCTGCGCGATTTTCTGTTCGACCATATTCAGCGATTGAGTTTTTCATATCACAGTCAGACGCCGACCGGTGACCTGATCGAGCGCGTCACATCCGATGTGGATGCGTTGCGACGCTTCTTTTCAGAACAAGCCATCGGTGTGGGCAGGATCATTCTGATCTTTCTGATCAACTGGATCGCGATCCTGTACATCAACACCAAACTCGGCTGGATCTCCGTGGTCACCATCCCGCTGATCCTGTGGGTCTCGCTGTGGTTCTTCAAACGGGTCACTAAAGCCTACGAAGATTACCAGGCGCAGGAGGCGGTTCTTTCCACGACGCTGCAAGAAAACCTGACCGGCGTCCGCGTGGTGAAAGCCTTTGCGCGGCAAGACTATGAGATGCAGAAGTTCGAGAAGGATAACTGGCTCAAGTACATCAAGGGCAAGTTCCTGCTGCTGATGCACTCCCTCTTCTGGCCCCTTTCGGATATTGTCCTTGGCGGTCAGATGCTCTTTGGGTTCGTCTACGCTGCTTTCATGGCAATCAATGGCGAGATCACCGTTGGTGATTATGTGGCATATGTCGGCTTGCTGGTCTGGCTGATCTTCCCCATCCGCAATTTGGGACGTGTGATCGTGCAGGCATCGACGGGCATGGTCTCGTACCAGCGCCTGATGGATATCGTCAAACAGGCGCGGGAAGATCTCGATGGCGGCACGATCCAGCCCACGGGTCCGGTGCGAGGCGAGATCGAATTCCGAAATGTCTCGTTCATGTACTCTGACGGGACGCATGACGTCATCCAGGATATTTCATTCCGCATCCAGCCGGGACAATCCATTGCCCTGCTCGGTTCGACCGGCTCCGGCAAGACCTCGATGGTGAACCTGCTGCCGCGTTTCCATGATTACACCAGCGGGCAGATCCTGCTCGACGGCGTGGAACTGCGCGAATATCCGCGCAAATACCTGCGTGAACAGATCGGCATTGTGCAGCAGGAGCCGTTCCTGTTCAGCCGCTCGATCCGCGAGAATATTTTGTATGGTGTGGGTCGCCGTGTGACGCAGGAAGAGATCGAAGCCGCGGCAAAAGCCGCTGCCGTGCATGATGTGATCGCCGCCTTCCCGGATGGTTACAACACCATCGTTGGTGAAAAAGGCGTGACCCTCTCCGGCGGACAGAAGCAGCGTGTGACGATCGCGCGCACCATTCTGAAGAACCCGAAGATCCTGATCCTCGACGACTCCACCTCTGCTGTGGATACCGAAACCGAAGCCTCGATCCGCAAGGCGTTGAATGACCTGATGGAGCACCGCACGACCTTCATCATTGCTCACCGCATTCAGTCGGTGATGCGCGCCGACCTGATCCTGGTGTTGGACAAGGGTCGCGTGATCCAGAAAGGCAGCCACGAGGAATTGCTGGGTCAGACCGGCGGTATGTACCGCAGGATCTACGATATTCAAACGAGGATCGATGAAGAATTGGAAATTGAAATTGCCAAGGCGAGTTAGGAGAATTCCACATGAATCTACTCGACAATCTTAGCGAATATTCCGACCCTCGTCTGTACGATGCAGAAAACAGTGAGTTTGAACCGGATGGTCCGTTCTTTCTTTCGCTGGCAAAGCAGGCGGGCGGTGCTGTGCTGGAACTTGGCTGTGGCACCGGGCGTGTGACGATTCCGCTGGCAAAGGAAGGCGTATCGATCACCGGGCTGGACGTTGTACCGGACATGGTCGCTCTGGCACGCGACAAAGCCGAAGGACTTTCGGCAGAATGGATCGTGGACGATGTACGTTCGTATCACTTGAAGCGGACGTTCCGCCTGATCTTCGAGACCGGCAGCGTTTTTCATCACATGTTGACGCGCGCCGATCAGGAGGCGTATCTAAAGCGCGTGCAGGAACACCTTGAAGCCGATGGGCTTTTTGTGGTCAGTATGTTCTTCCCCAAGCCGGTTCACTTTGCCGGCAGCGAGGAAGAAACGGAATGGTTCACGACCTCCCATCCTGAGGGCTACGAGATCAAGGTCTCTGGCACGGACTCATACGATGCGCTGCGACAGGTGAAGACCGAAACCGCGTACCGCCGTTGGACGGATGCGGATGGAAAGCAGGTCACGCGTGTGGCGCCGTTATCGCTGCGATATGTCTTTCCGCAGGAGATGGAAGCCTTGCTGCACTATAACGATTTCGAGATCGTGGAGCAATACGGTGACTTTGACAAGAGCCCGGTCAGCAACAACAGCAAACAGATCATTTATATCTGCCGGAAACGCAGGTAAGGACGACCCGGCAGTTTACAACGGAGAAACATCATGAGTGACGAATTATTGGAACTCGAAGAAGAAGAACACACATCACAAATTACCGCGCCGGTGTTCTGGCGCATTTTGGGGATCATAAAACCACATTGGAAGTGGGTGCTGGGATTCCTGATCACCATCGGTTTGGTATCCGGCTTGGATGCGTATTTCACCTACCTGAACAAGCAGATCGTGGACGAGGGGATCAACCTCAGTGACACGGCGGTGCTGACACGCATCGCGTGGATCTATGGTTCGTTCCTGCTGTTGCAGTCTGTGTTCGTGTTCACGTTCATTTACCTTGCCGGTGTGCTGGGCGAACGCGTGCAATACGACCTGCGCAAACTGCTCTTCAACCACCTGCAGAACCTGTCGCTTTCGTACTATGCCCAAAATGCAGTGGGACGGCTGATCGCGCGCGTCACATCGGACACGGGGCGCGTCTCGGAACTGGTGACCTGGGGCATCGTGGACAGCGTCTGGGCGGTAATGAACATCATCACGTCGCTGACCTTTATGGCGATCATCAACTGGCGGCTGGCATTGATCGTGTCGGTCATCATCCCGATCATGATCTGGGTGGCGAACAAGTTCCAGTCGTATATCCTGCTGGAATTCCGCGTCACCCGCCGCACGAATTCGAAGATCACCGGCGCGTACAACGAGAACATTCAGGGCGTGCGTGTGGTCAAGGCGCTGGGACGGGAGGATGCCAACCTGCGCGAATTCCAGAACCTGACTTCGACCATGTATCGCTCGTCGTACCGTGCGGCGTGGCTTTCGGCGCTCTTTCTGCCTACGGTGCAGATCATTGCCGCCTTCGCGCTGGGAGCCATCGTCTGGTATGGCGGTGTGCAGATCGAGTTCGGTCTGATCACCATCGGCGGGATCCAAGCCTTCGTCTCGTACCTGACCTTCATGATGTGGCCCGTGCAAGACCTGGCGCGCGTCTATGCCGAGATGCAGCATTCCATTGCGTCGGCTGAACGAATCTTCAAACTGGTGGATACCCCGCCCGAGGTCCATAACCGACCCGACGCTGTCGAGGCGCGAACTCTGTTGGGCGAGATCGAATTCGAGCACGTGGACTTCTACTATGAAGACCGCAAGCCGGTGCTGACCGACTTCACGCTGAGAGTCCAGCCCGGGGAGATGATCGCGCTGGTCGGTCCGACCGGTGGCGGGAAGAGCACCATCGTCAACCTGCTGTGCCGCTTCTACGAACCGCAGAAGGGCGTGATCCGCATCAACGGCAGGGACTACACCGGGTACACGCTCGAGTCGATCCACAACAAGATCGGCATTGTTCTGCAAACGCCGCACCTGTTTTCCGGGACAGTGCGCGAGAACATCCGCTATGGCAAATTGGACGCGTCGGACGCCGACGTGGAAGAAGCCGCGAAGATCGCGGGTGCGCATGATTTCATTTGTACCCTCGAAAAAGGCTACGACCAGAACGTGGGCGAAGGCGGGAACCTGCTCTCGGTGGGGCAAAAGCAGTTGATCTCGCTGGCGCGCGCGGTGCTCGCCAAACCGGAGTTGTTCATCATGGACGAGGCGACCTCCAGCGTAGACACGCTGACCGAGGCGCTGATCCAAAAAGGCATGGAAGCGTTGATGAAGGGACGCACGTCCTTTGTGATCGCGCATCGCCTCTCGACCATTCGCCGCGCGAACCGGATTCTCGTCATCGAAAACGGGCGCATCGCGGAGCATGGCACACACGCCGAACTCCTGCGTAAACGCGGACATTACTACAGCCTGTACACGCAGCAGTTCCGGCATGAGTTGGAAGTGCAGTATGGCGTGGATGTGCCGAGCGAGGAGCGTGAGGAAATACGGGAGGCAGTGGCGGCGGATTAGAAGGGCAAGGATGAATTAGGAAGGATGAAGAATGAATACGCCCTCCGGGAGGAGTTCTCGGAGGGCTTTTGTGTCTAGCTATTTTTTTACTTTATCAAGAAATGCCTTCATATATATGGAGACAGGGTGGTTCGGATCAATTTTGTTGCCAAGTTCTACCGCCTGTTGCAATAATTCAATGGATTTATCTTTCTGCCCATTTGAAGCAAGAATTTGCCCAAGAAAGAAGTAAATATTTGCCTGGCTTGGAATTGAATCGATCTCTTCATATATATTTAAAGCATCCTGCAACATTTTCAAGCCTTCCTCGGGCTTTTGTGAAAATATCAGCAATTTGCCGTGAGATTGCAATACGTTGGCTTCGCCCAAACGATCCCCGATGTCCTTGAAGAGTTTCAGGGCTTCGTTGTAACTTTCGAGCGCGGCGTC
>ERZ761603.54-NODE-54-length-101562-cov-166.606470_pt1 | contig 101562 bp, 87 predicted proteins | sample MGYA00511879_ERZ761603 | MGnify/ENA primary metagenome ERZ761603 (study PRJEB28899, sample SAMN02850040) | bioreactor sludge metagenome | biome: EBPR Sludge; feature: EBPR Bioreactor; material: flocular biomat | place: Australia: Thorneside Wastwater Treatment...
CCGGTACGCGCGAATCCGAGCAGCCGATCCAGAGGTACTGCGGCGTCTGCAGGCGCGACAGCTTGCGGAAGTACTCCGGGTCGATCTGCTGCATGCGGTCTGCCCACGCACGATTGAAGTCGAAGAGGTGGAACAGGTTCTCGGTCGCCACCTCTTCCGCCGACCAGTTCTCCAGGTCAAGAGCGAGAAACATCGTTCCTTCGAGCGGCGTCTGGTAATAGGCTGGCGTCTCCTTGAAACCGAGCTCACGGTACAGCTTGACGGCGACACGCATCGCGGGCAGCGTATCGAGCAGCAGCTTGCGGTAACCGATCTCCTTCGCTGCCTTGATCGCAGCCAGCGTCAGATCACGGCCGACCCCGTAGCTGCGCTGATTCGGTTCGACGTAAAGCCGCTTCAGCTCGCAGAGTCCTGCCGAGAGTGGGCGAATCGCCACGCAGCCAGCCGGTTGCCCGTCGCGTTCGGCGTAGAACAGCCGCCCGGCCGGTGGCGCGTACGCTCCTGGCAGCGAAGCCATCTCCTGATCGAAATCCTGGAACGACAGGTCGACGCCCAGCCAGGCGGCGTAATTGCGAATGAACTGACGGACGTGCTCGAGTTGCACGCTGTCAGCGGCGCTCAGGATTCTCAGCTCGGTAATCATCTCTTTCGAGGTTCCTTCGGATCATGGGGCAGGAGGCGTGCGGCACGGGCGGCGCCGATGGACGGCCGCTGGCCAGCGTACCAACCCGTCAGGCAGGATGATGCCCTACAGCGTCTCGGCGAACAACTCCCGACCGATCAGCATGCGGCGGATTTCGGAAGTGCCGGCACCGATCTCGTAGAGCTTGGCATCGCGCCACAGGCGGCCTGCCGGATAGTCGTTGATGTAACCGTTGCCGCCCAGCACCTGGATCGCCTCACCGGCCATCCAGGTCGCCTTCTCGGCCGCGTAGAGGATGGCGCCGGCGGCATCCTTGCGCGTCGTCTCGCCACGGTCGCATGCCTGCCCCACCGCGTAGACGTAGGCACGGCAGACGTTGAAAGTGGTGTACATGTCGGCGATCTTGCCCTGCATCAGCTGGAACTCGCCGATCGGCTGGCCAAACTGCCGGCGATCGTGAACATAGGGCAGGACGAGGTCGATCGCCGCCGCCATGATTCCCAGCGGACCACCGGCGAGCACGGCGCGTTCGTAATCGAGACCGCTCATCAGCACACGCGCGCCGCCGTTCGGCTGGCCGAGGACGTTGTCCTCCGGCACTTCGCAGTCGTCGAAGAACAGCGGGTAGGTGTTCGAGCCGCGCATGCCGAGCTTGTCCAGCTTGGCACCGCAGGAGAAGCCCTGCATCCCCTTCTCGACCAGGAAAGCGGTGATGCCGCGCGCACCGGCAATGACGTCGGTCTTGGCGTACACCACCAGCGTGTCGGCATCGCCGCCGTTGGTGATCCACATCTTGCCGCCGTTGAGGACGAAGCGGTCCCCGCGGCGATCGGCGCGCAGTTGCATGCCGACGACGTCCGATCCGGCATTCGCCTCGGACATCGCGAGTGCGCCGACGTGCTCGCCCGAGATCAACTTCGGCAGGAAGCGTGCCTTCTGCGCCGGCGTCCCGTTGCGGCAGATCTGGTTCACGCAGAGGTTCGAATGAGCGCCGTAGGAGAGCGCGACGCTGGCCGATGCGCGTGAAATCTCCTCCATGGCGATGATGTGCGCCAGATACCCGAGTCCGCTGCCACCGTACTCCTCATCGGCGGTGATGCCGAGCAGGCCCATCGCGCCCAACTGGCGCCAGAGATCGGCAGGAAAGAGGTTGTCGCGGTCGATGGCCTCGGCGCGCGGTGCGATCTCGCCAGCGGCAAAACTGCGCACGCTGCTGCGCAGCAGGTCGATCGTTTCACCGTGGGCAAAACTGAGGCTCGGATATTCCATTTCTCTGGCTCCTTGGTCGGGCTTCGCGCACATGCCGCAACCGCAGCGCACACGCTTCGTCGCCGGTCACCCGGCAATGGGCGGCGGCATGGGTGATGAAAGAACTCGTTGCGGCCGCCATCCAGTCTTCGTGCATCAGCTTGCCGAGCGCTGGCCGGACTGTTCCTTTCGGCCGTGGACGGCGATGATCGTCTGCTGCATCAGCGCGCAGGCGGTCTTCCGGCCATGATTGACCGCCAGGACCTCGGCTCGCGTGACGATCAGTGTCCGCCCGTAGCGGACCACGGATCCCTCGGCGATCAGCAATTCCCCTTCGGCTGGTGCCAGCAGGTTGAGCTTGTATTCGACGGTCAGCACCTCGGTGTCGGCGCCGGTCAGCGTACTGGCTGCGTAGCCGGCCGCCGAATCGGCGATCATCCCGACGACGCCGCCGTGGATGTAGCCATGTTGCTGCGTGATGTCCGCCCGCCGCGGCAGATGGATCTCGGTGTAGCCGGGTTCGATCACCGGCATGCTCGCACCGATCAGCGCCATCGCCTGCTGGCGCGCAAAACTGGCCCGCACACGCTCGGCGAAGCACGGGTCCAGCGGCTTGTGCAGGCGCGTCATTCAGCCTGCCAGCGAGGGCCTGGTGATGTTCAGCGCCAACTCGGCGATGTCGCGTGTGGCGGGCGATTCCAATGGCGGACAGCTCCCGATGGGATCAATTGTACAATGCAGCGCGAACGAGGCCGCGCAGCCTCTGGCATCACGCCCAGACTTGGGCAGTTTATAGATTTCAGCGCTTTTTACAATCCGCCCGCCAATGCCGCCCGACTACCCTGTTGCCAACCCGCCCGCCGCCTGCGAGATCTTCCCCGTCGCCACAGGGGTTTACTGGTTGCGCATGCCGCTGCCCTTTGCGCTGGACCACATCAATCTCTGGCTGCTCGAGGATGGCGCGGGCTGGACCATCATCGACACCGGTTTCGCCCTCGACAGGGTCAAGGAGTGCTGGCTGGCGATCCTCGAAGGTCTGACCCAGGGAAGCCGCGGTGGCCGGATCACGCGCATCATCATCACCCACTTCCATCCCGATCATCTCGGACTTGCCGCCTGGCTGCAGGAACGAACCGCCGCACCGGTGTGGATGACCGTCGGTGAGTACCTGACGGCGCATGCAGTCTGGCACGAAGTGGGCGGACACGGCAACGCAGCGATGCTGCGCCAGTTTCGCGTGCACGGGCTCGACGAGGAGCGCTGTGTCGCGCTCGAGCGCCGCAGTGGTGGCTACAACCGCGGCGTCCCGACCCTGCCACAGCAATATCGCCGTCTCTTCGATGGCGACGAACTGTGCATCGGCGGACAGCGGTGGCAAGTTCGGGTCGGCCACGGCCACTCGCCCGAACACGCCGCGCTGTACAGTCCGGACCTCGGAATCCTGATCTCCGGAGACATGCTGCTGCCGACGATCTCGACCAACATCAGCGTCTTTGCCGTTACCCCCGATGCCGATGCGCTGGCTGACTACCTGCAGTCGATCGACCGCTACCGCGATCTGCCGCCTGGCACGCTCGTACTGCCTTCGCACGGACTGCCGTTCCACGGCATCGCGGACCGGGTCAACGCCCTGCACGCCCATCACGAGGACCGCCTGCGCCTGCTCGAAGAGAATTGCCGGACTCCGCGCAGCGCTGCCGATCTCTTGCCGACGCTGTTCGAACGCGAGCTCGACGCGCATCAGACGATGTTTGCCATGGGGGAAGCAATCGCCCACCTCAACCGACTTGAGCACGCCGGACGAGTGACGCGCCGCGAGGAACGCGATGGTCGTATCCTTTTCGTTGCCAGCGACAGGCTGCCGGCAACGACGGTGAGCCTCGGCGCGGCGACCGACCGGTGAATCGCGGCAATCCACTGCGTGGCGGCCGATCGCTGTCGGCTGGCGAGTCCCCGCGCAGCGCGACGCCACCCCGGGGCTTCCCGGCCGACAGTCCCTCGCTTGGCGTAGAATGACGCACCATGGGCTCGACGCTACTACCCGACTACGCCGGCGGCGGCCTGGTCAATCTGATGCAAAGCATCGCTACCGCCTGTGGCAGCAGCGAGCGGCGTTATCCGCCGCTGGCGGCGTTCGGCGCCGGTGCCCTTGCCGGCGCCCGCAATATCCTCCTGCTGCTGGTCGATGGGCTCGGACTGCGCATGCTGAGCCGTCACCCAGGCAGCCCGCAGCTGCAGCGGCACCTCGTCGGCAGCATGACCTCAGTCTTTCCGTCGACCACCGCCAGCGCCATCACGACCGTCATGAGCGGTCTCGCTCCGGCCCAGCATGGCCTCAGCGGCTGGCACATGTACCTCGACGAGATCGACCAGACTCTGGCAATCCTGCCGTTGACCCCACGCCAGGAAGCGCCGCGCCTGCTGCCGGAGCAGCTGCCGGCACGGCTCTTTTCGCATGCGTCGCTTTTCGAGGCGCTGCGACGCGAGTGCTGGGTCGTCGCGCCGCGCAGCATCGCCGGCAGCCCGTTCAATGCCTGGCACTCGCGCGGGGCACGGGTAGCTGCCTATGCCACCTTGCCGGAGATGTACTCCTGTCTTGCCCAGCTCCTGCTCGAGAGCGTCTCGCCGCGCTACGTCTACGCCTACTACCCCGAACTCGACAGTCTGTCGCATCACTACGGCAGTGACAGCCGGCAGGCGCAGCGCGCACTGGCCGATCTCGATGCCGGTTTCGGCGGACTCCTGCGCGTCCTGCGCGGCAGCAACAGCTGGCTGCTGGTCACCGCTGATCACGGCTTCATCGATTCGCCCGCACGGCGGGTCATCAGCCTCGACGATCACCCAGGGCTCGCCGCTCTCCTGCAGCGGCCCCTGTGCGGCGAGCGCCGGGTTGCCTACTGCTACGTCGCCGAAAGCGACCGGCCGGCGTTTGAGGCCTACGTGCGCCGCCACCTGTCGCGTGCCGTTCACCTGTATGCCAGCGAGCACCTGGTTGCCGCCGGCTGGTTCGGACCTCCGCCGTGGCATCCACGCCTGCTGTCGCGAATCGGCGACTATACCTTGCTGATGAAGGACAATTGGACGATCAAGGACTGGCTGCCGGGCGAACGGCACTTCTCCATGCTCGGCGTGCATGGGGGCATCAGCGCCAGCGAGATGCGCATCCCGCTGATTGCGGCGCATGCCTGAGAGCCAGGCGGACTTGCTGCCGGCCATTCGGGCAACGACAGGGGAGACCGACGATGAACGACGACAAGACGGCAAGGACCGATCGCCTGATCGCCGAAGCCGTGCGCAGCCGTCTGGCGCGTGAGGCTGGCTATCGCGAGCAGGCACTGAAGATCTATCCCTGGGTGTGCGGCCGCTGTGGGCGCGAGTTCAACCACCGAAACCTGCGCGAGCTGACGGTCCACCACCGCAACCACAATCATGACGACAACCCCAGCGATGGCAGCAACTGGGAGCTGCTCTGCCTGTATTGTCACGACAACGAGCACTCGCGGCAGCTCGACGCCGATGCCGCCCGACAGGCTGGCGTCAGTGCCACGGGCGGCGGGACGAAGGCGCCGGCAACCGGGCAACCGTTCGCCAACCTCAGGGAGCTGCTGAAGAAGGGCTGAATGGCAGCGGCGGCTGGCACGGATGGCGTTGGGCAGTTTCCTGCAACCGCTCCGCCGAAGATCGTCTTGCGGCAGGATGCCGTAGCCGGCCGGCAGAGACGCCCCACCCGCCCCGGTGTCGCGCGACGCGCCGACGGCACTGGAAACGCACGCACGATGCCAAGGATCATGCACCGATGAGCAACCAATTGAGCTTCAGGATTCTGGAAGACATCGCTCGCGACCTCTCGGGCGAGGTCGTTTCTTTCCCGACCTTTCTCGACATCACCTTCCAGGTCCGCACGGCCCTGAAGAACCCCCAGCTGACGGTCGACGACCTGGGTCGGCTGGTCGCTGCGGAACCGCTGATGAGCACCAAGGTCATCCGCCTCGCCAACTCGGCGGCGATCAATCGCGGCGGGCGTCCGATCGTCGACGTCAGGAGCGCGATCGCGCGCGTCGGCATGGAAGCCGTGCGCACGGTCTCGTTTGCCGTGGCCATGGAACAGCTTCTGAATTCCAAGAAGATGGCGGCATTCCAGTCCCTGTCGGGCCGGCTGTGGGAACACACGATGCACGTCGCAGCGCTGTCGCGCGTGCTGGCCCGCCGCTTCACCCGCATCAATGTCGACGAAGCGTTGTTTGCCGGCCTGGTGCACGACATCGGCGTCTTCTATCTGCTGTCGCGAGCCGTGAGCTTCCCGGAATTGGTAGCCAGTCCGCGCGAGCTGCACCAGTTGCTGGCGGACTGGCATGACCACATCGGGCATGCCCTGCTCGCGGCAATGGGCATGCCCGAGGAGTTGGTGCTGGTGGTCCAGGAGCACGAACAGGAGCGGCCGGTGAGCAACCTCTCGACGCTGACCGACGTCGTTTTCGTCGCCAACCGGCTGGCGAACGCCGAACACGGCTGGCGCGACGCTGCCTTCTGCGAGCTGCCCGATGCCAGCATCGCGAGTGCGTTCTTCGAGCCTGCAGCACTGGCGACCCTGCTCGCCGAATCGACCGAAGACGTCACCTCGCTCAAGGCTGCCCTCGGCGGCTGAGGCCGCGGCCAAAGCCCTGGCCAGAGCCGCCGCAAAGCGCGGACCGGCAGTCCGGCGCGCCTGGCGGCAACTCACTCCTGCGTAGTGCGCTGGCAGCGGGTCAGAGGCGCCTGATCTTCTCCAGCAGGCCGCTGGTCGACGTCTGGTGGACGAAGGGCAGGGAAAGGACGCGCCCACCCCAGCCGGTCACTTCGCGGTTGCCGACGATCCGCTCGACCGGCCAGTCGCCGCCCTTGACGAGGATGTCCGGCCGACAATCGAGTATCCGTTGCAGCGGCGTATCCTCGTCGAACCAGGTCACCAGGCTCACCGCCTGCAGCGCGGCGATGATCGCCAGGCGGTCAGCAAGGATGTTTACCGGTCGCCCCTCGCCCTTGCCGAGGCGCCTGACCGACGCATCGGCGTTGAGCGCGACGACCAGTGCCGCGCCCAGTGACCGCGCTTCGGCGAGCAGGGTGACGTGGCCCCGGTGCAGAACATCAAAACAGCCGTTGGTGAATACCAGCGGCCGCGGCCAGCTGGCGACACCCGCAGCGAGCTGTTGCGGCGTGATGATCTTGCGCTCGAAATCCGGTTGCCTGTTCGCGCTGGCGCTGCTTTCCTCGGACATGCCTTGCTCCTGAAAGGCGGGTATCGTACAGGCTTTGGACAAAGCAGCGAAGTCTCGCCGAACGGAGCGTGCAGGACCGGGAGGCGCGGCGAGGCCAGGGCACGGCAGACCCGAGGCCGTGCCAGCTTTCTTGCCGGTCATCCGGCTTCGCCATCCTTACCAGCCCATCGACATGCGCCGCCCTTATCCGCTACACATCCACATCTCGACCTTGTTTCTGGCGTTGATCGTCGGCGTCTGCGCCGTCCTGGCAGGGATTGGCTACCGCCTGAGCAGTTCGCTGCTGCAGAGCTCGGCGGCTGGCCTGACATCGCGCATCAGCCAGGAGACCCTGCTCGAGATGCGGCTGCTCATCGATCCGGCCCAGATGGCAACCCGCCTGTTGAGCCAGCAGAGCGTGAGCCGTGCCGGATCGCTCGCACAGCGACTGCAGAGCCTGCGGTTCCTGCGCCTCGCCCTCGACAGTTCACCGGCGCTGTCCTCGCTCTACGTCGGCTACGACGATGGTGATTTCTTCCTGCTCGGCCGCATCGGCCACGGCAGTGCCGATGAGAGCGCCCGCGCACCGAGCGCCGCACGCTATGTCGTGCAAAGCATCGAGCGGACGACGCCGGTGGCGCGTGGCGTGTTCATGTACTTCGACGACGAACTGCGACTGCTGCGACAGGACGACCGTCCCGATTACGCCGCCACCTATGACCCGCGCCAGCGGCCCTGGTTCACGCAGGCGAGGAATGCGGCAGGACTCGTCGAGACTCCCCCTTACCTCTTCTTCTCGAGCCGGCGGGTCGGCACCACGCTGGCGCACATCGCCGATGGCGGGCGTGCCGTCGTCGCGGCGGACATCCTGCTGCATACCCTGGGCGAGGCGCTGGCGCGACAGAAGGTGACGCCCGCGACCGCCATCGCGATGGTCAATGGTGAGGGCCGCGTGCTTGCCTACGAGGAAGCGCGGCGCATGGTCCTCACGCCCGCTGCCGATGGTGAGCGCGCTTCGCTGGCGCGGCTCGACGAACTCGGGGTGCCGGCACTGGGCCCGGTGCTCGATACGGTACGCAACATGCAGGGCCGGCAGACGGCCATGCTCGCCGTCAGCGCAGCCGGGCAGGAGTGGCGAGCGTCGGTCGACCGGCTGCTGCTCGAGAGCCCGGTGGAACTGTACATCGTGACCGCCATCCCCGAAGAGGAACTGCTCGCCGGGGCGCTTCGCCTGGTGCGGCACTCGGCGTTGGCGACGCTGCTCGTCCTTCTGCTGACGGTGCCGTTGACCTGGGGTCTGGCGCAAGCGGTGTCACGCTCCCTCGGTAGCCTGGCGGGAGAAGCGGAGGCGATACGGCACTTCGAGTTCGCACGGCCAATCGTCCTGGATTCCTCGATCAAGGAAGTGAGCGAGCTGGCGCAGACGATGGACGGCATGAAGCGAACGATCCGTCGTTTCGTCGACATCAGCCAGGCGGTCGCCGCCGAGCAGGACTTCGATCGACTCCTGCCGCAGCTCCTGGCGGATACCCTGAAAACTGCCGGAGCCGGTGCGGCCATCCTCTATCTTGCCGAAGATGACGAGTTGCAGCCCGCAGCCGCACTGCAGCACGCCGGGCAAGCGGGCGCCGCCGGGCTGGCAACCGTCGGCATCGGCCGCAGTGGCCCCTTGCTCGGCGCCGCGTTGGCCGCACGGGCAGCGCGCAGCGGCAGGCTGCTGGCAGACGATCACGCTGCCCTTGGCCTGAAAGGAACGGAGTGGCTGCAGTTCCGATACGGGATCGCCGTACCGCTGCTCAACCGAAGCACCGAACTGGTTGGTGCAATGATGCTGTTCGGTAACAGCGAGACGGACGCCGGTCGACTGAGCTTCGTCAAGGCCCTTTCGGCATCGGCCGCGGTATCGCTCGAGAGCAAGGCGCTGATCAAGGCGCAGAAGGATCTCTTCGCTGCCTTCATCCAACTCATCGCCGCCGCGATCGACGCCAAGAGTCCCTACACGGGAGGGCATTGCGCGCGGGTTCCGGAGCTGACCAGAATGCTCGCCGATGCGGCGTGTGCTGCGAACAGCGGACCGTATCGGGACTTCGATCTCAGCCAGGATGACCGGGAGGCATTGCACGTTGCCGCCTGGCTGCATGATTGCGGCAAGGTGACCACTCCCGAGTACGTGGTCGACAAGGCAACCAAGCTGGAGAGCATTCACGACCGTATCCATGAAGTGCGGATGCGCTTCGAGGTTCTCAAGCGTGACGCGGAGATCGCCTGCCTGCGGGCCGTTGCCGGCGGCGAGGAGGCTGCGGTGGCGGAGAGCCGGCTGCTCGCCGCGTGGCAGCAACTGGACGACGATTTCGCCTTCGTCGCCCGCTGCAACGAAGGCGGCGAGTCCATGGCAGAGGACGATGTCGAGCGGTTGCGGACGATTGCCGCCAGGACCTGGCTGCGCACGCTCGACGACCGGCTCGGCATCGCCCGTGAAGAACGGCTGCGCAAGGAGTCGGGCGAGGCCGCTGCGCTGCCGGTTGCCGAACCGCTGCTGGCGGACAAGCCGGAGCACCTCGTGCCGCGACGACAGCAGGACCGGTTCCCCGAGAACAACCGTTGGGGATTCCGGATGCGGATCCCCGAACTGCTCTACAACCGCGGCGAAATCCACAACCTGTCCGTTGGCCGCGGAACGCTGACGGACGAGGAGCGCTACAAGATCAATGAGCACATCATCCAGACACTGATGATGCTCTCGCAACTGCCGTTCCCGAAGCACCTGCGGCAGGTACCGGAGATTGCCGGCGGCCATCACGAGAAGATGGACGGCAGCGGTTACCCACGGCAGCTGCGACGCGACCAGATGAGCCCACTGGCGCGAATGATGGCCATTGCCGACATCTTCGAGGCATTGACGGCGATCGACCGGCCATACAAGACGGGCAAGACGCTCTCGGCGGCGCTCGCCATCATGCTTCGCATGCAACAGGAACAGCATATCGACGGCGAACTGTTCGCGCTTTTCCTGCGCGCCGGCGTCCATCTCGAGTACGCCCGCAAGTTCATGCAGCCGGAGCAGATCGACAGCGTCGACGTCGACGCTCTGCTGGCAGGCCTGGAGCCACCGCCAGCCACGGTCTGAATGGGGATTTCGGCCAGACTGCCGGTGCACACACCCGCCGACGGCGCGTCGGCAGCGACAGGCAGGGTCATGAGGTGCCGCCGGCAGGCCTGACCGCGCCGCAGCAGCGCAACTGAACTCTGGCCGGCTTGCCGCCAGACGCCAACGGGCAGCAGGCTCTGATGCGGCAGGTGCCGGTCGGCCGCACGCCATCGACCAGCAGGCGGGTCATCGACAGCAGGGCGAGCGCTCGCGTTGCGGCCTGCATCCCGACGACTGTCAGGATTCTTTACAGCTAGCCAGTGGCCAACGACGCACACCTCGATCCCGTGGTGCCAACGCCCTGAAGAATAAGCAAAATTGATTTAATGGCATAGAGATTGCTTATTAAATCTCGCGACAACGTGCGCTCGGTTGTGCGCCTCCGCGGCGAGCGAAAGTTGGCGAAGGAGGGCGGGCGTTGCGGCCTGTCATGGCCGGACGCCATCCCTCCGGGACTGCGCCCGGCATTGGTCAAGTGCCCACCGTTGAACGGGTTCCAGCTGCGGACGGTGGTTCGTGGCGGCAGCAACTGGGGTCCGACGTCACCCCCGCCACGGGGCTGAAGCGCCATCGCCGAGAGCGGGACGAAGTTGGACGCAACGCGAAAACATTAGTGATACTGATAATGGAATGCCTTTCTGATCTCGTGATGGAATCCTCGACTGGTCCAGTGAAAACCAAGATTTGTGTCAAGTGCAAGCAGGAGAAACCCGTGCTCGACTTCCACAAGAATGCGCGCAGCTCGGACGGTTTGCATTCCTATTGCAAGGAATGCAACAAGGCGCAGGCCTTGGCGCACATTCGTGCCGAAAAGGCCAGGAAAGCCCTCCTGCGCGCCGCCAAGAAGGCCGCCGAGAACAGCCAGTGATCGCCGCGGCTGCGGCCGCTCGGGCGGCGACGCCCGTGCGTGGCCGGCGCGCCGTCGTCTCGCTCTGGCTCTTTCAGGTTTCCCAGTAGCGCGGGTCGCCGAAAGTCCTCTTGGCATGGTCGATGAACAGACGCACACGCAACGGGAGGTGTCGCCACTGCGGAAAAACGGCATGAATGCCGACGGCTGGCGCGGCATAGTGGTCCAGAACGGAAACCAGATCCCCACGCCGCAGGTCGTCTCCCACCTCCCACAACGAGCGCCACGCCAACCCCTTGCCGGCGAGTGCCCATTCGTGCAGGACGGCGCCATCATTGCACTCGAAGTTTCCCGCGACCTTGTGGTTCACGACCTCGCCGGCAGGCGTCTCGCGCAGCGCCCAGCCCCGCTGCTGCCCCAGAGAAAGGCAGTTGTGTCGCGCGAGGTCGGCGGGAGTCGCGGGAATTCCGTGGCTTGCCAGATACGACGGGCTACCGACGACCAAGCGCCTCATCTCGCCAAGCTTGCTCACCGCCAGACGCGAATCGGCCAGCTCGCCGATGCGCACGGCACAGTCGACGCCCTCGTTCACGAGGTCGACGAGGCGATCGGTGAGATCGAGGCGAACGCTGACCTCCGGGTTCGACCGCATGAACGCCGCCACCTGCGGAGCCACGTGGCGCCGCCCGAAGCCGGCGGGTGCCGACACCCGCAAGTGGCCACTGGCTTGGACGCCACCGAGTGAAACCGCCGCCTCGGCATTCGCCAGGTCGTTGAGGATCCGTTGGCAATCTTCGAGAAAAGCCTGCCCTTCGAAGGTCAGCGACAGCTTGCGCGTCGTGCGCAGCAGCAACTTGACGCCAAGGCGGGCCTCGAGGGCATCGAGGCGCCGCCCGATCACCGCCGGCGTGACCGCCTCGAGTCGCGCGGCCGCTGACAAGCTGCCCCGTGTCGCCGCGTTGACGAAGGCCTCGATCTGCTTGAGATGGTCCATCGTGCCATTCATTACCCAGAGTAAAAGATACTTTGATTCCACTCGATCTTATCTTTGTCCTGCGCGTCGAATAGAATTCTTGCACTGCATCATAACCCATCGACAGGAGCCGCCCAATGAGCCTCGATCTGCCCGCCGGAATGCAAGTCAACGCCCCGATCAGACCCGGATACGAAACCATCCTCACCCGCGATGCGCTGGCGCTGGTGGCCGCGCTGCACCGGGCCTGCGAAGGCCGCCGGCAGGAGTTGCTGCAGGCACGGCGCGATCGCCAGGCGCGGATCGATGCGGGCGAGATGCCGGACTTCCTCCCGGAGACGCGACACATCCGCGACGGCGACTGGAAGATCGCGCCGCTGCCGGCTGCCCTCGCATGTCGCCGGACCGAGATCACCGGCCCGGTGGAAGCGAAGATGATCATCAACGCCTACAATTCGGGCGCCGATTCGTACATGAGCGACTTCGAGGACTCCAACAGTCCGAACTGGGACAATCAGGTGCAGGGGCAGCTCAACCTCTTCAAGGCGATCCGCCGCCAACTGTCCTTCACCAACGAGGCCGGCAAGGAGTACGCGCTCAACGAGAAGGTCGCCACCCTGCAGATCCGCCCGCGTGGCTGGCACCTCGACGAAAAACACGTCACCGTCGATGGACAGCGGGTCTCCGGCGGCATCTTCGACTTTGGCCTGGTCTTCTTCCATAACGCCCGCGAGCAGATCGCGCGTGGCGCTGGCCCGTTCTACTACCTGCCGAAAATGGAGTCGCACCTCGAGGCGCGTCTGTGGAACGACATCTTCATCCTCGCCCAGGAGCACATCGGTCTGCCCAGGGGAACGATCAAGGCAACCGTTCTCGTCGAGACGATTCTTGCCACCTTCGAAATGGAGGAAATCCTCTACGAACTGCGTGAGCACTCGGCGGGCCTCAACGCCGGCCGCTGGGACTACATCTTTTCCTGCATCAAGAAGTTCAAGAAGAACCCCGACTTCTGTCTCGCCAACCGTGGTGCGATCACCATGGAAGTGCCTTTCATGCGCAGCTACGCGCTGCAACTGGTCAAGATTTGCCACAAGCGCGGGGCGCCAGCGATGGGCGGAATGAGCGCGCTGATTCCGATCAAGAATGATCCGGTAGCCAATGAAAAGGCGCTCGCCGGCATCCGGCACGACAAGACGCGCGACGCCAACGACGGCTTCGACGGCGGCTGGGTGGCGCACCCCGGCCTGGTCGCGATCGCCGCCGAAGAGTTTCGCAAGGTTCTCGGTGACCGCCCGAACCAATGGGAAAAACAGCGCAACGAGAACTTCACGGCTGCCGACTTCCTGAACTTCCAGCCGTCGCAGCCGATCACCGAAGCGGGCGTGCGCAACAACATCAACGTCGGTATCCATTACTTGGGCAGTTGGCTGGCGGGCAACGGCTGCGTGCCGATCCACAACCTGATGGAAGACGCGGCCACCGCCGAGATCTCACGTTCGCAGGTGTGGCAATGGGTGGTTTCGCCGAAAGGAGTCCTCGACGACGGGCGCAAGGTGACCGCCGAGATGGTGCGCGGCATGATCGCCGAGGAGCTGGCCCGGGTGAAGGCCACCGTCAGCGCCCAGGGCGAGGAAACCGCGACCTACGATCAGGCGGCCGTCATCTTCGACAGGATGTCTCTGACGCCGGACTACCCGGAGTTCCTCACTCTGCCGCTGTACGAAGCAATGGACTGAGCCCTGTACGGCGGCACCGGAAAAGCTCTCGGCGACCGCGCCCGCCCCAACCGACGACGGCTCTCAGGGAAGGCAAAGGCGGGATCGCAAACGCCGCCCTTGTCTTCCCCGGGGCAGCCGCCTTGCGGCGCCTGCTCGTCCGCCTCGGGAAGCTTCAGGAGCGAGCGCCGAGGGCACGAGCGCGCAGGGCGCTCAGCTCAAGGGCAGCTGCATCGGGGGCTTCGCGCGTCGGCCAGCCCTGCAGGTGGCTGGCGGCCAGTTGGGCCAGCGCGTGGATCCAGTCGTCCCGCTCGTTCAGGCAGGGGATGTAGTGGTACTCTCTGCCGCCGGCACGCAGGAACTCGCTCCTGCCCTCGATGGCCATTTCTTCGAGCGTCTCGAGGCAGTCCGCCGTAAACCCGGGACAGATCACATCGACCCGGTGTACGCCCTCCTTGGCCAGCGCACGCAGGCTCGCCACCGTGTAGGGCTGCAGCCATTCGCTGCGACCAAAGCGGGACTGAAAGCAGGCCAGATGCGCGTCCTTGCCGAGACCGAGCGCTTCGGCAAGGAGGCGAGCGGTCTTATGGCACTCACAGTGGTAGGGATCGCCGCGGTCGAGGGTGTAGCGGGGCAGCCCATGAAAGCTCATCAGCAGGCGATATGAGGCAGCCGGCCGACCGTGGCTGGCCCAGTGCTCGCGGACGCTGGCAGCCAGCGCAGCGATGTAGCCCGGGTGGTCGGCGAAACTCCGGATGCTGCGCATTTCTGGCTGGTTGCGTACACCGCGCAGCCACGCGGCAACTGCGTCGAAGGCGCTCGCGGTCGTGCTGGCAGCGTACTGCGGATAGAGCGGCAGCAAGAGGATGCGTGTGCAGCCTTCGGCTTTGAGCCGTGACAGTGTCGCCGGAATCGATGGCTGGCCGTAGCGCATGGCGTACTCGACCGCGACGCGGTGTCCGGCCTCGCCGAGAAAACCGCGCAGCAGCGTCGCCTGGCGTGCCAGATGGACTTGCAGCGGCGACCCGTCCGCCGTCCACACGGCAGCGTACTTCTTGGCAGAGCGTCCCGGGCGGGTATTGAGGACGATGCCGTTGAGGATCAGCCACCACAACGGCCGCGGGATCTCGACGACCCGCGGATCGGCAAGGAACTCGCCGAGGTAGCGCCGCACGGCCACCTTCGTCGGTGCTTCCGGAGTCCCGAGGTTGATCAGCAGGATGGCGGTCAGCGAAGGCGAGCCGTGACGGTACGCCGGTTCAACCAGATAGCGCGACATCAGGAGTTGGCCTGGTAGTTGAGCGCCGACGAGAGCAGCTTGGCGGTGATGTCCACGATCGGGATCACCCGCTCGTAGGCCATTCGCGTCGGGCCGATGACGCCCACCGAGCCGACCACCTCGCCGTCGACCTCATAGGGTGCCGTGACGACGCTGCATTCGTCGAGCGGAGCCAGGCCGGACTCCCCGCCGATGAAGATCTGCACGCCGTCGGCTCGCTGCGTCAGGTCGAGCAGTTGCATCAGCGCGGTCTGCTGTTCGAAGAGGTCAAACAGCTCGCGCAGTCGCTGCATGTTCGACGAGAACTCCTCGACGCCAAGCAGGTTGCGTTCGCCGGAGATCACATAGCGCTCGCCCGGGCCTCGTATCACCTCGTCGCCGGCCGTCAGCGCGGCGGCCATCAGCGCCTGCAGGTCGCCGCGCAGTTCCCTCAGTTCGTCTCGGACACGCGCATGCATGTGCTCGAAGTCGTGTCCGACGAAATGCTGATTCAGGTAGTTGGTGGCGGTGACCAGCTCCGACGGGGTGTACCCACGGTTGGTGAACAGCAGGCGATTCTGCACGTCGCCGTCGGCCGTCACCAGGATCAGCAGCACGCGCCGCTCGGACAGGCTGACGAACTCCATCTGACGAACCCGGAGCGTTGGCCGGCGCGGTGCCATGACAATGCCGGCGAAACGGGTCAATCCGGAGAGCAGGTGTGACGCATTGCTGATCAGTTGCCGCGGCTGCGTCGGCAGCAACTGGCCCTCGATGGCCTGCAGCTTGTCCGGTTCCAGCGGCTTGACGGTCAGCAGGCTGTCGACGAAGAAGCGATAGCCGCGCGCCGTCGGAACACGGCCGGCGGAGGTATGCGGGCTGGCGATCAGGCCGATGTCCTCGAGGTCGGCCATGACGTTGCGCACCGTCGCCGCCGACAGCTCAAGGCCGGAACAGCGCGACAGCGCGCGCGAGCCGACCGGCTGACCTTCGGCAATGTAACGTTCGATCAGTGTCTTGAGGAGTGTTCGTGCGCGATCGTCGAGCATGTCCGGGATTCTACAAAAAATGCCGCAACCGCGCTGTGCCGCGGTTGCCAGTCGAATTGTGGTTTAATTCGAACCCATGACCAATGCCTTTCAGCAAGCTTCGGCCGACTGCGCTCCGCCACCGCGAACGATCGCGCTGGTGGGAAAGTACCACAGTCCGGAGATTGCCGAATCGATCCGCTTGCTGGCACGCTACCTGCACGAGCGTGGCATTACCGTCCTGATCGAAGAGGAAACGGCAGGCAACGTCGTCTCGCACCTGGCGCTCGGGAGCTGGGCGAGCGGCAACTTTCCCTGGCTCGGTGCCCACTCCGACCTGGCGATCGTCGTTGGCGGCGATGGCACGATGCTCAATGCGGCACGACAACTCGCGCGTTATCGCGTGCCGCTGGTCGGCGTGAACCAGGGCCGCCTGGGGTTCATGACCGATATTGCCCGCACCGAGATGCTGGCGTGCATGGACGACCTGCTGGATGGCAGTTTCACCCCCGAAACGCGCATGCTGCTCGATGCCGAGGTCAGCCGCGAAGGCCGCAGCATCGTCTGCAACCTGGCGCTGAACGATGTCGTCGTCGACAAGGGAGCGATCGGCCGAATGATCGAGTTCGAGCTGTTCATCAACGGCGAGTTCATCTATCACCTGCGGTCGGATGGCCTGATCGTCGCCACTTCGACCGGATCCACGGCCTATGCCCTGTCGGCCAATGGCCCAATCCTGCACCCTGGGGTTTCGGCCATTGCACTGGTGCCTCTTTGCCCGCACGCACTGACCAACCGACCGATCCTGGTCGGTGACCGCGCCGAGATCGAGATCCGCATCGTCCACGCGACCGACTCGCGCGCCCACTTCGACGGCCAAGTGACAGCCGACCTGAAGAACGCTGACACGGTCCGCATACGACGTTCGGAGTACTCGATCACCTTGCTGCACCCACCGGCCTACAGCTATTTCGCGATGCTCCGCCAGAAGCTGCACTGGAGCGAACGGCCGAAGGAACACTAGCGCGGCCGCCGGACGGGAATGCCATGCTCTGTCGCCTGACGATCCGCGATTTCGTCCTCGTCGACCGCCTGGAACTCGATTTGCAGGCGGGCTTCGGGACACTCACCGGCGAAACCGGTGCCGGCAAGTCGATCCTCGTCGACGCCCTCGCCTTTGTCCTCGGCGAGCGCGCCGACAGCGGATTGATCCGCAGCGGCTGCGAGCGCGCTGAAGTCACCGCCGAGTTCGACCTCGCCGGCGCGCCCGCTGCCGCGGCCTGGTTGCTGGCGCATGATCTCGACACGCAGACAGGCCTCCTGCTGCGACGGGTGGTCGACCGCAGCGGTCGTTCGCGCGCCTACCTGAATGGCTCGCCGGCGACGGTACAGCAACTGCGCGAGGTGGCTGAGTCGCTCGTGGACATCCATGGCCAGCACGCCCATCAATCGCTCCTGCGCAGCGACGCACAGCGTGCCTTGCTCGACGGGCATGCACGGCTCGAATCGCTGCAGGTGGAGGTGTCCGCCGCCTGGCGCAGCTGGCAGAAGGCACGGGCGGCCTTGGCGGCAGCCAGCGACGGAGCCGAGGCGCTGGCACGCGAAAGCGAACAGCTCGAGTGGCAGGTGCGTGAACTGCAGACACTCGCCTTTTGCCACGACGAATGGGCGCTTCTGAACCAGGAACACAAGCGCCTGGCACATGCGGCCGCCCTCGTCGACGGCGTCCAGTTTGCCTTGCAGGAGCTGGCTGCAGGCGACGCCGCCTGCGACGCGCGCCTGGCGGCGGTGAGCCATCGACTCGCCGATCTCTCAGACTACGACCAGGCGATCGCGGAAGTGGCCGCTCTCGTGGAATCGGCACAAGCCGAACTTGGCGAAGCGGTTTCGGCTCTTCGTCGCTATGGTGACCGGATCGATCTGGACCCACGGCGCCTGGGCGAGGTGGAGCGGCGGCTCGATGCCGTTCTCTCTTGCGCGCGCAAGTTCCGCTGTGCGCCCGAGGACTTGCCCGATCTGCTGCAGCGCTGGCTCGACAGGCTGAGCGTGCTCGGGCAGACTGCCGACATCGGCGCGCTCGCCGCACGCACGGCCGCCACCCAGGCCACCTACGAAGCGCTTGCCGGACGGCTTTCCGCCGGTCGGCAAGCGGCAGCAAGGCAACTTGGCAGTGAAGTCAGCCAGGTGATGCAGCAGCTCGCGCTCGCTGGCGGGCGCTTCGAGGTGGCTCTGCTGGCGGTCGAGGGAGGCGGAGTGAATGGCATGGAACAGGTCGAGTTTCGTATCGCCGGCTCGGCCGGCAGCGAAGCGCGCGCACTCGCCAAGGTCGCTTCCGGCGGCGAGATTTCGCGTATCAGTCTGGCGATCCAGGTCGTCACCAGCCAAGCCGCCGCCGTACCGACCCTCATCTTCGACGAAGTCGACGTCGGCATCGGAGGCAGCGTTGCCGAGGTGGTCGGGCGCCTGCTGCGCGAGCTCGGCAATCGGCGACAGGTTCTGTGTGTGACCCATCTGCCACAGGTCGCAGCACGTGCCCACTGGCAATGGCAGGTCAGCAAGGAGCTGGCACGGGAACAGCTGCGCAGCCGAGTCGTCTGCCTCGATGATGCGGCGAGGGTCGAGGAGATCGCCCGCATGCTCGGCGGCATCGACATTACGGCGGTCACTCGCCAGCATGCACGCGAGATGCTGGCCACGAGCCCGCCAGAAGGCTAGCCCGCAGCGCAACCGCGACGCAGGTGCGTCTTGCGCGGGTTGATGCCGCCGCTCCCTTCGATACCGGCCCACACAGGCCCACTCGGGCAGCGGTTCGCGAGACCCGCGGCAGCCTCGTAGACGTCGTCTTGCGGGTTTGCTGCCGGTGCGTGAGGCAACCGGGTTTTGCAGTCGGCTGGACTACGGAACGGAACGCGTGCGCTGTTCGCGCCTAGGGAGCAAGCTGGCCGTCTGCAGACGCCTTCGCGGCCGCTTTCTTGAGCTTGTTCTTCGCTGCCTTCCTGAGCGCCTTGAACTGGTCCGGATCCTCGGCCTTGAGGTACTCCACCACCTCGAAGTCCTCGCGCTTGATGCGCTGGATGTCGATCTGCTCGACATGCACCAGGCGCAAGAGCTCGCGTACCGGCTTGGGCATGTTGCGACCGCTCTCGTAGCGCGAACCGCCGCTCTGTGTAACGCCGATCTTCGACCAGAACTGCTGCTGATTCATCCCCAGCCTGCGACGAATCTCGCGCGGATCGACCCGCTCAACGACCTTGACGGTGCTCATGACAGTCCTTTCTTGCTATTGGTTGACGCCTCGCAGCAGGCTCCCCTCGTCGCTGCCGTCACGACATACCATATGGATGGAATCACGCACGCCACACTATAAGGATTTCATCCGCAATTGCAAGCGGGATCGAAGGCATCGGCGCAGCAGATCCGAAACCTGCCCCTTGCCGGTTTCGGCGCCAAGCTTTTTGCTGTCAAGCGCGGCGTTGTCCTAAAATGTCGCTCTTTTTGCACTGCTCAACGGGATCTTCCATGGCATTGATCGTACAGAAGTTCGGTGGCACGTCGGTCGGTTCGACGGAGCGCATCAGGAATGTCGCGCGGCGTGTCGCACGCTGGCGCGCCCAGGGGCACGACATCATTCTGGTTCCGTCGGCGATGGCTGGAGAGACCAATCGCCTGCTGGCTCTGGCGAAAGAGATTTCTCCCTCGCCCGACCCACGCGAACTCGACGTCATCGCTTCTACCGGCGAGCAGGTGACGATCGCCCTGTTGGCCATGGCGATGCACGGGGAAGGAGTCAAGGCGAAGAGTTTTACCGGTCCGCAGGTCGGCGTCCTCACCGACAGCACCTTTACCAAGGCGCGCATCCTGAAGATCGATCAGGGCCGGATCCGCAAGGCGCTCGCCGACGGAAACGTCGTGGTCGTCGCCGGCTTTCAGGGTGCCGACGAGGAAGGCAACATCACGACGCTCGGTCGCGGCGGATCCGACACCTCGGCGGTGGCTCTCGCAGCGGCGATGAAGGCTGACGAATGTCAGATTTATACTGACGTGGACGGCGTGTACACCACCGATCCGCGCGTTGTCCCGGAAGCCCGCAAGCTGGACACGATCACCTTCGAGGAAATGCTCGAAATGGCCAGTCTCGGATCGAAGGTGCTGCAAATCCGCTCGGTGGAGTTTGCCGGCAAGTACAAAGTCAAATTGCGCGTCCTTTCGAGCTTCGAAGATGAGGGCGCAGGAACACTGATCACTGTTGAGGAAAAAGGCAAAATGGAACAACCGATCATCTCCGGCATCGCTTTCAACCGCGACGAAGCCAAACTGACCGTACTGGGCGTCCCGGATCGCCCGGGGATTGCCTACCAGATCCTCGGGCCGATTGCCGACGCCAACATCGATGTCGACATGATCATCCAGAACATCGGCCGCGACGGCACCACCGATTTCTCGTTCACCGTCAATCGCAACGACTTCAGCAAGTCGCTCCAAATCCTGGAGGGTGTCAAGGAGAAAATCGGTGCACGCGACGTCAGCGGCGACGCGACGACTTGCAAGGTCTCAGCAGTCGGGGTCGGCATGCGCTCGCATCCTGGCGTCGCCAGCAGGATGTTCGCTGCGCTGGCGAAGGAAAACATCAACCTGCAGATGATTTCGACTTCCGAAATCAAGATCTCGGTGGTGATCGAGGAAAAGTACCTGGAACTTGCCGTGCGCGTACTGCACAAGGCCTTCGGTCTCGAGAAGCCCCCGAAGTCGAAGTTGGGTTTGACCGGCCGAGGTGAAACCGATATCATCTCGCCGTCCTAGGAGACGTGGCCGAGAGGTCGAAGGCACTCCCCTGCTAAGGGAGCATGCGGGCATAAACCTGCATCAAGGGTTCGAATCCCTTCGTCTCCGCCAGGACACCGGTCGCGAACTCTCTGCCGCCAACACGAAAACCCCGTTCAACGCCCCGTTCTGCGGGGTTTTTCGTGCAAGCCGGTTGCCCTCACCGACCCCACAGACGTGATGACGGCACTTTTGGCGGCCAATTCCCTCGCCGCCTCCTGACTTCGCAACTTTGCTACGGATTTCCTGAGCTGTTGTATTGCCGTTGCTTTCCGATGGGCTTGCGCGAGTTTCGCTTTGGCGCCAGGTCGGCCGCAACGATTCCTGTCCTTCTGGCAGTGGAACGAAATTCAGGAAGTGCTGCGGAGCGGATGGCGCTCCGGGTGGCCACTGCTGATCTGCGTTAAGATCCGGGTGTCATCAGCAACCCACACCGAGGGGCTTCTTTCATGAGCTATTTCAGGCATCATGTATTTTTCTGCTGCAATCAGCGCGGCGAGGGAGAAACCTGCTGCAACGACTCCGGCGCGACAACGGCGCAGACCTACGCCAAGGACCGAATCGGCGAGCTGCACCTCAAGGGCGCAGGCAAGGTGCGCATCAACAAGGCGGGCTGCCTCGATCGCTGCGACAACGGCCCGGTCCTGGTCGTCTACCCGGAAGGCGTCTGGTACAGCTACGTCGACACTGAGGACATCGAGGAGATCATCCAGGAGCACCTGGTGCACGGACGGGTGGTCGAGCGCCTGCGCATCTGAATGCCCAAGCCAACCCGCTCAACCCGCAGCTGTACCGGCTGCGACCGCCGGCGCGGCCGGCGAGCCTGCCCATGACGCGGGCCACGGCCCCTGCCGGCCATTCGGGTCGCCGCAGTGAGCGACTCGGCCCTCTTCCGGGAGAAATGATGCGACGTTGGCTGGCTCACCTGTTTCTGGCAGCGCTGACGCATCTGTTGGGCATCGCCATGGCGACGGCCGCGGACGGGATGCCCCAGTTGCCTGCGACGCTGAACGAAGAGGTGCGAATGCTGACTGTCGTCACGGGCTCGTCCAGCGTCGAACTCGAGACGACCTTCTTCGTGCCGCCGGGTGTCGGTCCCTTCCCGCTGGTCGTCATCAACCACGGCCAGACGACCGGTGAACCTCGCTTCGACCCGCGTGCCCGCCATGTCGTCGCCAGTCGCGAATTCCTGCAGCGCGGCTATCTGGTGGCGATCCCGATGCGCCCGGGTTTTTCCAAGTCCGGCGGCAGCCATGCCGCTCCCCGCTGCAACATCGAAGAGCACGCACGGCTGGAGGCCGAAACGATCATCGCCTTCCTGCGCGAGGTGCGCCTGCGACCGGACGTCGATCCCGACCGGATACTGCTCGTCGGCGAGGCGGAAGGCGGCATCGCCGCAATGGCCGTGGCTGCGACGGGCTTCCCCGGCCTGCGTGGGATCCTGAATATTGCCGGCGGCCTGCGCTCAAGCGCAGCCGGATGCCTCTGGCAGGAGGCACTGGTCGCGGCTTTTGCTGCCTTCGGCCGCAGCAGTACGGTGCCTTCGCTATGGTTCTACGGGAACGACGACAGTTCCTCCGACAGTCAGCTGCCCGGCGACATGTGGCGCGCCTATCATGATGCCGGTGGGCGCGCCGAGCTGATCCGCCATGCGACTTCCGCTGCTGGCGATACGCGAACGATGTTCGCCAGCCCGCAAGGAGTGGCGGTCTGGTGGCCGGACAGCGAACGCTTTCTGCGCGAGATCGGACTGCCGACCGAGCATCGCTTCAGCCCCGGATCGACGCCGAAGCCGAAGCGAACGGGCTACGCCGCCCTGAGCGACAGCGACGCATTGCCCTATCTGGACGACCGTCGGCGTGAGCTTTACCGAAGGTTCCTCACACTGCCTTTGCCGCGTGCCTTCGCCATCGCAACCACCGGCAACGTCGGCTGGGCGCAGGGCGGTACCGACCCGCTGGCGGCGGCGCTGGACAACTGCGAGCGCGCTGCTCGCCGCTCTTGCGCCCTGTACGCGGTCGATGACGAGGTCGTCTGGCAGCTGGCGGAAACCTCGCGATCGGTAGCCGCCGATCCATTGCGTGAGCCATGAACCGGTCCGCATGCGCCCCGATGCAGGAGGCGAGAAGGCACACCGGAGGCACCGGCGATACAGCGACCCGAACGCGACGCGAACAGAGAAAGGAAGTTGAGGAATGAAGGTTCCCACCGAACACCTGCTCGTCGACGGACCCGTCGGCAAGATCGAGATCACGGTCGAAAACCCCGGCGCACCACGCGGCATTGCGCTCATTGCCCACCCGCACCCGCTGTTCGGAGGCGGCAACACGAACAAGGTGGTGCAGACACTGGCGCGCACCTTCAACCATCTCGACTACGTTGCTTTGCGGCCGAATTTCCGTGGCGTCGGCCTCAGTGAGGGCAAGCATGACGATGGTCGCGGCGAAACGGAAGATCTGCTCGCCGTCCTCGCGGAAGCCAAGGTCCGCTACGGCAACCTGCCGGTGGCGCTGGCGGGATTCTCCTTCGGTGCCTACGTCCAGACACGGGTCGCCGAGGTCTTGCTCGAGTTGGGGCGTCCGGCGCAACGACTGGTGCTCGTGGGCACCGCCTCGGGTTTCGTCGAAGGGGCCCGTCGCTACCAAACCAAGGCCGTGCCGGCAGACACCATCGTCATCCACGGCTCGGAGGACGCCACCGTCCCGCTGAGCAACGTCATCGAATGGGCAAAGCCCCTTGAGCTGCCGGTGGTCGTCATTCCTGGTGCAGACCACTTCTTCCACCGCCGCCTGCACGTCATACGCGAGATCGTCAGCCGCGCCTGGCGCCACTGAGGGCGAGGCGTGCGTGGTCGTGCGCGCCGCACGGAGCAAGGCACGCGGTTTGGCTGCAGGAGGCGCGAGATGTGCGAACCGCTCGCACCACCGCTGCCGTGGTCGCGAGCGGCAGCGGCGGCAGCCGGCGCTGCCTTCCAAAGCGCCCCGGAAGCGCGCAGCCGGAATTGACGGCTCTGCCGATGCCATGTAACCTGCCACTGCCACCATGACACTGCCGTGAACTCGTGGCCAGTCGCGTTTCAACTCCCGACCACCCGTGCAGCGCCCAAATCCCGATGCGCATCTTCCTCAACCGGAACGTTTGCTCACCGATCTGGTCGGTCCTCGTCTTCGTCGGCTGCCTCGCCGGCTGCGCCCCTTCGGAACCGATCCGCATCGGCTTCGTTGGCGGGACATCCGGTCGCGTTGCCGATCTCGGTATCGCTGGCCGCGACGCGGTCCTGCTGGCTGTTGAACTGCGCAATCAGGCTGGTGGTATCGGCGGGCGCAAGGTCGAACTGCTCATCCGGGATGACCGGCAGGAGCCGGAGGCCGCCCAGAAGGCATTGCGCGACCTGATCGCCGAGGGCGTCGTCGCCATCGTTGGTCCGATGACCAGCACCATGGCCATGGCCATGGTGGCAATGGCCAACGAGGCCCGAATCCCGCTGCTGAGTCCGACTGCCTCCACCGACGAACTGAGCGGGCTGGACGACCATTTCTTCCGCTTGAACGCTTCGACGCGCGAGAACGCCAGCCGGATCGCGCAGTATCATTTGCGACAACGCGCGACGGGCAGACTGGCGGTGGCCTACGACCTGCGCAACGAGGCCTATGCCAAGGCCTGGCTCAACAGCTTCAGCGCCACCTACGTCCAGGGAGGCGGAGAACTGGTCACCAATCCGATCGGCTTCGCGGCCGGGGGTGAAGCGGCCTTGCTGCCAGTGGCCCAGGCTCTTCTGGCGACGGCGGCCGACGGCGTGCTGATCGTCGCAAATTCGATGGACACCGCAATGTTGTGCCAGCAACTGCGCAAACTCGACCCGCGTATCCCGATCGTCACCTCGGAATGGGCAGCCACCGAACGCTTGCTCGAACTGGGCGGCAAGGCCGTTGAAGGAGTCATCGTGGCGCAGAACTTCGATCGCAACAGCAGCGAGCCGCGTTACCGCCAGTTCCACCACAGCTACCGTGAGCGCTTTCATCGGGAACCAGGGTTCGGAGGCGTGATCGCCTTCGACGCTGCCAATGTCCTCCTCGATGCACTCGCGTACCGCCAGGAGGGACGCAGCGTGAAAGAAACCATCCTCGCCATCCGACGCTTTGACGGCGTGCAGGAACCGCTCGTCTTCAACGAGTTCGGTGAAGTCACGCGCGGCCTCTTCATCACGGTCGTCCGTGGCGGCGGGTTCGTCGTCGTCGAATAGGAAGATGCCATCCGTCCGGCCGCTCCGGCTGTGGTTGGCCTGGCGACTGCTGCTGCCCGGGATCGTACCGCTGGTGGTGGTCGCCGCCCTCCTTCTCGCGCTGCTGCTGCCGCAGTTGCGTGCCGATATCGACAGCCGTCATCAGGTGCTGGCACGGGCACTCGCCGGCCAGATCGAAGCGCACCTGCAGGGTGCCGCGCGCGAACTGCACTCGGTCGCACGGGATCTTGGAAGCCGCGGAGATGACCCGGCTTCGTTCTGGATCGCGACTCTTGACGCGCATGCCGGACTGGGTGAGGTCTTCGCCGCCATTTACGTCATCGGCAGCGACGACTCGGTTCTCGCAGTCGGCCTGCCCGTTGCGCAACGCGGTCAGCGTGCCGACCTCCTGCGGCTCGACGTCTCGGGATGGACTTCGCTGCAGGCAACACGGCGACACGGACAGGTGGCTTGGTCGGAGACCTTTCTGTCTACGGTCAGTGGCCGCCTGGCAGTGACGCTGGCGATGCCGATGGAAGAACGATTGCTGGTTGGCGAGATCGCAGTCGATCAACTGTCGAAATTCATTGCCCGCATGCCTGCGGAGTCGGAAATGATGACCATGGTCGTCGACCGTCGGGGTCAGATCATCGCGCACTCGCGACTCGAGCTGAGCGGACAACAGTTCAGCGTTGGTGACTTGCCCATCATGGGTGATGCCCTGCAGGGCCGATTCGCCACCGGTTCGTTCCTTTGGGACGGCAACGACTATATCGGCACGTCGATCGGCATCGGACAACTGGGCTGGATCGTCATCGTCGCGCAACCGCGCGAGCAGGCCTTGCAGCCGTTTCTGTCCACCCTCTGGGCACTGGCTGCGGGCGCAGTGGTAGCCGTGCTGCTGGCGATCGCGGTGGCCTTGCTGCTCGCCCGTGTCTTTGCCCGCGGCATCGAACGCTGCGCGGCACAGGCGCATGCCATTGCCGACGGGGACTATGGACGGCGATGGGAGACCTTCCGCATCCGGGAAATCGACGCACTGACGACCGATCTGGACCGGATGTCCGGAGCAATTCGTCAGCGCGAAGGGGATCTCGCGGCCAGCGAGGCACGCTATCGGTCGCTGATCAGCAACCTGCCCGTGGTCCTCTTCCAGTTCGACGAGCGGGGCGCTTTCACCCTCTGTGAGGGCAAGGGCCTCGAGCGATTGGGCGTCACCGCAGGGGAAGTGATCGGACGGTCGATATTCGACCGCTGCAGCGATTCCTCCGAAGTCGGTGCAAATGCCAGACGAGCCGTCGCCGGCGAAGCGGTACGGTTCACTGTGCGCTTCGACCAGGTGCTGTTCGAGGTGCACCTCAATCCGCTGCGCGATCACGACGGTGGCCTCCAGGTTACGGGAGTCGCCGTGGACGTCACCGAGCGCGAGCGGTCCACCTCGTCCTTGCGTGCTTCGCACGCCCTGCTCGACGCCATCAGTCGCACGCAAACGCTCTACATCACCAGCGCCGATCCGCAAGTCGTTTTTGACGGCATGCTGTCGGCTCTGCTGACGATGACCGAAAGTGAGTACGGCTTCATCGGCGAAGTGCTGCGTGAGAACGACGGCACGCCATACCTGAAGACACAGGCGATCAGCAACGTCGCCTGGGATGAGGCGAGCAGGGCGGTCTACGCCGCCAACGCACCGGCGGCGATGGAGTTTCGCAAACTTGACACCCTGTTCGGCGCGGTGATGACAACGGAGCGACCTGTCCTTGCCAACGATCCGGCAAACGATCCGCGTGGCGCCGGGGTGCCACCAGGCCACCCGGCACTTGACGCGTTCATGGGCCTGCCGCTGTTTCGTGGCAACGAACTCGTCGGGATGGTCGGCGTCGCCAACCGCAAGGCTGGCTACGACGAGGAGATGGTGGCACGCCTGCAGCCCTTCCTGCAGACGTGTGCCAGTGTCACGCAGGCCATGCAGGAAGCTCAACAGCGTCGTCTCTTCAGCGACGCGCTGCGCGAGAGCGAAGCACGACTGCGAACCGCCATAGAAAGCATTCCTTTCGATTTTTTCCTCATCGATGGCAACGGTCGGTATGTACTGCAGAACTCGGCCTCGCGCAGGCTCTGGGGAGATGTGGTCGGCAAGCGTCCGGCGGACATCGCCGCGGATCCGAAGCAGTTGGCGCTGTGGCTGGACAACAATCGCCGCGCCCTTGCCGGCGAGATCGTCAAAGAGGAGTCGCGTGTGACCTGCGGCGACGAGGAGCGATTCGTCCACACGATCATCGCTCCGATCACCGACGACGGCGAAACCCGCGGACTCGTCGGACTGAACATCGACGTCACCGACCGCAAGCGGATGGAAGAGGGTTTGCTGGACAGCGAAGAGCGTTTCAGACTGTTCATGCACCACTTTCCCGGCCTCGCCTACATCAACGACGCGGACGGCCGCACGCTGTTCGCCAACCAGGGATTCCGCAGCCACCTTGGTCTCTCGCCGGACGACATGATCGGCAAGACCAACGGTGAACTGTTCCCGGCTGCGTTCGCCGAACAGGCGAGCGTCGACGACCAGCGGATACTGACATCCGGCCAGTACGAAGAGCGTGAAGAAGTCTACGCCGGTCGACACTGGTCCACTCTGAAGTTTCCCCTGAGCCGCCCTGGCCAGACACCGCTGCTCGGCGGACTGAAACTGGACATCACGCAGCGCAGGCTGGCCGAAGACGCGTTGCGCGCCGCCAATCGACAACTGCGAATGCTCAGCGACTGCAACCAAGCCCTCATTCGTACCGGCGATGAAAGGGAACTCCTGCAGACCGTCTGTGCCATCACTGTCGAGGAGGGCGGTTACCGCATGGCATGGGTGGGCTACAAGGACGCCGACGAGCGCCGGACGGTACGGCCAGCGGCCTGGGCCGGACACGAAGAGGACTACCTGCAGGGGCTTGACGTCAGCTGGGCGGACGACGAACGTGGTCAGGGACCGATCGGCAGCGCCATCCGCACGGGACGCCCTTGCCTCGTCCGCGACATCAGCTCTGACCGGAGCATGGCATGCCACCAAGTGGAAGCGGCGCGGCGCGGCTACGCCGCCGTCTGCGCCTTGCCACTGACCGCCGGTGACAGCGTCCTTGGCGCGCTGGCTGTTTACTCGTCGGCGGCGGCCACTTTCGCTGACGCGGAGATCGACCTGCTGAGCGAACTGGCAAACGATCTGGCTTTCGGCATCGTTGCCCTGCGCACGCGGGTCGAGCGGGAACGTACCATGCGGGCGCTCGAGGAGAGCGAATTCTTCCTCAGGAAGTCGCAGGACGTCGGCGACCTCGGCTCCTACTGTTTCGACGTGCGGACCCACACCTGGATCAGCTCGGAGAAACTCGACCAGCTATTCGGCATTGACGACAGCTTCGCGAAGACCACCAGCGGCTGGATCCAGCTGGTCCACCCGGACCACCGCGCCGAGGTCCTGCGGCACTTGACGCAGGACGTCATCGGGCAGCACGACAAGTTCGACATGGAATACCGCATCTTCCGGCACGACGACGGCGAGGAGCGTTGGATGCACGGCCTGGGCGAAATCGAGTTCGACGATTGCGGCATGCCACGCACGATGATCGGCACGATCCAGGACATCACGCGGAGCAAGCAGGCGGAGAGTGCACTGTACGAAAGTGAGGAACGCCTGCAGCAAGCCATCCGGGTGTCGCAACTCGGCATCTTCGACCACGACCACCGCACTGACTGCATCTATTGGTCGCCGGAACAGCGACTGATTCACGGCTGGGACGCCGACGAAGCGGTGACCCTGGCGGCCCTTCTCGCCAGTGTGCACGCTGACGATCGCCCAATGGTCGCCGCCGCAATCCAGCACGCCCACGATCCGGTGGGTGACGGCGTCTTCGACGTCACCTACCGGATCATCCGCCATGGCGAGGTCCGCTGGATCGTCACGCGTTCGCAAACCTCCTTCACCGGCGACGGCGCCGCCCGCCGGCCGCGGCGCACGGTCGGTGCCGACCTGGACATCACGGATCGCAAGCGCACCGAGGCGGAACTCGAGCGCTACCGAAAGCAACTGGAAGACTTGGTCACCGAACGTACCGCCGAACTGCGCCAGGCAATGGATCATCTGGTGCAGTCGGAAAAACTGGCCGCACTCGGCCACTTGGTCGCCGGCGTCGCCCATGAGCTCAACACGCCCCTGGGCAACGCCCGTGTCGTCGCCAGCAGTCTCAGTGGTGACCTGCGCGCACTGGCCCTCGCTGTCGACTCCGGTTCCCTGCGCCGTTCGCAGTTGGAGGCTTTCCTGCGCCGCGGACGCGAAGGGCTCGACCTGATGGAACGGAATGCCGCTCGCGCCGCCGATCTCATCGGCCAGTTCAAGGAGGTCGCGGTAGACCAGACCAGTGCCCGCCGAAGGCGCTTCCAGCTGCGGCAGACAATCGAGGAGTTGCTCCTCACCCTGCGCCCTCAGTTCAGGCACACCGGTCATCGCATAGAGCTGGAGGTCGCACCCGACATCGAACTGGACAGCTACCCCGGACCACTCGAACAGGTTCTTGCCAACCTCATCAACAACTCGCTGACGCACGCCTTCGGTGACACGCAAGCTGGCTGCATCCGGATTCAAGCTGAAGCGACGAGTCCGCACCTGCTCGTCCTGCGCTACCGGGACGATGGCACCGGCATCCCGGCCAGCACGATCAAGCGCATCTTCGAGCCATTCTTCACCACTCGCATGGGCCAGGGGGGCAGCGGCCTCGGGCTGTACATCGTTTACAACCTGGTCACCGGCCCGCTGGCCGGATCCATCCGGGTCGCGAGTTCCCTCGGCGAGGGCACGAGTTTCACCCTCAGCCTGCCAATGACCGCCCCCACACAACCAGCTGCCACCTGAGACCGGGGTAGTCCGACTCGCCGCGAGACAGCGTTCGTGACGGCTTGCCGGCTTCGCCGACAAGCCGTCGCAGCGTCGCGTAGCCTACCGACGAACAGTCCGTTCGAGGGGCAGAATCGGGGTAGAATCCTGCTCTCCCGACGCCCGCTCCCGACCCCGCTCAGCATGCAGTTCCTTGGCTTTTCGCTCCGCAACCAGCTCTTCGTCGCGCCAATGGCTGGGGTGACGGACCGCCCTTTCCGCCAACTGTGCAAGCGCATGGGTGCCGGTCTGGCGGTATCCGAGATGGTGACGTCGAATTCGCTGCTCTATGGCAGTGTGAAGACCCGCCGCCGTGCCGACCACGACGGCGAAGTGGCACCGGTCTCGGTCCAGATCGCCGGCGCCGATCCGCTGATGATGGCCGATGCGGCACGCTACAACGTCGACCGCGGGGCGCAGATCATCGACATCAACATGGGCTGCCCGGCGAAGAAGATCTGCAACGTGATGGCAGGTTCGGCCCTGCTCCGGGACGAGCCGCTGGTCTCACGGATTCTCGAAGCGGTGGTCAACGCCGTGCCGGCGACGCCGGTGACACTGAAGATCCGTACCGGCTGGGACCGCGAGAACCGCAACGCGCTGCGCATCCTGAAGATCGCCGAGGAGTCGGGAGTCCGCGCGCTGGCGATGCACGGCCGGACGCGTGCCTGCGGCTACAGCGGCGAGGCAGAATACGAGACGATCAGGCAGGTCAAGGAGGCGGCTCACATCCCGGTGATCGCCAACGGTGACATCGACTCGCCGGAAAAGGCAAGATGGGTGCTCGCCAACACCGGCGCCGATGCGGTGATGATCGGTCGTGCAGCGCAGGGGCGACCCTGGCTGTTTCGCGAGGTCGAACACTTCCTGAGCACCGGCAGCCACATGTTGCCGCCGCGGGTCAGCGAGATTCACGAGGTCCTGCTCCGTCATCTGGACGATGTCCATCTGTTCTACGGTCGGCAAACGGGGGTCGGCATCGCCCGCAAGCACATCTCCTGGTACACCCGTGGGCTTCCCGGTTCGGCCCTCTTTCGCCACCAGATGAACCAGTTGCCGACCGTCGAGCAGCAGCGACAGGCGGTTGACGAATTCTTCCTGGCACTCGCTGACGCCAACGAACGGCTGCCTGCCACGTCGCAGCCAGAGCTGGCAACCGGCGACACCCCTTGAGAGGGACTTGCCGCATGAAGCATGTACATGATGACGATGACGCCATCGCGACCTGCGTCCGCAAGGCACTGGAAAACTACTTCCATACGCTCGGCGGCGAGCAACCGGTGCCGGTCTACGAGATGGTGATCCGCAGTGTCGAGCGACCGATGCTCGAAGTCGTTCTGCTGCAGGCCGGCGGCAACCAGACCCTGGCGGCCGAGATTCTCGGCATCAATCGCAACACCTTGCGCAAGAAGCTGCTCCACCACCGACTGATCACCTGAGTTCCTGCGCACGCCAGGCGTCGTGTCGGCCTCCTTCCACCCTGTTTGCCCTACCTGCCACCATGAAAATCCGTCAAGCCCTGCTCAGTCTTTCGAACAAGAACGGCGCCCTCGACTTCGCCAGAGGACTGGTCGCCCACGGCGTCAGGCTGCTGTCGACGGGCGGCACCGCCAGCATGCTGCGCGACGCTGGACTGCCGGTCAGCGAAGTGGGCGACTACACGGGTTTCCCGGAGATGCTTGACGGCCGTGTCAAGACGCTGCACCCGAAGGTGCATGCCGGCATCCTCGCGCGCCGCGATCTCCCCGAGCACATGGCGACACTCGACCGGCATGCCATCCCGACGATCGATCTGGTCTGCGTGAATCTCTACCCATTCCGCGAGACCGTCGCCAGGGCGGAAGTGACTCTCGCCGAGGCCATCGAGAACATCGACATCGGCGGCCCGGCGATGCTCCGCTCCGCAGCCAAGAACTACGCCGGCGTGGCGGTAGTCACCGACCCCGACGACTATCCGGAGCTGCTCGCCGAAATGGCGGCCAACGACGGTGCGCTCAGCCTCGAGACCCGCTTCGCTCTCGCCAGCAAGGCTTTCGTGCACACCGCGCGCTACGATTCGGCGATCGCCAACTGGCTGACTTCGCTCGACTCCGCCGGACAGCCGCAGGCTTTCCCGGCCCACCTGCAAGTCGCCTTCGATCGCGTCGAGGCGCTTCGCTACGGCGAGAACCCGCATCAGCGGGCGGCGTTCTACCGCGACCCGGCCCCCGTCGCCGGGGCGATCGCCGACTATCGTCAGTTGCAGGGCAAGGAACTCTCCTACAACAACATTGCCGACGCCGACGCCGCATGGGAGTGTGTCAAGACATTCGATACGCCGGCGTGCGTCATCATCAAGCACGCCAATCCATGCGGCGTTGCCATTGATGCATCGCTCGTCACGGCATACGAGAAGGCCTTTCAGACGGATTCGACGTCCGCCTTTGGTGGCATCATCGCCTTCAACGGTGCGGTGGACACCGACGTGGTGGAAGCGATGAACGCCCGCAAGCATTTCGTCGAGGTCCTCCTCGCGCCGGCATTCACCGCCGCCGCACGAGCCCTGCTGGCGAGCAAGCAGAACCTGCGCGTGCTCGAACTGCCCCTGGCACGTGTCCATCATACCTGGGAGATGAAGCGCGTCGGCGGCGGGCTGTTGCTGCAGACGCCCGACCGCTTCAACGTCCAGGAAGCGGACCTCAAGGTGGTCAGCAGGGTGGCCCCGACAGCGGCGCAGGTCGATGATCTCCTCTTCGCCTATCGTGTCGCCAAGTTCGTCAAGTCCAATGCGATCGTCTTCTGCGGCCACGGCATGACCCTCGGCGTCGGTGCCGGCCAGATGAGCCGCGTGGACTCGACGCGCATCGCAGCCAGCAAGGCGCAGAATGCCGGCCTTGACCTGACCGGCTCATGTGTCGCTTCCGACGCCTTCTTCCCCTTCCGCGACGGGGTCGACGTGCTCGCCGCCGCAGGTGCCAAAGCGGTCATCCAGCCAGGCGGCTCGCTGCGCGACGAGGAGGTGATTGCAGCGGCCGACGAGCATGGTCTGGCGATGGTCTTCACCGGCGCGCGGCATTTCCGGCACTAGAAGGCCCGCGCGCCAGCAGGAGGCACGGTGCGCGGGAAGAACGGGTACCCAGGCGCAACCGTCGACAGGGGAGAGAGGCTCAGATGAAACTGCTTGTAATCGGTTCCGGCGGCCGCGAACACGCCCTGGCTTGGCGACTCGCGAAAACGCCCGGACTGCAGAAGGTTTTCGTTGCGCCGGGCAACGCCGGTACGGCGCGCGAGCATGAACTGGAAAACGTGCCGCTGAGCGGCGCTGCAGAGCTGGCGGACTTCGCTCAACGGGAGAACGTCCGGCTGACCGTCGTCGGCCCGGAAGCACCTCTTGCCGCCGGCATCGTCAATCTCTTTCGCGCCCGCGGCCTGAGGATCTTTGGGCCGACGCGAGAGGCCGCTCAGCTCGAGAGCTCGAAGGATTTTGCCAAGCGCTTCATGCTCCGGCACCACATTCCAACCGCCCGCTTCGTCAGCTTCACCGAACGCGCCGCAGCGCACGCCTACGTAGAGCAACAGGGCGCGCCGATCGTCATCAAGGCGGACGGCCTCGCCGCCGGCAAGGGGGTGGTCGTCGCCGGTAGCCTCGCCGTGGCACACGCGGCGATCGACCGCATGCTGCCCGCGAGCGAAAGCGGCACGACTTCGGGTGACCATGGAGCAAGGGTCGTCATCGAAGAGTTCCTCGACGGCGAGGAAGCCAGTTTCATCGTCATGGTCGACGGCAGGAACGTGCTGCCACTGGCGTCGAGCCAGGACCACAAGCGGATCGGTGACGGCGATACGGGCCCCAACACAGGTGGCATGGGCGCCTACTCGCCGGCACCGGTCGTGACGCCCGAGGTGCACGCACGGGCGATGCGCGAGATCATCCTGCCGACGGTCCGCGGCATGGCAGCCGAAGGCATGCCCTACACCGGTTTTCTCTACGCCGGACTGATGATCGGCCGCGATGGCTCGGTGAAAACGGTGGAGTTCAACTGCCGCCTCGGTGATCCGGAGACGCAGCCGATCATGATGCGTCTGCGCAGCGACCTTCTCAACCTGCTCGAGCACGCCGTCTCCGGCCGCCTCAACCTCGTCGAGGCGAGTTGGGACCGGCGAGTCGCCCTCGGCGTCGTCCTTGCCGCAGCCAACTATCCCGCCGCCCCACGCACGGGAGACCCGGTCAGCGGCCTGCCGGACAGCACTGACGACAGCCACGTCTTCCATGCGGGCACGAGCGAGATCGACGGCCGGATCGTCACCGCCGGTGGCCGCGTACTCTGCGTGACGACGCTGGCGGACAACGTCAGGCAGGCACAGCGACGTGCCTATGACCTGATCACCGGCATCCACTTCGACGGCATGCAGTACCGCCACGACATCGGCCACCGGGCAGCCGGCCGATGACCGGCGAACTTCCGTCAGGGAAACGGCCGGCATTCGGGACAACCTCGCGGCGATGATCGACGCCGCGGGCCTCAGGGACTATTTCACCAGCCTGCAGACTCGCCTCGTGACGGCTGCCGAGGCGACCGAGGGCCGTCACGGCTGCCGTTTTCGCGCCGATCGCTGGCAGCGGGAGGCTGGCGGACCGCTGACCGGCAGCGGCTGCACCAGCATCATCGAAGGAGGGCGCATCTTCGAACGTGGCGGAATTGCCTTCTCGGAGGTCAGCGGCGCCACGCTGCCGGCTTCGGCAACCGCCAGGAGACCCGAACTCGCCGGGCGGGCGTTCGCGGCGATGGGCGTTTCGCTGGTGCTGCACCCGACGAATCCCTTCTGCCCCACCGCACACATGAACGTGCGGGTGCTGCTCGCGACGGACGGTGAGGCCGAGCCGGTATGGTGGTTTGGCGGCGGCATGGACCTGACGCCCTACTACCCGTTCGCCGAAGACGTGCGTCATTTCCACCGCACCTGCCGCGACGCCCTGCAGCCCTTTGGCGACGATTGCCACGCGCGCTACAAGAAGTGGTGTGACGAGTACTTCTTTCTCAAGCATCGCAACGAGCCGCGCGGCGTCGGTGGCATTTTCTTCGACGACCTCTGCGAAGGTGGCTTCGAGCGCTGCTTCGCGCTGACTCGAGCGGTCGGTGATGCGTTTCCGATCGCCTACCTGCCGCTCGTCGACAAACGCCAAGCGACCCCCTACGGCGAGCGGGAACGGGACTTCCAAGCCTACCGGCGCGGGCGCTACGTCGAGTTCAACCTGGTCTGGGACCGTGGCACCCTTTTCGGCCTGCAATCGGGCGGCCGCACCGAGTCGATCCTGATGTCGCTGCCACCGACCGTCAAGTGGCGTTACGACTGGCGGCCCGAGCCGGGCAGCGCGGAGGCCGTCCTCTACGACATGCTGCCGCCGCGCGATTGGCTGTAGCCCCCGGCCAACGGAAGATCGCCGCTCGCCGGCGGCGGGGCAAGGCCAACGGCAGTGATACCGCGGACTGGGGCGTGTCGTTCATGCTCGCAACCAGTCGTGAGCGCTGACTGCCGCCATGATCCCGGCATCAGTGGGCGCACTCTGGAACACCCGCTGCAGCCCCAACGTGCGCGCGCACTCGGCGATTCGCTGATGGGGCACGAACACCGGCGTGCGGCGCAAAGAGGCCAGAGCCTCCTCGTCGAGCAGCCGGACGAGATTGCGCAAGCCTTCACTCGAGGAAATGATGATCGCGTCGAGCCGGCCATCGTGCCAGAGCGCCTGCAGAGTTGACGCGTCTGCTGGTGCGCGGCGCTCGTAGCAGGCGACCGCATCCACTTGGGCGCCACGTTCGCGCAGGGTATCGGCCAGCAATTCGCGCCCACCGTTGCCGCGCAGGATCAGCACCCGCCGCTGGCTGACGGCGGCTGCCTGCAAGCCGGGAAGGCTGAGCAGCGCCTCGGAATCGAAACGATCGGGGGGCAGCAGCACATCGCCGACGCCGTATGCAGCCAGCGCGTTCACGGTGCCCGGGCCGATCGCCACCGGCCGCAGCGCCGTCGGCCATGGGCGCCGGGCGAGGATGGCCGGCAGGCTGTGGTCGACGGCATTCGGGCTGATGAAGATTGCCAGCGCGTAGCTGTCGAGACGATCGATCGCCTCCTGCAAGGGCGCCGGGTGGGCAACGGCAGAGATCTCGAGAAGCGGAAAGACGAGCGCCTCGCCGCCCTGCTCACCGATCCACGCGGCGAGCTGCGACGCCTGCGCTCGCGGGCGCGTGACGACGATCGTCCGACCGTGCAGCGGCTGCGCCATCAGCCAGCGGCAAGCTGCTGCAGGATCGACTCAGCCCCCTGCTGACGCAGCATCTGCGCCAGCGAGCGACCGATCGACTCAGCATCGCTCAGATGGCCGCGCAGTTCGCCACGGACCATCTCGCTGCCGTCGGGCGTCGCGACCCACCCCCGCAACCAGAGGCCATCACCCTCAGGCAAGGCATGGGCGGCCAGGGGTACCTGACAACTGCCGCCCAGCGCGCGCGAAAAGGCACGTTCGGCACGCACGCAGTCCGCCGTCACGGGATCGTCGAGCGGCGCGACCAGCGCCGCGATGTCGGTGCGCAAGCTGCACACCTCGATGCCCAGGACTCCCTGCCCGGGAGCCGGCAGGGACTGCTCGGGTGTCAGCAGCGACCGGATCCGCTGCGGCAGACCCAGGCGGATCAGGCCGGCAGCCGCCAGGATGATCGCATCGTAGTCGCCGGCATCGAGCTTGCGCAGACGCGTATCGAGGTTGCCGCGCAAACTCCGGATCACCAGTCGCGGATGGCAGGCGCGCAGGATGGCCGCCCGACGCAGGCTCGAAGTCCCGACCACTGCTCCCGCCGGCAGATCATCGATGACGGAAAAGAGATTGGAGACGAAGGCGTCGCAGGGGTTCTCGCGCGCGGAAATCGCCGCCAGCACGAAGCCCTCAGGCATCTCCATCGGCACGTCCTTCAGCGAATGCACGGCGAGATCGGCGCTGCCATCCTGCATGGCGACCTCGAGTTCCTTGATGAACAGGCCCTTGCCACCGATCGCCGCCAGCGGTCGATCAAGGATCTGGTCACCACGAGTACTCATGCCGAGGATGTCGACCGTCGTCTCTGGATATAATCCGCTGAGGCGGGCACGAACGTGTTCCGCCTGCCACATCGCGAGGCGCGATTCACGTGAGGCGATGACGATACGCGGCGGGACTGAGGGAGCACTCATCACGGCAAGATTCCGGCAGGGAGCATTGGCCGGACGTCCGGCAGGCGAAGTCGGCATCGATGCCCCGATGTCACGCCGACGGCAGTGATTCTAGCAAGGAGCGCACAGACTTGTCCGAAAAGCCAGCCTGCCAGCAGCCAGAACTCGCCGACTTCTGGGACCATCGTTTCCGCAGCGGCGTCACGCCATGGGAAACCGGCACCGCGCCACTCGAGTTGCGGCGCTTTGTCGCCACCGGCACAGCAGCGATCGACCCTGCCGCCGCGACGGCGGGGAGACAGACGCCAAGGGTTCTCGTTCCTGGCTGCGGCAGCGGCCTAGATGCGGCCTATCTCGATCGGCAGGGCTGGCAGGTGACGGCGCTGGACTTTTCGACCGCCGCCATCGAACTGGCCCGCCAGACCGTCGGCGACTCCTGGCGCGGTGCGCTGCTTGCAGCCGACTTCTTTTCCTTCGTCCCGGCACAGCCTTTCGACCTCATCTACGAACGCGCCTTCCTCTGTGCACTGCCGCGTCACCTGTGGCCGCAGTACGGACGCCGGGTGGCCGAGTTGCTGCCCGCCGGCGGACTGCTGGCCGGCTACTTCTTCTTGACGGCGGAACTGCGGGGCCCGCCGTTCGGGATTCTGCCGGAGCAACTGGCCGCCCTGCTGTCGCCGGCATTCGCCTGCCGCGAAGACCGCGCGGTGAGCGACTCGCTACCGGTCTTCGCCGGTCGCGAACGCTGGCAGGTCTGGCAGCGGCTCTGAGCCTCAGGGTTGCACCTCCTGGATCGCCGTCAGGTGAGCCAGGACATCCTGAATGTCCTGCGCCGGCAAGCGGTACAGCACGCCCTCGCTGGCGCTGTCTTCATCGTGCGAACGATCGGCCTTCAGGTAGGCGTCGATCTGCTTCTTCAAATAGCTGGTGTACTGCCCGACCAACATCGGGAACATGCCGCGTCCCTTGCCACTCTTGCCGTGACAGACGGCGCACTGCTGGTCATAGACGAGCCTGCCCCGGTCGATGTTGCCTTCCGCGCGCGGAACGATCATCACTTTTTCCATCGCCAGCAGGCGCGTCAGCGCACCATCGCTGTCCTTGAACACGGGCGGCCTCGTCGGCAGTTCGATCTGGGCCAAGTAGGCCGAGACAAGCTTCATGTCCTCGTCCGGCAACTCCCGTTCCTTGGTATAGGGATACATCGGCAGATTGACTCGCCGCTGGCTCTGGAACGCCTTCAACTGCTGCTCGAGGTATTTCGGCAGTTGCCCGGCAATGCGCGGATACTCGCCCTTCTTGCCGCCGGCGCCGAATTCGCCATGGCAGGCCGCACAGGGCCCGTAGATCTCCTGGGCCCGCTCGAGGTCCAGCGCGGCAGCCGGCAGGGCGACACATCCCGCCAGCACACAGCCGAGAAGTCTTGGCCAGAGTCCGAAGTGGAACATTGAATTCTCGTCGGAAGGAAAGCGAGATTATAGGAAGCCCCCTCGCCTTTGCCTTGATCATCGTCAAGAAGCGCCAGCCCCGAACTGTCCCGTCAGACGCCGCTGCGGCGGACCAGCGACTTGACCAACGGCCACTGTCGGCGACTGACCGGCAGTCGCTCCGCAACGTCGCGCAGCATCGCCTGCCATTGCGCGTCGGCATCATCGGCGCCACTGCGCGCGAAACCGATGATCGCGTCGCGGGCGACCAGCACGCTGCGGTGCAGCCGGACGAACTGATCGCGGTATTCCTCCTCGAGATGGGTCAGCGACTCGTCTACCAGGAACTCGCGCTCACGGGTACGGACCGTCACGTACTTGAGGTCGGCCTTCAGGTAGATGATCGCCGCGACTGGGATCAGCAACAGGCGACCACGTTCATGACAGGCAAGATGGCTGCGCGCCGCCTGCGGCAGCCGTGCCAGCTGCGCGTTGCTCAGCGGAGGTCGCTGCGGCAGTTTGCGCAATGCGGCGAGCAGGCGTGTGGACCGTACTGGCTTGAGGAGATAGTCAAGGGCACTGAGCTCGAAGGCCTGCACCGCGTAGGCATCGTAAGCGGTGACGAAGATCACGGCTGGCGGCTCCTCCAGCTGTGACAGGTGGCGAGCGAATTCAACTCCGTCCATCGTCGGCATGCGGATATCGACCAGCGCGACATCCACCTTGTGTGCAGCGATCACGCCGAGTGCGACGACACCGTTCTCGGCCTCGGCGACCACCTCGTTCGGCAGTTCGGTCGCGATATCGGCAAGTACGTCGCGCAAGCGCGCCCGCGCCGGCGCTTCGTCGTCGACGATCAGTACCGCGATCGGGGCGACGACGGCACTCACCGCCAGCGGCCGCCGCAGGGCAGGACGATGTGTACGCGATACTCGCGGCTTCCGTCGGCAAGCCGCACCTCGCCTGTGTCGAGCCGGGCCTCGAGATCGTAGTACAGTGCCAGCCGCTCCTCGATGTTGTCGAGAGCCATGTGGTTGCCGCGTGCATGCTCGCCATGCGACACGCTCGTCGGGTTGGCCAGGTCGATGTGTAGTTCGTCGGCACGCCGCAGCAGGGCGACGCGGATCGTGCCGCCATCGGCAACTGGCTCGATGCCATGATAGACGGCGTTCTCGAGCAACGGTTGCAGCAGCAGCGGCGGCACCAGGAGGTCGGCAGGCAGATCATCGCTGCTCCACTCGACCTGCAGGCGCTCGCCCAGTCGCAACTTCTCCAGATCCAGATACTGCCGGCACAAGGCCAGTTCATCGCCGATCGGCACCAGCTGGCGCGGGTCCCGCAGAAGCGCACGGAACAGATCGGCAAGTTCTTCGAGCGCGGTTTCCGCACGGCGCGGATCGAGGCGGATCAACGAGATCACCGCAGTGAGGCTGTTGAACAGGAAATGCGGGCGGATGCGAGCAGTCAGCGATTGCAGGCGGGCCTCGATCAGGGCTGGCGACAAGGCGCTGGCGCGCAATGTCAAGTAGGAGAGCATGCAGGCCGCCGCCGTCGCGGCGAGCAGAGCGGCCCGCACCAGCCCCTGCCAACTCCATTCATCGAAGGTGAGAAAAGCCCACAGCAGCGAGAGCATGGCCGCCGACGTCGCAGCCAGCACGACGACCAACACGCGGGCGCTCCATGGCGCGAGGCCCTGCAGCCGGCCACCGAGCAGTGCCAGGGCGGCGAGGTTGAAAAGCAGCAGGGGCTGCAGCCAAGCGGCCATGGTGACGTAGTCCTGCAGGCAGGCAAGCAGCCCGTCGCTGCGTACCAGGGCGGCGAGCAAGGCCAGCAGATTGACCCCAAGCAGGATGCGCAAAACGACTCCAGCATTGCGGAAATCGGGCAGCGGCCGGCTCTGGGCGTTTTGCTTTATACTTGCCATCAGTTGCAGTGGCGCCTGTTCAAGGTTCTACGAATGATTTTAGCCCAGGAACCTGTTGCCCATGAGCCAATCGGACCCTTCCCAGTACACCTGGGCCGGCCGCTTCTCCGAACCCACTTCTGAACTCGTCAAACGCTACACCGCTTCGGTCTGCTTCGACCAACGGATGTGGCGCCAGGACATCCGGGCCTCGCTGGCACACGCAACGATGCTGGCGCGGCAGGGAATCATCAGTGCAGCCGACCTTGCCGACATCGAGCGGGGGATGAAGCAGGTGGCAGACGAGATTGCCAGCGGTGTCTTCGTCTGGTCGGTCGACCTGGAAGACGTGCACCTGAACATAGAGAAGCGGTTGACGACGCTGATCGGCGACGCCGGCAAGCGGCTGCACACCGGTCGCTCGCGCAATGATCAGGTGGCGACCGACATTCGTCTCTTCCTGCGCGACGCGATCGACGGCGTCGACGCCCTGCTTGGAGAATTCCAGAGCCGCCTCCTGGACTTGGCGGAGCGGGAAGCGGCAACCCCACTACCTGGCTTCACCCACCTGCAGGTCGCGCAGCCGGTGACCCTCGGACACCACCTGCTCGCCTATGTCGAGATGGCGCGACGGGACGCCGAGCGCTTCGCCGATTGTCGGCGGCGCACCAACCGTTTGCCCCTCGGTGCGGCCGCGCTCGCTGGCACCACCTATCCGATCGACCGGCAATACGTCGCCGAGCTGCTGGGCTTCGACGCTGTCTGCGGCAATTCACTGGATGCCGTCTCGGACCGCGATTTCGCGATCGAATTCTGCGCCGCCAGCGCCCTGCTGATGATGCATCTGTCGCGGCTCTCGGAAGAACTGGTGCTGTGGATGAACCCACGTTTCGGCTTCATCACCCTGGCTGACCGCTTCTGCACCGGCAGCTCGATCATGCCGCAGAAACGGAACCCGGACGTGCCCGAGCTGGCACGCGGCAAGACGGGCCGCGTCTTCGGCCACCTTGTCGGCCTGCTGACCCTGATGAAGGGCCAGCCACTGGCTTACAACAAGGACAACCAGGAAGACAAGGAGCCACTGTTCGACGCCATCGACACGGTCACCGACACGCTGCGCATCTTCATCGAGATGATCCCCGGAATCACCGCCAATGCGGAGAACATGCGCAGCGCCCTGCGCCAGGGTTTCGCGACGGCCACCGACCTCGCCGACTACCTGACCCGCAAGGGCCTGCCGTTTCGCGATGCGCACGCAGCAGTGGGTCAGGCGGTTCGCCGTGCGGAGGAGCTGGGTGTGGACCTGGCGCAGCTGTCGCTCGCCGAGCTGCGCCAGTTTTCGCCGCTGATCGACGACGATGTCTTCGCCGTACTGACGGTCGAGGGCTCGCTCGCGGCACGCAATCACCACGGTGCCACAGCGCCGGAGCAAGTCAGGGCGGCGATCGTCCGCGCCCGTTCCTCGCTCTAGGCGCCTGTCGCGGGCATGGACAAGGTCGGGAAATATGAGCTGGTGCGCGAGATCGGTCGCGGAGCCACGTCTACCGTCTATCTGGGAAGCGACCATTTCACCCGGCGCGAGGTGGCGATCAAGATCGCCTTCCCGGGCATCCTCAAGGATCCCAGAAGGGGAAAGCTGTACACCCACCTCTTTCTCAACGAAGCAGCGCTGATCGGCAAGATGTCGCACCCGCACATCGTCCAGACCTACGATGCGGTGGTCGATGACCAGCTCTGCTACATCGTCATGGAGTATGTGCCGGGCGGCACACTCGAAAGCGTCTGCTCCCGCGACCACCTGTTACCGATCGAGCGAGTCGTCGAGATCATCTTCAAGTGCACACGGGCGCTCGATTTCGCCTTCCGGATGGGCATTACCCACCGCGACATCAAGCCGGCGAACATCCTCTTTGCCAACACCGACCCGAGTCAGGGCGACATCAAGGTCTCCGATTTCGGTGCCGCGATCATTGGCTCGCCCGACCGCACGCTGGTACTTGGCATCGGCTCGCCAGCCTACATGTCGCCGGAGCAGGTCAAGGACCGGGCGCTCGATCATCAGACCGACATCTACTCGCTCGGCGTCGTCATGTACCAGTTGCTGACCGGGCAGCTGCCTTTTCAGGCACGCAACAGCTATGACCTGGTCTATCAGATCATCAACGCCGAGCCGCGCCGCCCATCGTCACTGCGCAGCGAGATTCCCGCCGCCCTTGATGCGATTGTCGCGCGCGCGATGAGCAAGCAGCTTGATGCGCGGTACACCAGTTGGACCGAGTTTGGACACGACCTGACACTTGCCTTTCGCGGCAGGAGGCCGAGCGTGCCGGCAGAGCGCATGGCCGACTTCGAGAAATTCGAAAGGCTCCGGTCGTTCAGCTTCTTCGCCGAGTTCTCCGAGGCCGAGATCTGGGAAGTCGTCCGCTTCTCCAAATGGAACCGGGTTGCCCCCGACACCGTCATCATTGCCGACGGCGAGGTCGGGGACTGTTTCTACTTCCTCGCCGAAGGCGAACTGAAGGTGCTCAAGAACGGCATGCTTCTCGATCTGCTGACCAGTGGCGAGTGTTTCGGTGAAATGGCGGTGATCGGCAAGGCAACCGCGCTGCGCGGCGCCGACGTCGTCGCGCTGACCGATGCCAAGCTGGTGATGATCGCCGCGACAGCCCTGCAGGAATCGTCGGCGACCTGCCGCATGCACTTCTACCAAGCCTTCCTCGCCGTCCTCAGCGATCGGCTGACCTCGGCCAATGTCCGCCTCGTCTCGTTCTGACGCCGGCTGGCGATGAGCAGTGAGCCGTGGGACGGCGGCGCCGAATCCGCTGCTCAGTGGCCGCAGAAAGGTGCGACGCCATTCCAGCCCATCAATGCCTGGCGTTGGTAACTCGTGCGGACGATCCCGGTACTTGCGTCGAAGAGGACGTCAAAGCGCGCGAGTTGGTTCCACGAATCGCAGAACTGCCACTCCCAGACGAGTTCGTTGCGCGCTCTGAAATACTCGGTCCATTGCGGCACCGGCGGACCGAGCAGACGCAGGACGGATTCCCGGTCGCTCTTGCCCGGCTCGATGCGCGCAAAATGCTCCATGTCCAGTACCTGCTCGATCCGCCGCAGCCTGCCGTCGGGGGCGATGAAGACCATGAACGTCTGCGGACCGGATGGGCCGCGAGGATAGGCCAGCTGCTCGCTGCCATCGGCGTCCCGCCAACGCATCGCCGGCGTGCCCATCGTCGCGATGACGTCTGCCCCGGTCGCCACGCCGGGCTTCAGGCCGTAGCCACTGTAACCGGCACACGCCGACAGGAGGATCGCGAGAAACAGGGCCGGCGCGAACCGTCCGATTGAGGATCCCCTACTCATGTGGCCTCCCTTTGAATGGTCTGCGAACGGCTGATGGTCGCGCCAAGCGATGGCGGAGACAAGAGTCCGAACCCAGGCGAGGGTCGGCGAGGCCTGCCCGACGGCATGGCCACGGCCAGCGGTACGCGCCTTCAGCAGACGCCAGCCTGATCCTGCAGGAGCTTCTGCAGCTCGCCCTCCTCGTACATCTCGCGCATGATATCGCAACCGCCGATGAACTCGCCACCGACATACAGCTGCGGAATCGTCGGCCAATTTGCAAACTCCTTGATACCGCTGCGAATCTCCGGGGCTTCGAGGACATTGACACTGAAGAAGTCAGACAGACCACAGGCCTTGAGAATCTGGACCGAAACGGCCGAGAAGCCGCACTGCGGAAACTGTGGCGTCCCTTTCATGTAAAGGACCACCGGGTTGCTCGTCACCTGCTCCTTGATCAGCTGCTGCACATCCATCTTGAGACCTCATAGCTCGTGTGTTTGAAAAAAGAAACCGTCCTGCTGCGACTCTCTGTCTCGGCTGCCCGGCAACCGGGCAGCGCTGACCCGCTCGATCCCTGCCAGGTCGGGCCAGGTCGCGATGCCGGTCAGACCGGCCTCCTGCAACAACTGGCGAACTGCCTCGCCCTGATCATGCCCATGCTCGACCAGCAGCCAGCCTCCCGGCAGCAGGTGCATCGCCGCACCGCCAATGATCACCCGCGTGCACTCCAGTCCGTCGCCACCCGCGACACCATCGGTCAAAGCCATCCGCGGTTCGAAAGGCAGGCCACCGCTCGCCAGATGCGGGTCGGACATGGCGACGTAGGGCGGGTTGGCGACAATCAGATCGAAGCGCTCACCGCCGAGAGGTCCATACCAATCGCCCTCGATAAAGCGTATGCTCACCCCGTGCCGGGCCGCGTTCATTCGCGCCACGACCAGTGCCGCTGCTGACAGATCGACTGCCACCACCCTGGCTTGCGGACAATGGCACTTCAAGCTGACCGCCAACACGCCGGAACCCGTGCCGAGATCGGCGACAGCGGGTTCCTGCAACGCTCGCAGTCTTTCGAGTGCCAGTTCCACCAGCAGTTCCGTTTCCGGACGCGGTACCAGCACGTCGGCGCTGACGCTGAACTCGCGACCGTAGAAGCCCACTGACCCGACCAGATGAGCCAGCGGCTCACCGCTCGTACGTCGCTGCACGAGCGCTTCGAGTTGCCGCACCTGCAGCGCTGACAGCGGCCTGCCCGGATGGGCGAGAAGATCGGCGTGGCTGCAACTGGCCACGTGCTCAACCAGAAGGCGGGCATCGAGGCGATCGATCCTCTGCCTCGCCAGCCGCCAGGCTTCGCCGATGGTCGTCACCAGGCCGCTGCCACACGCATCACCCGGCGTCGGCGAGCATGGCCAGCTGATCAGCCTGATGCTCGGCAGTGAGTGCCGTGATGAGTTCGTCAAGCTCACCATCCATGATGGCGTCGATCTTGTACAGCGTCAGGTTGATCCGGTGGTCGGTCACGCGCCCCTGTGGGAAGTTGTAGGTGCGAATCCGCTCCGAACGATCACCGCTGCCGATGAGGTTCCTGCGCGTGGAAGCGATGTTGGCGTGCTGCTCGCGCTCCTGCAGATCCTTGATTCGAGCCACCAGGACGGACATCGCCTGCGCCTTGTTCTTGTGTTGCGAGCGGTCATCCTGGCACTCGACGACGATCCCCGTCGGCAGGTGGGTGATGCGCACCGCCGAGTCGGTCTTGTTGATGTGCTGCCCCCCCGCGCCGGATGCACGATAGGTGTCGACACGGATGTCCGCCGGGTTGATCAGCACCTCCTCCAGCGCTTCCGCCTCCGGCATGACCGCCACGGTACAGGCCGAGGTATGGATGCGGCCCTGTGCTTCGGTCTCCGGAACACGCTGCACTCGGTGCCCTCCCGACTCGAACTTCAGGCGCGAGTAGACGCCACCGCCAACGATGCGGGCAATGACTTCGCGATAGCCACCGAGGTCGGAAACACTCGCCGAGATCACCTCGATCTGCCAGCGCCGACGTTCTGCGTAGCGCGCATACATGCGAAACAGGTTGCCGGCAAAAAGTGCGGACTCATCGCCACCCGTTCCGGCGCGTATCTCGAGAAAGACGTTGCGCTCGTCATTGGCGTCGCGCGGCAGCAGCAGCTTCTGCAGCTCATCTTCAATTGCCGGCAGGCGTCCGCGAATGGCGGATACCTCGGCCTCGGCCAGCTCCCGCATCTCGGGATCAGCCAGCATCTCGATGCCGCCCGCCAAGTCCGCCTGGGCTCGCCGCCAGTCGTGGTACAGCAGGACCAGCGGACCGAGTTCAGCGTGCTCGCGCGACAGTTTGCGATACTCATCGATGTCCCGGGTCACTTCACCGTGCGCCAGCATGCGGTCCAGCTCGTCGAGGCGCCCGGCAAGGTGCTCCAGTTTTTCACGAATGCTTTCGTTCATCAGAAGGTCGGTTCCGGCAGGTGAGGAATACGGGATCGAGTTTCAGCAGGAGCGTGGCTTCGGCGCGGCCGGTCAATCGCCCGGGCGGTGATCCACGTGCAGGTGGAAGAGCAAGCCGACGAGCGAATGCAGGTCGTGGTTGTCGCCACCGGCCTGCGTCAGCGCCTGTGTCGGAGCATGCAGGAACTTGTTTGTCAGCCTGTGCGACAAGTGATCGAGGACCTGTGCCGGATCCTCGCCCTTGGACAGCAGTTTCAGCGCATGCTCGACCTCGTGCCTGCGAGCGCGTTCGGCCGCATCCCGTAGCGAACGAATGACCGGAACGGTCGCCCGCGTCGCGAGCCAACGCAGAAACGCTTCGACGCGCTCGCTGATGATCGCCTCCGCGTCCACCACTGCCGCCTGCCGCGATTCCATGCCGGACTCCACCACCTGCGCCAAGTCATCGACCGTGTACAGGAAGACATCGTCCATGTCGCCGACCTCGGGTTCGATGTCGCGTGGGACCGCGAGATCAACCATGAACATCGGCCGATGACGACGCACCCTGATCGCCCGTTCGACCATGCCGAGGCCAATGATCGGCAGCGGGCTGGCAGTGCAGGAAATCACGATATCGAACTGCGGGAGGCGGTCGCCGAGTTCTTCGAGACGGATGGCGGAGCCACCAAAGCGATTGGCAAGAGCAAGCCCACGCTCGACCGTGCGGTTGGCGATCACCACCTGCCTCGGCTGCTGCGCGGCAAAATGGCGGGCACACAGCTCGACCATCTCGCCGGCGCCGATGAAGAGGATGCGCTGCTCGGCAATCCGCTCGAAAATCCTGCACGCCAGTCGAACCGCCGCCGCCGCCATGGACACGATGTTGGAACCGATGGCAGTCGTCGAGCGAACCTCCTTGGCAACCGCGAAGGACTGCTGAAACAGCTTGTGCAGGGTCGTTCCCAACGTCCCCGCCTCGTCTGCAGCGCGCACGGCCTCCTTCATCTGCCCCAGGATCTGTGGCTCGCCAAGGACCATCGAATCAAGTCCGCTGGCCACCCGGAAAACATGCCGCACGGCGGCACGCTCCGGGTAGGTATACAGATAGGGCTCGATCTGTCGCCGCTCCAACCGGTGATACTCGGCCAGCCATTGGCAAGCCGCGTCCGGCGCATCGGTCGCCAGGTAAACCTCCGTGCGGTTGCAGGTCGACAGAATTGCCGCTTCATGAACCGAGTTGCGACGCGTCAGGTCGGCAAGCGCCAGCTGTACCCTTTCGGCGTGGAAAGCCACCTGCTCACGAATCGAAAGTGGCGCCGAATGGTGATTGATGCCCAGGGTGTACAACGGCATGCTGGAGGAGAGGGGTCGCAAGTCGGATGGGCCGTGGATGGCCGCGCATTATATCACCGGCACCCCGGCCACCCCGGGTCGCAGGCAGCCCGCGAACGCTCAAGGGATTTCCTCCGCCGGCTTGCCGATGAAGTAACCCTGAGCGTAGTCGACGCCAAAGCTGGCGAGCATGTTCAGGGCGCGTTCATCCTCGACGAACTCGGCAACGGTCTTCTTGCCGAAGCCGTGCGCCACTTTCGACAGTGCCTCGACGAAGACCTGGTCCTCCTGACTGTCGACGAGGGAGCGGACGAAGGAACCGTCGATCTTGACGTAGTCGACCGGCAACTGTTTGACGTAGTTGAACGACGAGAAGCCGACGCCGAAATCATCGAGCGAGAACGTGCAACCGAGTTCCCGGACCGCTCCCATGAACCTGCGGGCGGCAGCGAAATCAGCCACCGCCGCCGTTTCGGTGATCTCGAACACGACGTCAGCGGCGAGATCGCGCCTCTGCGCCAGCTTCTCGCGCAGGAAGGACAGCAGGCTGGCGTCATTGATGCTGACGCCCGACAGGTTGATCGAGAACCGGTACCTCCGCCCTGTCCGACGAGAAAGCTCCATCCGCTCCAGGACCATGCCCGTAACATGCCGATCGATCTCCCGTATCAGGCCGCTGCTCTCGGCCACCTCCATGAACATGCCCGGCGGCACCACACCGCCGTCGACCGCCCGCATGCGCACCAGCGCCTCGAAATGGCTCACCTTGCGCGAAGCGATGTCGAGGATCGGCTGATAGTGAACGATGAACCCATCATTGGCCAGGGCGCGGTTGATCATCTCCTCCCAGTGCAGGCGACTCTGCATCCTTTCCTGCACCCCCTCTCCCTCCGAGTAGACGTGCCACCCCCCTCCGCCCTTCGACTTGGCCTGGTACATGGCGATGTCGGCGTTGGTCAGCAGCTGTTCAGCATCCATCTTGGCTGCCGAGAAGACGACGATGCCGATGCTCGCAGAAACGCGGTGACTCGCTCCGAGACCGGGGAACTTGATCTCGGCCAGGCGTCGGTTGATCTTCTCCGCCACCTGCACCGCGCCGGCACTGTCGCACTCGTGCAGCAGGACGCCGAGTTCGTCGCCGCCCAGGCGCCCGATCCGGTCACTCGTGCGGGCGACGTGCGTGACCTCTTCGGCGACGATCTTGAGCAGCGCGTCACCTGCCTGATGGCCGCTGACGTCGTTGACGTACTTGAAGGCATCGAGGTCAAGATAGAGCAACGCACCATCACACCGCGAGCGACGGGCATCGACCAGGGCCCTGCGCAGAATGTCCTGGAAGTGGCGCCGATTGACCAGGCCCGTGAGCGGATCACGCTCCGCCAGATACTTGCGTTCGGTGTGGTCGACACCGACTGACAGGACCATCACGGCATCGCCCGGCTGCCCGGCCAACCGCGAATGATTCCAGGTGATCTCGTAGGACTCGCCGCCCTTGCCCTGGAGGATCGATTCGAGCTGCACATGCTGACGATCGCCCGAAGCGATCTCGTGCACGGCCTGCCGTGCCGCTGCCACCTGCAGCGAGTCGCCACCAATGAGTTCAAAAAAGGAGCTGGCCGCCAGCTGTTCCTCCCCGAGACCGGCAAGCTGGCGCCCGTAGCGATTGAGCGTGAGGATGCGACCGCCAGCGGACTGCGTGAGGACGATGACCTGCGCCGTATCGAGCAGACTGCGGCTGAAGTCCCGTTCGACCGAGATCCGCTGCAGCATTCCCTCGGTTACCGCCGCGTGTGCCGCGACGTCGCGCTCGAGTGTCTCGAGGCGGTACGACAGGTCGATCGCCGCCTCGTCCAGCCTGTCGATCTCGTCCTCAACCAGGCGACGAGGCCGGGGGGCGATCCGTCGACGTGCCTCGGCAAAGGCGCTGCGCCCGAGCAGGGGAATCGCATTGGCGGTCCGCGCCATACGCTGCAGGGGGGCGTTCACCAGCAGCGACAGAAGCAGCAGCGACACCAGGGAAACCAGCAGCTCGCCCTGCAGGCGGTTCACCACGGACTGGTGGATATCGATCAGCGCCAGCGTCAGATCGTCGATGACTACCATCGTCGCCGGCCGGGAAGCTCCCGCGGGGAAATCCAGAACGAGAAACGACAACTCGAACTGCCTGCCGTCGTAAGGCAGGGAAAGGTAGGCATGCGCAGGACCCGGTGGAGTCGGTGGCAGTGACTGCAGCTGGCGCAGGAGGGGTCGATGACTGCCCATGCTGCTCAGGGGGATCGCTCGTAGACCGAGCCGCGGCAGAAAGGCTTCGTCGGCCGACGCCTCCGACGGAGGCCCGACGTGCGGGACGAGGACACCCAGATCGGCGCCGGTGACGCGTTGGAACGAATTGACCACGTCAGCCAGCGAACTGCCGACGACGACAGCGCCGGCCACCTTTCCCGCCGAGAGGATGGGTGCGGCTGCATACTCGGTGCACACTTCGCTGCAGTTCGTCCAGCTCGTCGCCCTCTCGCTGTTGATGGCCTCGGTCACCTGCGCCGTCGACTGGACCTCCGGGCCGCCAGAACTGGTCCACGCAGCCAACTGCTCGCCGCCCGTCAGGTAGACCTGCAGCGAGTCGATGCCGTAGCCGTACTGCAGGGCGGGCCAGTAGCTGTCGAAGTGCTGCCGCAGCAGGGCATTGCCAGCCGCAGTCTGGAACAGGGTGACACCAACCGAATCGAGGGCAGCCAGGACGCCGGCAAGCGCCTGCAGCCGCAAGCCGACCTCGTTGCGCAGGGCAAACGCCTGTGCCGCCAGGCGTGCACGGGTCTCGGCGCGCTGCTCTTCGAAGCGGGTCATCAGGTCCTGATAATGCAACCAGGAAAGCACTCCGTTGACCGACAGCATGACCGCACCGAGGGTCAGCAGCACCTTCCACTTCAGGCTCAGGAAGCGCGATCCGCCAGGGTCTCCCGTCGAGGCTTTTCTTTCCGGCATGCGTCGCGACTAGAAACGGAAGGAGGCTTGCAGCATGAAATTGTCCCAGTAGCGGCGCAGGGCCTGCGGATTCGGGTTGTCCTGCGCCGCCAGGAAGCCTGTGCCGTCGACGAAATGCGCCTCGGCGCGCAGCATGAACTGAGGTGTGACGTCGAAACGCAAGCCGACGGTCCAGTCCTTGGCAAAGCGAGTGAAGCCGGGAAGGCGGGTGGCGGCAGCGAAGTCCTTGCCATCGCGATCGTTCTGGTCGGCGTAGAAGGCGTCATAGCGCAGCAGGGCTTCCCACTGCGGCGTCAGCCGATAGGTTCCCTGCACATAGTAGCTCTGTCCGTTGAAGGTGCCGTTGTAGAAGTACGGACCAAAATCGGTGATGGAAGTCCGGCGCAAGGCGTATTCGCTGGTCAGGCTCCAGTTCTCGGCGTTGTACTGGGCCGAAAAGATCAGTGGCGTCAGCCTGAACCTGCCCGCTTGCAGGATGTCCCGGTAACCCGGCTGGTACTTGAGGTCGAGACGCAGCGCCGTGAACGCCAGCCGATACCTGTTGCCGGCCCCCTCGTAGAGGATCTGCAGATCGGGGGCCAGCTTCGAATCGAGCTTGCCGGGACGGTCGAGACCGACCAGAGGCACTTTTGCCGCCTCGGTATCGGTTTGCGGCTGCCCATAGGCGAAGCTCGCCGAGAGTGTCCCGCCTTCGCCGAAGCGCTCGACGTACACCTCGGCACCGTCCGCGGACACGGTCAGGTTGCGTGTCCGCTCGAAGTAGATCGACTGCGGCAGGATGATGCTGGGCCGGGTGAAGGGGACGTCGCGTGTCGTGTTGTACAGACCATAAGCAGTCTTGATCCGTCCCATGCGAATCCCGGCCCGGCCTCCTTCACTCGACATCGGCGCCCAGTCGAGCAAGCCGTAGTCCAGCCGCACGCCGCCGTCGTCAGTACCGCCCGCCCGTCGCGACAGCAGTCCGCCCGAGAGCTGCAGCGCCGGCGTCAGGCGCCACGAGGCATTGACGCCGACTTCGGAGAAATCCTTGCTGATCTGGTTGTCGCTCTGACCGAAGAGGTTGTTGTCGGTCGTGCTCACCAGCGTCAGCGAAGCAAAGCCGTGCAGTTGGAAATCGCCATCGAGCAGGTCGAGCGCATGGGAAGCCGTGTGCCAGGACAGCAAGCAGCCGGCCAGCGCGATGCTCGCCGTGGTCTTAGCGAATCTTGAGCACACGCACATTCGGAGTCACCTCGCTCGCCTTGACGTAACCGATGGCACCGGGGGTGGATGCCACCCTGGCCAACATCTCCTGTGTTGAAGCAATCACCTCCGGGTACTGTCCCTGGCCGGAAAACACCTGCCGGTCCCAGGCCATGCGCAACTGTTGCGGAAAGACCTGCAGGACGGACTTGCTGAAGGTGGCGTGCTCAGGCGTCTCGTCGGCAAGGACGAAGACCTTTACCGGTGTCTCGCCGGGCCATCGCTGCAGGCGCATTCCGAGGATGGCGCGCAACGTGGCGCGCGGCATGGAGTCTTCGGCGATCGCCGGATGCGCGATCACGACCATCGCCGGCTCCGACTGGGCGCAAGCGAAGCCAGCGAAAAGGCCGCTTGCCAGGATCCACAACAGCGTCAGCTGGAGGAGGGAAGTAGCGAATTTAATGGCAGGAGTTTTCTCCATCACGGCGCATCGTACCAGACAATGTGCCGGCTCATCAGCCGCCGTCGCTGGTTTTGGCGACCATTCATGCGGCTTCCCGCCTGTGCGCCCACGATCACCCTCTAGATTCCCGACCCCCCCTCTTCGAGCACCGCTGGCTCTGCCGCAAAAACCCTGAGTTCGCGTGGCTTCACCCAGACCTGCTGGCCCTTGGCCAAGGCCAGGACATTGGCACGCTCGCGCGTCAGTTCGACCTCGATCAGTTCTGAAGCATGTGCCAGTTCGACGCGCACGAGAGGCCCGATGGCGTGCACTTCCTGCACCGTCGCCTGCAGGCTGCCGACAACGGGGTGGTGCTCGATGTCGATATCGTGTGGTCGCACGTAGGCAGTCGCCGCTGCCGTCGCAGCGGCTCCGGTCTGCTCCCTGCCGACATCCGCCCAGGCACCATGCATCCGGCTGTGGAAAACGTTTACGTTGCCCAGGAACTGATACACGAAGGGTGACGCGGGATTCGTGTACACCTCGTCAGGAGAGCCGATCTGCTCGATTCGACCCTGATTCATGACCACCACGCGATCAGCCACTTCCAGGGCTTCCTCCTGATCGTGCGTCACGAAGACACTCGATATGTGCATCTCGTCGTGCAGGCGACGCAGCCAGCGACGCAGCTCCTTGCGTACCTTGGTATCGAGCGCACCGAAGGGTTCGTCGAGTAGCAGCACCCGTGGCTCGACTGCCAGCGCGCGCGCCAGAGCGATGCGCTGGCGCTGCCCGCCCGACAGCTGTGAAGGGTAACGGTCGGCCAACCAGTCAAGCTGCACGAGCTTCAGCAACTCACCGACACGGCGGCGGATTTCCGCCTCGCCAGGACGCAGCCGGCGGGGCTTGACGCGCAGACCGAAAGCAACGTTCTCGAAGACGGACATGTGACGGAACAGGGCGTAATGCTGGAAGACGAAGCCGACGTTGCGGTCGCGCGCATGGACATGCGTGGCCTCCTCACCGGCAAAGAGAACCTGCCCACTGTCGGCCGTTTCCATGCCGGCAATGATCCGCAGCAGCGTCGTCTTGCCACAGCCGGAGGGTCCCAGCAGGGCGACCAGCTCACCCGTCGGGATGTGCAGGCTGACGTCCTGCAGCGCGACGAAGGCGCCAAAACGCTTGCCGATTGAACGGATTTCGATACTCATCGGTGTTCGTCCATCAAGGTCATCGCAGCCCTGTCGCCAGCCGGTCGCAGCGCCGGGGCAAGACGGCTCCGCCCGTTTCCTCGCTGCTCATGGTGCGGCGTTTTCCGCCGCCGGTGCGCTCGACAGCATGCGCATTTCACGACGCATCCGCCACTCGACGACCGTCTTCGCGACCAGTGTCACGAGGGCAAGGAGGGCCAGAACCGACGCCGAAGCAAAGGCACCGACTGCGTTGTACTCGTTGTAGAGGATCTCGACGTGCAGTGGCAGCGTGTTGGTTTCGCCGCGAATGTGCCCGGAGACCACCGAAACGGCACCGAACTCGCCCATCGCACGGGCATTGGCGAGAATCACGCCGTAGAGCAGACCCCACCGGATGTTGGGCAGCGTCACCCGACGGAACATCTGCCAGCCGGTTGCTCCGAGCGATATCGCGGCCTCCTCCTCCTCCTTTCCCTGCGCCTGCATCAGGGGAATCAGCTCGCGCGCGACGAAAGGCAGGGTGATGAACATCGTCACGAGAACGATCGCTGGCAGCGCGAACACCACCTTGATGTCGTTCGCCGCCAGCCAGGGCCCGAAAAGGCCCTGTGCACCGAAGATCAGCAGGAAGACGAGGCCGACCACCACCGGCGAAACCGCGAACGGAAGGTCGATCAGGGTGATCAGCAGGCTCTTGCCGCGAAACTCGAACTTGGCGATGGCCCACGCGGCAGCCACGCCAAAGCCGATGTTGAGCGGCAGCACGAGGAGCGCGACAAGCAGCGTCAGCGCGATCGCCGAGCGTGCGTCACGATCCTGCAGAGCTTCCAGATAGGCGCGCCCGCCGGCGGCGAAAGCCTCGGCAAATACCGCCAGCAAGGGCAAGAGCAGGAAGAAGAAGAGGAAGCCGAGCCCGACCGCGAGCAGCACATGCCGCAGCCAGGTCGGTTCCGTCGTCGCCCGCCGGCCGGCCGCAGCGCTCACCGCAGCCCTCCGTCGGCCGCGCGAGCACCGTGACGGGTGGCCGCCCACCACTGCAGCCCGTTGACGACGAACAGCATGAGGAAGGAAATGAACAGCATCACCACGGCCAGCGCAGTCGCCCCGACGACGTCGTATTGTTCGAGCTTCGAGATGATGAGCAGCGGCGTGATCTCGGAGATCAGCGGCATGTTGCCGGCGATGAAGATGACCGATCCGTACTCGCCGATGGAGCGTGAGAAGGCGAGCGTGAAGCCGGTCAGCAACGCCGGCAGGAGTCCTGGCCAGAGCACACGGACGAAGGTCTGCAGGCGAGACGCGCCGAGCGACGCGGCGGCTTCCTCGACCTCGGGCTCGATGTCCTCGATCACCGGTTGCAGCGTACGGACGACGAATGGCAAGCCAATGAAGGTCAGTGCGACGACGATTCCCGGGGGCGCAAAGGCGATCTTGAAACCGAGTGGTTCCAGGTAGCGCCCGATCCAGCCATTGCCGGCATAGAGGGTCGCCAGGGTGATCCCGGCAACCGCCGTCGGCAGGGCAAAAGGCAGATCCACCAAGGCATCGATCACCCGCTTGCCGGGGAAGGAGTAGCGAACGAGAACCCAGGCAACGATCAGCCCGAAAACCGTGTTGATCGACGCCGCGAGCAGCGAGGCGCCGAAGGTCACCCGATAGGACGCCAGCGCCCGCTCACCACTGGCGATCTCCCAGAACGCGGCAAGGCTCAGCTGGCTCGCCTTGAAGACCAGTCCCGACAGCGGCAACAGGACGAGCAGGGAAAGGTACACGACAGCGCAACCCAGAGACAACCGAAAGCCGGGCAACAACTGCCCGGGACCATTCGGCGAGCGCATCAGGCGGCCAACGCAAGCAGAAACCGTGGCATGGCAGCAGTTCCCGGGGCTACTTCTTCTGGTAGATCTGGTCGAAGGTGCCGCCGTCCTTGAAGTGCGTCGGAAAGGCCTTGCTCCAGCCGCCGAACACCTCGTCGACGGTGAAGGTCCGCACCGGCGGGAACTGTTCGGCATATTTCTTCAGCAGCTCCGGACTGCGCGGCCGCAAGTAGTTCTGCGCTGCGTTTTCCTGGCCGGCCGGCGACCACAGGTACTCGAGATAGGCCTGCGCCAGCTTGCGCGTTCCCTTCTTGTCCACCACCGGGTTCACGATGGCTACCGGGAACTCGGTGAGAATCGACAGCGAGGGGTACACCACGGTGAACTCGCCCTTGCCGAACTCTCGCGCAATCAGTTCGGCCTCGCTTTCGAAAGAGACGAGCACGTCGCCGATCCTGCGCTGCATGAAGGTGGTCGTCGCGTCGCGGCCGCCAGCGGCGAACAGGGGGGCGTTCTGCAGCAGCCGGGCGACGAACTCCTGTGCCGTGCGCTCGTTGCCGCCGGACTGGCCGAGCGCAAAACCCCAGGCGGCGAGATACGTGTAGCGGCCGTTGCCGGTGTTCTTGGGATGCGGCAGGATCACCTGGACACCCGGTTTGGCGAGGTCAGGCCAATCCCTGATCGCCTTCGGATTGCCCTTGCGGACGATGAACACCATGGTCGAGGTGTATGGCGACGCATTGTTGGGAAAACGCTTGGCGTAGTCCTTGGCAACCAGACCCTTCTCGGCCAGAAAGTCGACATCGGACGCCTGATTCATCGTCACCACGTCAGCTTCCAGCCCGTCGGCAACGGCCCGCACCTGCTTGCTGGACCCCGCATGCGACTGCTTCAGCTCGACCAACTCGCCGCTCAGCGTTTTCCAGTGTTTCTGGAACAGCGGGTTGTAATCCTTGTAGAAATCCCTGGCGACGTCATAGGAGACGTTGAGCAGACTGAGTTGAGCCAGGACCGGCAGGGCACAGAGGCCAAGCGCCAAGGTCGCACACAACTGGCGAATGAATCGGGACATGCACGCCTCCCATGTCAGTGTTATTGCGGAACAGGCCGTCATGATAGCGAAGACGGTTAGAACGACAAAGGATGAATGTTCATTTGTTTATTGCCCTCAGTTATACTTGGCTTGCCGCAGCGCGTGCCCATGAAGGCCCGATGCCCGGCACAACAGTCATCACCTGGACAGGTCCGCCAACCCGACAAGCAAAAAAAGAGCCACGGCATGCCGTGGCTTCTCTTGCTGCAGCCGGCGTCTCAGACTGGCGTCGGCAGTCTGCCGGCAACCGACGCGCTCTCCATCCAGCGCTTGATACGATTGGCATCACCGATGCGGGTCTGCTTGCCCGCCGAATCGAGGAGCACGATGACCACGGGCTTGTCGGCAACGCGCGCCTGCATCACCAGACATTTGCCGGCGGCCTGAATGTAGCCTGTCTTCGACAGGCCGATCTCCCAGGTCGGGCTGCTGACCAGCTGGTTCGTGTTGTGAAACTCGAGTTCGCGGCCTTTCACCTCGGCGCGCACGCCGGGCGTCGTCGAGAATTCGCGGATCAGCGGATAGCGATGCGCAGCGGCGACCATCCGTGCCAGATCGTGTGCGGTGGATACATTGTTGCTGCTCAGCCCGGTTGGATCCTCGAAGCGCGTATGAGCCATCCCCAGCGACGCGGCCTTGCGGTTCATGGCTGCGATGAAGGCCGCCAGCCCGCCCGGATAGTGACGGGCCAGCGCATGCGAGGCGCGGTTCTCCGATGACATCAACGCCAGCAGCAGGGCCGTCTCGCGCGTGATCACCGTCCCCACTCCGAGGCGGGAACGACTGCCGCGGAGATAATCGACGTCCTCGTCACTGATGCTGATCGGCGCCTGCAGATTCGGCATGCTGTCGAGCACCACCATCGCGGTCATGACCTTGGTGATCGACGCGATCGGCACGACGGCGTTGGCATTCTTCTCGTACAGCAACTCTCCGGCATCCTGACCGACGACCAGCGCCGAGCCTGAGTGTACGGCGAGTTGCCCCGGTTCGTGCCAGAGGTCCGCATTGCTGGCAAGCGCGCGCGTCAGATTCCTCTTCTGGTAAGCTTGGGCTGCAGGAGCTGTTTCACGCGGCGGCGGCAAAGCGCTTTTCGCGGCCAGAGCGGAGGGCTTGCCCGAATTCTGGCGCAGGCTGCCCTTGCCCCGACCCGAGAGTTGCGTTGCCTCCTTGTTCCTGGACTCCCGGTCGGCAGCCAAGCCAACTTTCCTCTGCTCTGCCACCGCCGTCGGTCTGGTATCCCGCTTGGCCGCCCGGTTCTGCCCCGTCGCCGGCGGGTTCTTCTGCGCCACAGTCTGTGACGTGTTGGCTTTCGCCGCCACCTTCTCCTTCCTCTTGTCCGTCGCGGGAGGATTCTTCTGCGCCACAGTCTTGGACGTGTTGGCTTTCGCCGCCACCTTCTCCTTCGTCTTGTTCGCCGCAGACTTGGTCTTTCCAGTGCCCTGTTCGGCCGCGTACAGCGTCCCAGTCGACGCCACCAGCGGCGTCAGCAACACCAAGCACAACCCCGTCAAGGCTCTCAGAGTCATCCGCATTGCACCTCTCCCGCATGATTCACCTTGTCGACATGCTCCGGCGGTCCGGACCAGCAAGGCCATAGACGATCAAAAATAAGCAGATACGCGAGCTATGTAATGTAGCACATTATGCACGAGCCCGTGCGGGAAACAAGTCCCCGTTGAAGCCCGGCAGAATCCGCTGCGCCGCTGTGCCGACCCCGGCAGCCAACAGTGCGTCGCTCAGCGTTCGTTCATCAGCTTGTCGACTACGGTCAGGGCCGTCATGTTGACGATGCGTCGCACGGTCGCAGTGGAAGTCAGGATATGCACCGGCTGCGCGGCTCCGAGGAGAATCGGACCGATCGTGAGATTGTCGCCAGAAGCGATCTTGAGCAGGTTGAACGAGATGTTCGCCGCGTCTAGGGTCGGCATGATCAGCAGGTTGGCCTGCCCCTTGAGGCGGGCGTCACTTGGAAACACCCGCTGGCGAATGTGCTCGTCGAGCGCGGCGTCGCCATGCATCTCGCCCTCGACCTCGAGCCGCGGGGCGCGGTCCTTGAGCAGCTGCAGTGCTCGGCGCATCTTCACCGCCGTCGGAGTGTTCTCCGAGCCAAACGACGAGTGCGACAGCAGGGCGACCCGCGGCTGGATGCCGAACCGGCGTACCTCGTCGGCAGCGAGCAACGTCATGTCGACCAGCTGCTCGGCCGACGGCTCGTAGTTGATGTAGGTGTCGGCGATGAAGAGCGTCCGGTCGGGCAGCACGAGCAAGCTCATGGCATAGAGGTCGCTGACGCCGGGAGCCAGACCGATGACGTTCTCGACGTACTCGCGATGCACGTCGTGACGACCGAATGTGCCGCAGATCAGGCCATCGGCATCACCCATGCGGACCATCATCGCACCAAACAGCGAGGCCCGACGGCGAACCTCGCGGCGAGCGAAATCGGCCGAAACCCCCTTGCGCTCCATCAGGCGCCGGTACTCGCGCCAGTAGGACTCGAAATGCTCGTCGAAGAAGGCGTTGTTGTCGGCGTACACGATGTCGAAATCGTCCTCCGGCGTCACCCGAAGGTTCAATGCCACGAGCTTGCGCTCGATTTCGTCGGGATGGCCGATCAGGATGGGTCGCGCGATCCCCTCGTCGACGATCACCTGGATGGCGCGCAGGACGCGGTCGTCCTCGCCTTCGGCGAAGACCACTCGCCGGGGTGCCTGCTTGGCCTGCGAGAAGACCGGCTTCATGATCAGGCCGAAGTGGTAGACGAACTCGTGCAGACTCTCGCGATAGGCTTCCACGTCCTTCAGCGGCCGGCTGGCAACACCCGACGCCATGGCTGCCTCTGCTACCGCGGGAGCGATCTTGCCAATCAGCCGTGGATCGAAGGGATTCGGAATCAGGTACTCGGGACCGAAGTTGGCATGCTTCTCGCCATAGGCCTTGAGCGCCACTTCCGACTGCTCGACACGAGCCAGCTCGGCGATGGCCCGCACCGCCGCCAGCTTCATCTCATCGCTGATGGTGGTCGCGCCGACGTCCAATGCGCCACGAAAGATGAAGGGAAAGCAGAGTACGTTGTTGACCTGGTTCGGATAGTCCGAACGCCCGGTGGCGATGATCGCGTCGTCACGCACCGCCCTGACATCTTCCGGCCGGATCTCGGGATTGGGGTTGGCGAGGGCCATGATCAGCGGCGACGGCGCCATTTGCGCGACCATCTCCGGTTTCAACACGCCGCCGGCCGACAGGCCGAGGAAGACATCGGCGCCGACGATCACTTCGCCCAGCGTGCGCGCATCGGTGCGCTTGGCATAGCGCGCCTTGATCTCGTCCATCTCCTCGATGCGCCCTTCATATACGAGCCCCTTGATGTCGGTCACCCAGATATTGCCAACCGGCAACCCGAGCATCACCAGCAGGTCGAGGCAGGCGAGCGCGGCGGCACCGGCACCTGAGGTCACCAGCTTCACCTGATCAAGCGCCTTCCCCTGCAGGAAGAGTCCGTTGAGAATCGCCGCGCCGACGACGATCGCGGTGCCATGCTGATCGTCGTGGAAGACTGGAATCTTCATCCGCTGGCGCAGCTTCTTCTCGACGTGGAAGCACTCGGGCGCCTTGATGTCCTCGAGATTGATGCCGCCGAAAGTCGGCTCCAGAGAGGCAACGATGTCTACCAGACGATCCGGATCCCGTTCGTCGATCTCGAGGTCGAAAACGTCGATGTTGGCAAACTTCTTGAACAGTACCGCCTTGCCCTCCATGACCGGTTTCGCCGCCAGCGGACCGATCGCGCCCAGCCCCAGAACCGCCGTGCCATTGGTGATCACGCCCACGAGATTGGCGCGCGAAGTGAGCGTGCTGACTTCAGCCGGCAGCGCAGCGATTTCCTCGCACGCCGCAGCGACGCCGGGTGAGTACGCCATCGACAGGTCGTACTGGTTGGCCAGTTGCTTCGTCGGCTGTATCGCCACCTTGCCCGGCTTCGGGTTGCGGTGGTAGAACAGGGCGGCGGTACGAAGTTGCTCTCCTTGTTTCTTCATCTTTCCTTCTCCTCAGTTTCGCCACGCCCCCGCTGCCGCCTATCGGCCGCGGGACGGGCAGCGAACGGGCGCCTGCGAGGTGCAAGCGGTGCCTGTCGCCGGGGCTCTTCTTGTTGTCGACCGTTGGTGTGAACCGGACCTGTGGCATAATTACACAAACCCTCCAATCCTTGTAGCACCAACGCCTAGCATGCTGACCGCACCCCCTGCACTGGGCTTGTTTCTCGCCAACCGCGACCGACGCGTCGCATCCGACCGGGCTGGACAGACTACTCCGGCTTCCTGCCCCTGCGGTTTGGCTCCGCACGCGCCGCTCAACGGTAAGTCCCGCTTCTCTACCTTCATTCGAGAGTGATTACCATGAACCAGACTGTTTCCATCAACGCCCCCGACTACGTCAAGCATGAACGCCTGAAGCAATGGGTTGCCGAGATTGCGGCGCTCACCGAACCGGCCAGCGTCGTCTGGGCCGACGGCTCGCAGGAAGAGTATGATCGTCTCTGTGCCGAACTGGTCGAAGCCGGCACGTTCATCAAGCTCAAGAAGCGCAAGAACTCCTTCCTCGCTTTCTCGGATCCATCCGACGTCGCTCGCGTCGAGGACCGCACCTACATCTGCTCCGAGAAGCAGGAAGACGCCGGTCCGACCAACAACTGGGAGGATCCCGCCAAGATGCGCGGCATCCTCAGTGGCCTGTTCAAGGGGTGCATGAAGGGGCGCACAATGTACGTCATCCCCTTCTCGATGGGTCCGATTGGCTCGCCGATCGCACAGATCGGCGTCGAGATCAGCGACAGCGCCTACGTCGTGGTGAACATGCGCATCATGACGCGCATGGGCAAGGACGTCTTCCCGGTCCTCGGGACCGACGGCAGCTACGTTCCCTGCGTACACACCATCGGCGCGCCGAAGGAGCCGGGGCAGAAGGATCCCCGCTGGCCATGCAACCCGACCACCAAGTACATCGTCCATTATCCCGAAACACGCGAGATCTGGTCCTATGGTTCGGGCTATGGCGGAAATGCCCTGCTCGGCAAGAAGTGCCTCGCCCTGCGCATCGCCTCCAACATGGCGCGTGACGACGGCTGGATGGCCGAACACATGCTGATCCTCGGCGTCGAGTCTCCCGCCGGTGACAAGCACTATGTCGCCGCCGCCTTCCCTTCCGCCTGCGGCAAGACCAACTTCGCCATGCTCGTACCTCCGCAGAGCCTGAGCGGCTGGAAGATCACGACCATCGGCGACGACATCGCCTGGATCAAGCCGCGCAAGGACAAGAACGGCGTCACCCGTCTTTATGCGATCAATCCGGAAGCCGGCTTCTTCGGCGTCGCCCCGGGAACGAACGACAAGACCAACTTCAATGCCATGGCCTCGCTCGCCGAAAACACGATCTTCACCAACGTCGCGCTGACCGATGATGGCGATGTCTGGTGGGAGGGGATGGGCCCGGCACCAGCGCACGCGATCGACTGGCAAGGCAACGACTGGACACCGGAGATCGCCAAGGAAAAGGGAACCAAGGCGGCGCACCCGAACTCGCGCTTCACCGCTCCCGCTTCGCAATGCCCGTGCATCGATCCCAAATGGCAGGATCCGGAGGGCGTACCGATTTCGGCCTTCCTGTTCGGCGGCCGGCGCGGCTCGACCGTGCCACTGGTCTGCCAGACCCGTGACTGGGAGCATGGGGTGTACGCCGCAGCCACCCTCGGGTCGGAAACCACGGCTGCCGCCTTCGGCCAGCAGGGCGTCGTTCGTCGCGACCCCTTCGCGATGCTGCCCTTCTGCGGCTACAACATGGCCGACTATTACAGCCACTGGCTGAAGATGGGCAAGGCGGCCGACAAACCGGTACCGATCTTCATGGTCAACTGGTTCCGCATGAACGAGCAGGGCCAATTCGCCTGGCCGGGCTTCGGCGAAAACGCCCGCGTGCTGAAGTGGATCATCGAGCGCTGCGAAGGCAAGGCGTCGGCTCGTGAAACGACGCTCGGCTGGATGCCCAACTATGCCGATCTCGACTGGACCGGCAGCGACTTCTCGGCGACGGAATTCGCTGGCGTCACCAGCCTCGACAAGCAGGCCTGGCTGAGCGAGCTCGAGGGCGTCAAGGACTGGTTCGGCAAGATGGGCGACAAGCTGCCTGCCAAGCTTGCCGCCGTTCGCGACGAGTTCGAGAAGGAGTTCCAGGCCGCCTGACCGAGAGCTCCGCGCCCACGTCGAAAGGAAGCCGCCTGCGGGCGGCTTCTTTTTGTCTGTGCATTGGCTTGCGGCTAAACTGACGGCTTCACCCTCACCACGAGCAACAGACCGCCATGCCCAGTCTTCCCGCGCACCGCTTGGCCGACATCGCACCTTTCCACGTCATGGAGTTGATGGCGCGTGCCAAGGACCTCGAGGCCGACGGGCGCGACATCATCCACATGGAAGTCGGCGAGCCCGACTTCCCGACGCCGCAGCCGGTCGTGGCGGCAGCGCAGGCGCACATCGCCGGCGGTCGGGTTCGCTATACGGCCGCACTCGGGCTGCCCGAGCTGCGTACCGCAATCGCCGGCTTCTACGCCAGGCGCTACGGCCTCAGCGTCCCGGCATCGCGCATCGTCGTCACCGCTGGCGCTTCCGGCGGCCTGCTGCTGGCGATGGCCTGTCTCACCGAACCGGGCAGCGAATGGCTCCTGACCGACCCAGGCTACCCCTGCAACCGGCATTTCGTGCGCTGCTTCGAGGGCCGGCCGATCGCCATTCCGGTAAACGGCGAGAGCAACTTCCAGCCGACTGTGGATGATCTGGCCCGATTCTGGAATGAACGGACGGCCGGGGCACTGTTCGCATCGCCAGCCAATCCGACGGGAACCCTGCTCGCTGACCAGACGCTGACCGACATCGCCCGCTTCGTCCGGCAGAGGGGCGGACAGCTGATCATCGACGAAATCTACCATGGGCTCACCTACGGGCGCGATGCCAGGAGCGCGCTCGAGTTCGACGATGACGTCTTCGTCGTCCAGAGTTTCTCGAAGTACTTCAACATGACGGGCTGGCGTCTCGGCTGGCTCGTCGTGCCGCCACGCTTCCTTCGCGACATCGAGAAGCTGGCGCAGAATCTCTTCATCTCGCCGTCCGCGGCCGCGCAGTACGCCGCCCTCGCGGCCTTCCACCCGGACACCATCGCCATCCTCGAGGAGCGCCGCGACGAATTCCGGAAGCGACGGGACTTCCTGGCACCAGCGCTCGAGACCCTGGGATTCCGCTTCCCGGCAAAGCCGGAGGGGGCATTCTACCTCTATGCGGACTGCTCGCAACTCACCGACGACAGTACTCGTTTCGCCAGCGAACTGCTCGAGTCGGTTGGAGTTGCCGCAACGCCCGGACTCGACTTCGGCAGCAACCTGCCCGAGAGGTATCTGCGCTTTGCCTACACCAGCGACGTGACGCGACTGGCTGAAGCCGTCGACCGGATTCGCTGCTTTCTCGGCTCAGCCTGACGATCCACCGCCAGCGTGCGGCAGCAGCCCCTCAGCGAAGCAATCCCGGCAGACTGCCGAACGTCGCCAGACGGCGCCAATCGAAGAACGGCCCAGGGTCGCTCTTGCGCCCGGGAGCAATGTCACTGTGACCAACCACCGCGGTGATCGGAAAGCGTGCCCACAGGCACCGGAGCAATTCCAACAGGCAGCCGTACTGCGCCTCGGTGAAGGGTGCTTCGTCACAGCCCTCCAGTTCGATGCCGAGCGAAAAGTCGTTGCAGCGTGGTCGGCCCTGCCAGGACGAAAGCCCCGCGTGCCACGCGCGCTGGCCGCAGGAGACCAACTGGATCAACTCGCCGTCGCGCCTGATCAGGAAGTGCGCCGAAACCCGCATGCCGGCCACTTGGGCGAAGTAGGGATGGGCAGCGGCGTCGAGACGATTGGTGAACAGACGAATGATCGCATCACCGCCGAAGGACCCCGGCGGCAGGCTGATCGCATGCACGACGATCAGCGAGACCGTCTCGCCCTCCGGCCGCTCATCGCAATTGGGCGAGTCGATGCGCAAGGCACCCGCTACCCAGCCCGCGTCGTCGACCGCCGGCGCGGGTGCCGGACGGGGCCGACTCATTCTTCGATTCCCAAGCGCTCGATGCGATAACGCAATGAGCGGAAGCTGACTCCCAGCAAACGGGCCGCCGCCGTGCGGTTGAAATCGGTCTTGGTCAGCGCGTCGAGAATGGCCTGCTTCTCGACGCGATTGATGTAGTCATCGAGGGTTTCGCTCTCCCGGCCGAGACCATCGCGCACCGCCGTCTCTGGCGCCAGTTGCAGGTCGTCGACCGCAACCATCGCGCCGCTGCAGAGCGCTGTGGCACGTTCCAGGATGTTCTCGAGCTCGCGCACATTGCCCGGAAAACTGTAGTCGTTCAGCATCCGCACTGCCGCGGGATCCAGGCGCGGCGGCTGCGATCCGCAAAGCCTGGCGAGCATGAATTCGGAAAGTGGCGCGATATCCTCGCGACGTTCGCGCAGCGGCGGCATCCTGAGTTCGATGACGTTGACCCGATAGTACAAATCCTGGCGGAAGGTTCCAGCGTCGACGCAATCCCTGAGCTGATGATGCGTCGCCGAAATGATCCGCAGGTCAACCGGCTCCTCGACCGTACTGCCGACCTGGCGCACCTTCTTCTCCTGAATCGCACGCAGGAGCTTGACCTGCATCCCGAGAGGCAGGTCGGCCACCTCGTCAAGGAACAATGTCCCCCCCTGCGCCGCCTGGAAGAAGCCGGAGCGATCGCTGTCGGCGCCGGTGAAGGCACCCTTGCGATAGCCGAAAAACTCGCTCTCCATCAGGCTCTCGGGAATGGCCCCACAGTTCACCGGCACGAATGGGGCGTTGCGGCGAGCGCTCTGATCGTGAATCAGTCTCGCAGCCAGTTCCTTGCCAGTACCCGACTCGCCGGAGATGTACACCGGCGCCTGACTGCGCGCCAGCTTGTCGATCATTTCGCGCACATGGGCGATCGCTGGCGACGTGCCGATGAGGCGTGTCGCAGCATCGCTGGCTTCCCCTTCACCGGCCCCGTCGCTGCGCCGTGGCAGGTTGAGTGCAGACTTGATCAGGCTGCGCAACTGCTCGAGCGCCACCGGTTTGGCGAGATAGTCGAAAGCGCCGGCTTTCAGCGCGGCGACCGCGTTCTGCGTCGTGCCAAAGGCCGTGATCACCGCCACCGGCGTCTCCCCGTAGCTCTCGGCGATCAGCCTGACGATCGCCAGCCCATCCCCGTCAGGCAGTCGCATGTCCGTCAGGCACAGCTGGTAACGCTGCTGTTCGAGGAACTTCCGCGCCTCGGCAACAGTTGCTGCGCAGTCCGCCAGGAGCCCCATCCGCGCCACCGTGAGATCGAGGAGTTCGCGGATGTCCGCCTCATCATCGACCACCAGAACGCGGGCCAGGTCGCCGCGTGGGCGACGTTGCACCTTGCCAGTCAACAACCCAGAGCCCTCCCCAGGAGACGAAAATCGGCACCCTTGCCCCGTCCCAGCAGTTCGAGACGCGCCTCGTTCGCCTCGCACAGCTCGCGCGCGATGTACAGGCCAAGACCGGTACCGCGATGATGGGTCGTGAAGAAGGGCTCGAAGATCTGCTCCCGCAAGTCATCGGCCACACCCTCACCATCGTCAATCACGTGCAATTCCACCTGCCCCGCCACCCGACCATCGCCAACCAGCAGACGGACGCTACCGGCCAGGCGACGGGAATGCCGCAGCGCGTTGCTGAGCAGATTCCACAAAACCTGATGCAGATGAGACCGATCGAAACAGATACGTGCGTTGCCGCACACCTCCAGCTGGATCACATCGGCGGCGAGCTGCTCCCTGGTCGACCACTCTTCGGCGAATGCTGGCAGCAATTGTCGCAGGTCGATCAGCTCGCTATACACGCGATCGCGACGGCCGAGCTCCAGGATATCGCTGACGATACGTTCGACGCGCTGGGTATTGTCGAGCAGGATGCGCAACAGCCGTTCGTACAGTTCGCCGCGCCGCTCCTCGCGCATCAGCTCGCCGGCGTGGCGTATTGCCGACAGCGGATTGCGGATCTCGTGCGCAATGCTCGCCGTCAAGCGCCCAAGCGCTGCCAGCTTGATCTGCTGCGCCTGCTCGCGCAGGCGGCTCATGTCCTCCAGAAAAACCAGCACATCGCTGTCACCACCGGTGGTCCCGACGAACCGGGCGCGCAACTGCACTCCGTTCGCTGGCACCTGCACCAGCACTGCGCCACCGTCAGGCTGCCGCCGCCAGTCGGCGAAGGACTGCAACAGTTCGGGCGAGCACTCGCGCAGAGCCGGCTCCTCGCTCTCGCCGGCGGCCAGCAGCTGCCTGGCGCGCGGGTTGCACTGGGCAACCCGCGCGTCATCGCCGAGCACCAGAACCCCCTCCTGCATCTCCTCGATCACTCTCTGGCTGACCAGAGTCTGCTTCTTCAGATCGATGCCGCGACGACGCGCAAGCTCCTCGTTGGCGAGGAGCCGACGGGCGAGCAACCGCGCCGAGATGGCAACGGCAAAGAAAGCGATGCTGAAGACACCTGCATGGAAGAAGGCTGTCGCTTCGAGGTCGGTCTGCAGCGCGCGATACGACTGCTCAACGAGTACGGCGATGGTCGCCAGCGCAGCATAGAAGATCACCAGTCGCCCCTGCCCGACGAGGCCGGCACCGGCAAGGGTCACCAGGAGCATCGATCCGAAGCCACCGCCAAGGCCACCTCCAAAGTGAATCAGCAGGGTCATCACCAGCACATCGAGGAGCACGCTGGCGGTGATCTGGCTGCTCGCGTGCTGCCGCCAGGCGTACGCGACGACAGCCGAGAGAATCGTGCTCAAGAGGTAGCCGCCGGCCAGCCCGACATGGTGCCCTCCCTGCTGCAGGGTGAGAACGGGCAAGGCCGAAGGATAAAGCAGCGCCGAAAAGAACAGCAGCGCGGCAACCACGGAGCGATAGAGCTGGAAGTATCGCAGCGACTTCCAGCGCGTTTCGGAGAAGCTCTCCAGATCGCGTCCGCCCGCCTTCGACGCCTGCTCCTCAGTCGCCGCCGTGTCCAGATTCGCGCAGGTGGGCGGCACAGCAGTAGTAACGGCCGTTGGCAAGCAAGCTCTCGCTGATGGGCTGATTGACGCCACAGTGAGCACACTGCACCATTCGCTCGACCTCGCGATCGCCCTGCGCAGCTGTCCCAGCGGACTTGCGCAAACCACGCCACGCCCACCATGCGAGCAGCCCGAGAGCGAGCAGAAGGAGGTATTTCGTCATCGCGACACGAAGAGACCTGCGGAGTGTCGAAGCATAGCAGATGGCCGGCAACCCGCAATGGGCACACAGACCCGGCGGCGAACGCCGCCCGCATCCGCGAGCGAGCCGGGCGACACCGGAGTGCCAGGCTGAAGGCGACGGTTGGTCGGGGCGAGAGGATTCGAACCTCCGACTCCTGCGTCCCGAACGCAGTACTCTACCAGGCTGAGCTACGCCCCGACCGAAGCGACACCAGAGCTAGTAAGTCCTGGCAACCGCGAAGAGGCACAATTCTAACAGCGAATCCCGGTGCTGAGAAGCGGGAACGGCTGCCAGGGCTTGCGTCGCAAGATCGGCTTCAGCCGCCGCCCGACGCCGCGCATACTCCAGAGCACCGGTGTCACGCACCGCCGCCAGGATCTCGGGCAGGTTGTCCCGGCCACCGTCCTCGATCGCTCGCCGCACACTCGCCGCCTGCTCGGGAGTGCCATTCTGCAGAACGAAGATCAACGGCAACGTCGGCTTCCCCTCCGCGAGATCGTCTCCCAGATGCTTGCCGGTCTCCAGCTCGGCGCCGGAATAGTCCAGTACGTCATCGATCAGCTGAAAAGCGGTGCCGAGATGCATCCCATAGACTGCCATGGCTCGCTCGACAGCCGTATCGGCGCCACCGATGATGGCGCCAACCTGTGCGGCGGCCTCGAACAGCTTGGCCGTCTTGTAGCGGATGACCTGCAGATAGCCATCCTCATCGACGTCGGCATCGTGGCAGTTCATCAACTGCAGGACCTCGCCCTCGGCGATGACGTTCGTCGCATCAGACAACACCTGCATGATGCGCATGTCGTTCACCGCGACCATCATCTGGAAGGCTCGCGAATAGAGGAAGTCCCCCACCAGCACGCTGGCGGAATTGCCGAACAGTGCGTTGGCGGTCTGCCGGCCACGCCGCAGGTTGGAGGCGTCCACCACATCATCGTGCAGGAGCGTCGCCGTGTGGATGAACTCGATGACCGCCGCCAGGTGGTGATGGTGCGTGCCGCGATAATCGAGCGCCCCGGCCGCCAGCAGCACCAACGCCGGCCGCAGCCGTTTGCCTCCGCTATGTACGATGTACTCGGCCACTTGCCGCACCAGCGCGACTTCCGAATGCAGGCGTTGACGGATCACCGCGTCGACAGCGGTCATGTCCGACCCGATCAGCCTGTACAGCTGCTCCATTCTCACCACGCGGCACCCTGGCACGAAACCCGCGGATCTTAGGCGTCACCCTCCCCTGCGTCAAGCAAGCCGTTCCGCGAAGCCGAAAAGGCTTTGACGAGAGCAGAAAAACCGGTAGAATGCGCGGTTCTTTGCTCCACATCGTTCAGTTTTCGTTTACTTGGAGTCCAACATGTACGCGGTGATAAAAACCGGGGGCAAGCAGTATCGCGTTGTCAGCGGCGAGAAATTGAAAATAGAACAGATACCGGCAGAAGTTGGCGCAGAAGTCACCCTGGATCAGGTTCTCATGCTTGGCGAGGGCGAGTCGGTGCAAATCGGCACGCCACTGGTTGCCGGCGCTGCCGTCAGGGCAACTGTGCTGTCCCACGGCCGTCACGACAAGATCCGCATCTTCAAGATGCGCCGGCGCAAGCACTCGCAGAAGCATCAGGGGCATCGCCAGAACTACACCGAGATTCGCGTTGATGCAATTGCTGCCGGCGCCGCGACTGCGCCTGCAGCCTGACACGAGAGGAGTCTGATCCATGGCACACAAGAAAGCCGGCGGCAGCGTACGCAATGGCCGCGACTCGGAAGCGAAACGCCTGGGCGTCAAGCGCTACGGAGGACAGCTCGTTCGCGCCGGCAACATCATCGTTCGCCAGCGCGGCACCGCCTACCACCCGGGCGAGAACATGGGAATCGGCAAGGACCACACGCTGTTCGCCCTGGTGGACGGTCATGTACAGTTCGCCATCAAGGGAGCGCTTGCCCGGCGCACGGTCAGCATCGTTCCGCTTGCCGCCGACTGAACCAGCGCAAGTTGGCGGTAGCATGCCAGCCAGATCAGGCCCAAGCCCTATCCTCTCCGGTAGGGCTTTTTGTTTGCACTCCCGAACCAGGGCAGGACGACAGCCATGAAGTTCATTGACGAGGCCAGGATCTCGATTGCCGCCGGCGACGGTGGCAATGGGATCGCCTCGTTCCGGCGCGAGAAGTATGAGCCCGAGGGTGGTCCTGACGGGGGCGACGGCGGCCATGGCGGCAACGTGCACTTCGTTGCCGACCGCAACGTAAACACGCTGATCGAGTACCGCTACGTGCGCAGGTTCCGCGCCAAGCGCGGCGAGAACGGGCGTTCGAGTGACTGCTACGGCAAGCGCGGGCCGGATCTCACCCTGCGCGTGCCGATCGGTACGGTCATCGCCGATCTCAACAGCAACCAGGTCCTCGCCGATCTCGATCGTGACGGCAAGAAGGTCCTGCTGGCCAAGGGTGGCCGTGGCGGCCTCGGCAATGTCCATTTCAAGTCCAGCGTCAATCGGACTCCACGCCAGTGCACCCGCGGCGAACCGGGCGAACAGCGGGATCTCCGGCTCGAGCTGCGCCTGCTTGCCGATGTCGGCCTGCTGGGCCTGCCCAACGCCGGCAAGAGCACGCTCCTGCGCGCCGTGTCGGCCGCCCGACCGAAGGTCGCCGATTATCCGTTCACCACCCTCGAACCACACCTCGGAGTCGTCCGCGTCGACGACGGGAGGAGCTTCGTCATCGCCGACGTTCCCGGCCTGATCAGTGGCGCTGCCAATGGTGCCGGCCTGGGCATCCGCTTCCTCAAGCACCTCAAGAGAACCCGACTGCTGCTCCACATCGTCGACCTGGCCCCGAGCGATCCAGCCGCCGACCCGGTCCGCGATGCGCGAACCATCGTCCGCGAGCTCGAACGCTACGATCCCGAACTCGCCGAGAAGCCACGCTGGCTGGTCCTCAGCAAGCTCGACCTGATTCCGCCGGACGAGCTCGAGACCCGCGTTGCCAGCTTTCTGCAAGCCTGCGACGCGGATCATGCCGCGTGCTTCCGGATCAGTGCCATGAACGGCGGCGGCTGCATGGAGTTGACGCAGCGATTGCAGGAAGCACTCGACAGGATGCCGCGACCCACCGCTGCCGACGCGGCGGCCGCGGGCGACGGCTCGTGGCCGGAGTGGCCGCCAGACGAAGCAGGGCCGCGCCCGGCATGACCACCACCCGCATTGCCGCAGCACGTCGCGTCGTCGTCAAGGTTGGATCGGCTCTGGTGACGAACAACGGGGAAGGCCTGCACCTTGCCGCCATCTCCGACTGGGCGCGACAGATCGCCGAAGTGCACCGCCTTGGCAAGCAGGTCATCCTCGTATCCTCGGGCGCGATCGCCTGCGGTCTGCAACGTCTTGGATGGCGGAAGCGACCACGAGCCGTGCACGAGTTGCAGGCTGCTGCCGCGGTGGGCCAGATGGGCCTGGCGCAGGTCTATGAGAGCGCTTTCGGTCGCTATGGAGTGCACACGGCGCAAGTCCTGCTGACGCACGATGATCTCGCGGACCGCAAGCGCTACCTGAACGCCCGTTCGACGCTGAGCACCTTGCTCGATCTGGGCGTCGTGCCGATCATCAACGAGAACGACACGGTCGTCACCGACGAGATCAAGTTTGGCGACAACGACACTCTCGGCGCTCTGGTCGCCAACCTGATTGAAGCGGACTGTCTGCTCATCCTCACCGACCAGCAAGGCCTGTTCACTGCGGATCCGCGCAAGGACTCGACAGCGACGATGATCAGCGAGGCGCGCGCCGGGCTGCCCGCTCTGGAAGCGATGGCCGGTGGTGCCGGCACCCAGTTCGGCAAGGGAGGCATGATCACCAAGGTCATCGCCGCCAAGCGCGCGGCACGCAGCGGTGCCCATACAGTCATCGCCAGCGGCCGCACCAGCGACGCCATCCTCCGGCTGCTGCGCGGAGAACCGCTGGGGACGCTGCTGGTCTCCGAAACACCGCCGCTCACTGCGCGCAAACAGTGGCTCGCCGACCACCTGCAGTTGAACGGCCGTCTGCTGCTCGACGGTGGCGCCATCGGCGCGCTGCGCGCGGGCAGGAGCCTGTTGCCCATCGGCGTTGTCGCGGTTTTCGGCGATTTCGAACGTGGCGCCGCCGTTGCCTGCGTCGCCGAAGACGGCGGTGAGATTGCCCGCGGCCTGGTGAACTATGGCAGCAGCGACGCGCGGCGCATTGCGCGCCGCGCCAGTCAGGAAATCGAGGACATCCTCGGTTACATCGACGAGCCCGAAATCATCCATCGCGACAACCTGATCCTGACCTGAGCACCGGGGACGACATGAGCGACGAACACAAGCAAGCCATTCACCTGCCTTTCTCCGACAAGTACACCGATTCGCACTCTCAGGAGTACTTCCAGAAGCATGATCGGAAGAAGCTGTCTGACCGCTTGGAGCATCGCATGGCGGCACGCGCGCTGGCGCTTGCCGGCAACCCGTCGTCGGTTCTCGACCTGCCCTGCGGCACTGGACGCTTCTGGTCACTCCTCGCCGAACAACCGCAACGGCAGCTGTTGGCCGCCGACTACAGCCAGGCCATGCTCGACGTCGCCGGCAAGGTGCGCCCACCGGAAGTCGTCAAGCGCTTCCGGCTGCTGCAATGTTCCGCGTTCGAGATCAGCCTGCCTGATGCGCACGTCGATTGCATCTTCTCGATTCGCCTGATGCACCACATAGGCGACTCCGCTCACCGCGTCGCGCTGCTCAGGGAGTTTCATCGCGTGACGCGGGACACGGTCGTCCTGTCTCTCTGGGTCGACCGGAATTACAAGGCCTGGCGGCGTCGGCGACTGGAGGCCAGCCGCCGGCGGGCGGGAGAAGCGAGCGACAACCGGTTCATCGTTCCGCGCCAGCAGTTTGAACGCGAGTGTCGCGAGGCCGGCTTCGCCATCGTCGGCCACGTGGACTTCCTGCCCTACCTGTTCATGTGGCGCGCCTACGTGCTGCGCAAGCTGCCCGCCTGATATCCGCCTGCGGCCAAAGGCGCTCGTCCCCAATGAGTGTGCGCGATCATTTTCCCTCCGCAGCCGCGCGGAGCGAACTGCAGCGCCATGGGCTGGCAGCTTTTGCCCCCCTTTGGTCGCTCGCCACCGACTGGCATGAAGCCCCGAACGAGAGACGCGGCGGCTGGAGCGGGGTCAGCCGCCACCTGCTCGCCAACGGCAATTCGATCTTCGTCAAGCGCCAGCAAGACCACCTCTGCCGGACGCTGCGCCACCCCCTGCGCGGCATCCCCACGTTCTACCGCGAATACCTGAACATCCTGCGTCTGCAGCGACACGCCATTGCTAGCCTGGAGGCACTGTACTACGGTGACCGCCGGGATGCCGGTCACTGGCAGGCAATCCTCGTCACGCGCGCTCTCGACGACTTCAGCAGTCTCGACGAATGGAACATGGCAAACCCGCAGGCAGCGCCACCGCGGCGCCAGTCGCTGATTGCCGCCGTCGCCAGCGCCTGCGCTCGCCTGCACAGCCATCGCTTGCAACACAGCTGCCTCTACGGCAAGCATGTCTTCGTCCGTTGCAGCCCGGCAGTGCCCGACGCTTACGGGGAAGGCGACGTGCGCTTCATCGACCTGGAAAAGCTGCGCCAGACCATCAGTCGCGAGCGCGCTGGCTCCCACGATCTCGACCAGCTGCGGCGGCACACGCTGGGCTGGAACGATGCTGACTGGCAGCATTTCGCGCTCGCCTACCGGCGGCAAATGGCCTTGCTCCGGCGCTAATTGCCCAAACCGGGGGGGTCGAGATCCCTCGCGTCGGGATTGATGATGTCGAAACTGGCCGGCATCCGCGAATAGAAGATCCTGACCTTCTCGCGCCGCAGCAGGTCGAGAACTCGCCCCTCCTCGTCCTCGGTGACGACGAATTCGACCTCGATGGCACCACTGCCCGCGAGCTCGAAGAAGCGGGCCTCGTGTACCGCGTGCCGACGCCCGAAGCCACCGACCGCACGGAACGCCGAGCCGCCCCGGATGCCGAGCCGGTTACCCTCGGCAAGCAGCCATTCCCAGAGCAGAACGCCGTGCAGACGCTCACCCTCGCCGACGTAGAAACGAAGCAGGGAGCCTTTCATCCGTCCATCCTCATCAGCCCGAAGCCTTCAGCCAGAAGACAGTCGCCATGCCGGCGAGGGTCATCAGCAGCGAGCCGGCAACATGCGCCAGAATCAGGACCGCCGCCCACAGCAGCCGACCCTGTTGCAGCAAGACGACCAATTCGGCGGAAAACGTCGAGAAGGTCGTCAAGCCGCCGCAAAAGCCCGTGATGACGAGCAGACGCCACTCGGGCGAGACGGTCGTCGAGAACGCGAAAAAGGCGATCGCCAGACCGATGACATAGGCGCCGAACAGGTTCGCGACCAGCGTCCCCGGCGGAATGCTCGGCAGGATCGCATTGAGCCGGACGCCGAGCTGCCAGCGCAGCAAGGCGCCAAGCGCAGCGCCAAGCGAGATGGCAAGGATCGACTTCCACATGCAGGCGCCTCAAGAAACGCGTCGCTCAAAGATAATCCGTGCAACAGCCGGCTAGTCACGCCGGTGGCGGATGACCGCTTCCACTACCACCGACTATTGAGCAATCCCAACCAACGTGACGAGTGACTATAGCACTCGCGCACGCCGCCCGCACGATCTGCCGCGTGCGTGCCACGAGCTGTGCAGTAGTTCCTTTCCAGTCGTGCCGCCGCGGGCGGATACTGCAGCCAGAGGTCACGATTTCATCGCTGCCTCTGACCCTCAGCCCTGACGTAAGCAGCGGGCGCCAGGGCGACTGCAAAGCCGCTGGTTGATCTGGCGTGTCCGCCCGGCAGCATGGCCGGGGGACCAAGGAGCTTGAAATGAAAGTGATGATGGTGGTGGAAGGCGGCGATTGCGCACTCCGGATCGAACCCCTGGATGAGGAAGGACAGGCCCTGCTGGCAGCGTTCGGAGTCTGTGGCACGTATCAGACAACGCTCGGCCAGGCAACGGGCCCGACGATGCCGGTGGCCGGCAGCCTCGGACTGCCTGATCTCGGCACCATGACGCTTGCAGGAGTGGCGCCATGAATACGCGGTAAATCCTCGGGTTGGCGTCGCGATCAAGCACTGGAACTGGAGAGGATTTCGGCGGAGGATCCGGACAGAGATTGCGAAGATACCGCCGGATGAAGATCGACACCCCGTCGAAAGCGGTCCGTGCCGAGCGGTTGCACGTTGCCGTGGTCAACGAGTCCTGCTCGCTTCTCGAGCACCAAGAGCGAGCGCCGCACGCGCGACAGCGAAGCGCCGATGGGCGTTGCGGCAAGCAATGTGCCAGCCCGGGTTGCCGCCAGCGTGGGCGGTCTGAAAGCGGTCGCGCCGCAGTCTAAGTCACCGTGCAGACTTGGCAGACCTACCGCAGGGGCGATGCTGCGAGCCACGTGTTACACTCATCGGCCGTCCGATCCTGCTGCCACCCGCGTGTCCATTCCGAGAGCAAGCACCGCACCGGTATCCTCCCTGCGCATCTATCTTCGCCTGCTTGGCTATCTGCGGCCACTGCTGGGCCTGTTCGCGGTCAGCCTGCTCGGCTACCTGATGTTTGCCTCGTCACAGCCGACGCTCGCCGCCATCCTCAAGTACTTCGTTGACGGCCTCAACGCAGGCAGAGGAAGTACGCAGTACTCGATTCCACTGCTCGGCGAGCTCGAACTGATCTACGCCGTGCCGCTGCTGCTCCTGCTCGCCGTCACCTGGCAAGGCGTCGGTTCCTTCCTTGGCAACTATTACTTGGCACGGGTATCCCTGGGTCTGGTCGACGACCTCCGGCGAGCGCTCTTCGACAGCCTGTTGCGGCTACCAAACGCCTACTTCGATCAGCACAACTCCGGGCACCTGGTTTCCCGCATCACCTACGATGTGACCATGGTCACCGGCGCGGCAACCGACGCGATCAAGGTCGTCATCCGCGAAGGAATGACGGTCGTGTTCCTCTTCGGTTACCTGCTGTGGATGAACTGGAAACTCACCCTGCTGATGGTCGCGATCCTGCCGATCATCGGCCTCATGGTGCGCAGCGCGAGCCGCAAGTTCCGCAAGCAGAGCAGGAAGATCCAGGTCGCGATGGGCGACCTGACCCACGTCGTGGCGGAGACGATCCAGGGCTACCGTGTCGTGCGCAGTTTTGGTGGCGAGGACTACGAATCGGCCCGCTTCGCGGACGCGAGTGCAAACAATACGGCACGGCAACTGCGCATGGTGCGAACGGCGGCCAGCTATGGCCCGGCGCTGCAGTTCGTCACCTTCAGCACCATGGCGGCGCTGCTCGTTCTCGTCCTCCTGCTGCGCGGCGATGCCACCGCTGGCGACCTGGTCGCTTACATCACGGCCGCCGGAATGCTGCCGAAACCGATTCGTCAGTTGTCCGAAGTCAGCTCGACCATCCAGAAGGGCCTTGCCGGTGCCGAGAGCATCTTCGCCCAGCTCGATGAATCGCCGGAACCCGATGACGGGAGCATCGAACGTGAACGCGTCAGCGGTCACATCGAGGTTCGCGAAGTCTCCTTTGCCTACCCGGGCAGCAGCCAGAGCGTTCTCGACCGGGTGAGCTTCAGCATCACCCCCGGCCAGATGGTGGCGCTGGTTGGACGCTCTGGCAGCGGCAAGTCGACCCTCGCCAGTCTGATCCCACGCTTCTACCAGCACAGTTCGGGCCAGATCCTGATCGACGGCGTGGCCGTCGAAGCCTACACCCTGCGCAACCTGCGCCGGCACATCGCCCTGGTAACGCAACAGGTCGTCCTCTTCAACGACACGGTGAGCAACAACATCGCCTACGGCGACCTCGCCGGTTCGCCGCACGGCGCGATCGAGGTCGCCGCGGCAGGAGCGCACGCACGCGAGTTCATCGATCGCCTGCCGAGCGGCTTCGCAACACTGGTCGGCGAGAACGGCGTCATGCTGTCGGGCGGCCAGAGGCAGCGCTTGGCGATCGCGCGCGCCCTGCTCAAGGACGCTCCGATCCTGATCCTCGACGAAGCGACCTCGGCGCTCGATACCGAGTCCGAACGCCACATCCAGAATGCGCTCGACCAAGTCATGGCCGGGCGTACGACGCTGGTCATCGCGCACCGGCTGTCGACCATCGAGCGGGCGGACCTCATCCTGGTCATGGACCAGGGCCGCATCGTCGAGCGCGGGACGCACGCCGAACTTCTGGCCGCCAACGGCCACTACGCGCGTCTGCATGCGATGCAGTTCGAGGAAGCAGAGACGGAGGAGCGAGCGACGCCGGCTGAGCGCTGACGCCACCGCTACTCGCCGTTGGCCGCTCTTCAGGCCACCGGCAAGCGATCGTCAAGCCAGCGGTAAAGCGCTGATCCGACGGGCCAGTTGCGCAGCAGGCGCGCCCGGTCGCGACTCCAGGCGCGGGAATGGGCAGCAGCCGATCCATGCTGGACGAGGTCATCGAGGTCGATCAGCCAGACCTGGCCAGCGTGCCAGAGCAGATTCATCGCCTTGAGGTCACCATGCGTGATACGCGCCCGGTGCATCGCCGCAAACAGCTGGCTGATCGCTTGCGCTTCGGCTGCCGGCGGTTCCCGGTCAGCAACAAGATGGGACAGCAGGTTCGCTCCCGGACAGTACTCGCTGACCAGCCAAGCGCGTCGTCGCAGGGGACCAAGGCGCTCCTCGATCAGCGCCAGTGGCGCCGGCGTCGGGATGCCGAAGAACTGCAGCCGGTGCGCTGCGCGCCAGGAATGCCAGGCGCGGCTGGGACGCAGCGCACGCCCCAGCGCGTGGCGCAGCCCTTTCAGATTGTAGCGCTTGACCAGCAGCGGGCGACCATCGACGAGGACGCACGCCACCGTGCTCTTGCCACCATCCTTGAGGGTCCGTCCGGCACCGATGGCTTCATCCGGTGACGCGACGACAGAGGCAAGCTGGGTGGCCTGCGAACGTGTCACCGCGGTGAAACGAGCGGCCGTCTGCGTGACGGCGAAGAGGCTGCAGTCACGAACGGTCTTGGCCAGAAGATCGCGCAGGCGCCACCGCCTGACCGCGGCGATCTCGTCACGCAAGGCCGGCAGCAGCGGCAGCTCCGCCCGTGCTCCAGCCGCATAGGCAGGCAGCAGCATGGACAGCTCGCCGTCCCATGCATCAGGCAGCTGTGCCAGCAGAATCGCCAGGTTGGCGCTGGCCTCGGCGGGCGGCAAGGGTGTCCCCGCTCGACCCAGCTGCAGCGCAGCGCCATCGATGACGAAGACACGCCCTTCGTGGCGCAGAAAGTTGCCGAAATGCAGGTCTTCGTGGACCAATCCGGAAGCGTGCAGGCACCCCAGGGTGTGCAACAGTGGCCGCAGGAGGGCGACGGCCTGGGCGTCGCCGGCCGGCCTGCCGCCGAACGGCTCCCACGCCTGCGCGAAGCTCTCGACGGGAGCGAGGAAATCCGTCAGCAACGCATGACCACCCTGGGCAATCGGCACCGCTGCCTGCACCGCCGGCGCCGGAATTCCGGCCGCGCGCAGCGCCGCCAGACCAGCCTGCTCGCGCCGCCAATGCCGCCCGCCGCGTTGCCCAATGAAGAGTTTGGCGAGCACGCGACGACCATCCACCTCAGCCTCGCCGACCAGGCGCTTGCCGGGCAACACGCGCAGCAGGCGACGCACGATCAAGGTGCGGCCATCGGCCATGAGGACGGCAAAGGGTGTCGGGATGACTCGCCCGCAATCGCGCAGTGTACGGGCGTCGGTCTGGAGGCCATCGTTCACGTTCATCGTCCGTCGATCAATCGGCAGACTATTCCCGACCCGCGAAGAAACCGACGATTCGCCTGATGCGCCGGCGGTCCGTCGCGGTCAGTCGCTGCTGCCGTGTGTAGTCGAGATAGAAGCGCAGCCGCTGGCTGCGCGACAACTGCGTCTTCGCCAGCTTGTCGAGACACGCGAGATCCTTGATGGTGCGATAGTCGAGAACCGCACCGTGATAGAAGCTGCCGCTTGGGCAGTCGATCAGGTAGACCGTCGGCACGGCGGCGCCGTCAACCAGCAGATTGCGCCACTTGAGGTCATTGTGCGCAAAGCCGGCCTCGTGCAGCTTGCGTGCAATCGTCGCCACCTGACGCAGTACCTCTGCCAGCCATTGCCGGTCGCGCAGTCGTGGATCACTGGCATAGGCCATCTCCGCCAGATTCATCGTGTCGCGTATCTCCTCGGTGATCAGCGCACCGCGCGTGAAGCGCCCCAGGCGGCGCTCCAGGCCGTAAGCGACGAGGGTTGCCGTGGGGATGCCCCAGGCCCGGAATGTCTGCAGATTCTGCCACTCGGCGCGCACGCGCTGCAGACCGAACCAGCGGCGCAGGCCGAACCAGCGCCGGACCGCACTCTTGCCCTGGCCGCTGCCGGTGTAACGCTTGACGTAGTAGCGCCGGCCAGCGACGGTGACGCGCAAGACACGACTGATCAGATCGTGGGTGATGGGTTCGCCTTCGAGGGAAAACACCTGCTCGAGGTTGGCAAACAGAGGGGCGGCCGGACCGTCGGCGAAGTCAGGATTGAAATACCAGTGGTTCATGTCATCTCGCCGCGTGCGAGCTTGCGCTCGTAACGGGCCTGCAGTCGCTGTGCCTTCAATCGCAGGCTCTCGAGAGACGATGTTTCCTGACGCAGAACCATGCGCAACGGCCGCGCAAAATAGACCCGAACGAAACGCAGCAGATCGTTGCGCGTCAGGCCGATGCCGAGGGCCGAAAAATGCAGGGCCGCGAGGTCCTTGTCACGCCAGCGCCGCGGCGTCGCCGCACGGACCTGAGCCCGGTGCAGATCGATCAATGACAGCCGCAGTCTCTCTGGCGTCGGTTGCGGCTCCAGGTGAACGAGGAAGTGGCAGATGTAGAAGTCACGATGGTTGACACCGGCGCCGTGCATCCCCCTGGCCAGCTCGGCGACCCGGCGGATCAACGCCCGTTTCAGAAGAAGCTCGGGCGGTTGCGTCAGCCAGCCGGCGCAATAGTCCTCCAGGCTCACTGTCGGAGCCAGTTCTTCGGTGACGATGAACGACGACTGACGCGCCGGATTCCGGCCGCGGCAGCCACAGGCGACCACGCGCATGGTATCGACGCCGCAGGTGTTCAGGCGCTGCACGGCCAGCCACTCGTTCTGCGCACCGAGCACCGGCAAGCGGCAGCGCAGGAGATTCTTGGCGATCTCGGTCCAGCCGACGCCACGATGAATCTTCACGAAGTAGCCGCGGCCGGCGATCACGGTGCGCAAGGTGCGACGTGCCTCGAGCTGGCGATACACAGTACCCTGCAGTGCCTCGACGGCGACGAACGGATCCTGCCCGGACCACAGCGAACGAAAGGGTTCATCGAGGCAAAGGATGTGCGCACTCATTTCAGGATGACGTCGGCGGCACGCTCGGCATTGGCATAGATGTCGGCGACCTCGGCGAAAGCGAGACCATTGGCCTGCCAGCGTCGCCGCGCGGATTCGTCGTCGAGCATCCCGAGCAGTGCCCGGTCCAGCGAGTCCTGCATGAAGGGCTCATCGATGACGACGCCGGCATCGGCCTCGACGACATAGTGCGCGTAGCCGCAGACACTGGTGGTGAGTACCGGCAAGCCGGCAACCAGGGCCTCGAGCAGCACGGTGCCCGTGTTTTCATTGTAGGCGGGATGCAGCAGAAGGTCGGCGCCGAGCAGGACACGCGGAATGTCGCTGCGTCCCGGCAGGATGCGCACAAGTTCGGCGACACCAAGCAATCGCGCCTGGCCCTGGAAGAAACGCGGGTCATCATCGCCGATGGCGAACAGCCGACAACGCGCACGCAACGCCGGCGGCAGCGCCGCCAAGGCCTTCAGACTGCGATCGAGGCCTTTGGTCCGGAAGCCAGAGCCAAGCTGCAGGAGAAGGAACTGGTCGCCAGCCAGCCCGAACTCGCTGCGCACGCTCGACCGAATCACCGCTGCATCCGGCGGCGCCCGCCTGTCCGGCGAGATGCCGGGAGGCAAGAGATGGAATCGTTCGACCGGAGTGCCATGGTAGGTCTGGAACAGGCGCTCCTGCAGCGGCGACAGGATCAGGATTTCCACTTGGGCTTCCCGGCCGAAAACGGCCCGTTCATAAGCGGAGAAATGCCGGTAGCGCGCCGACAGGCGATAGAGCGAGCCGCGCTGCGTGCGTGCCTTCTCCTCGAAGCACGAGTCGGCAGCGAAATACACGTCCAGTCCCGGCATTTTGTTGAAGCCGACGACACGGTGGACGGGATGGGCCGCCAGATGACTGGCCACCCAGCCGCTGAAACGCTGGTAGCGGCGCAGGTTGGTCAGCCCGCGAACCGGCACCAGGATGACTTCGAAGCCGGCCGGAATATCCCCGCGCCATTCCAGCGTGTAGACCCTGATCGCATGATCGCGCGCCTGGCAAGCCAGCGCCACGCGAAGGAAATCACGCTGCAGGCCACCAAACGGAAAGTACTTGTAGAGACAGAAAGCGATCTTCATCAGGATTCTTCGCTGCCACTGCCGGCATACGCGAGGCGCGTCTGGCAACTCGTCACCGTGTCAACCCTCCGCTGGAAGTGGCGATGATCCGCTGCGACGACGCCCCTTGTAACGGTTGTAGCCCCAGAGATACTGGCCCGGGCACTGCCGGATGAGATGCTCCATCTCGCGATTGATCTGCTGTGCCCGTTCTTCGATGGTGCCCCCGATGGGCTGCGTCGGCTCCTGCAGACGGAAATGATAGCCGGCGCCGGCGGGAAGTCGTTCGGCCCAGACCATGATCACGGTTGCACCGCTGTCGACCAGTCGCGCGGCCAGCGTCATCGTGTAGGCCGGCCTGCCGAAGAAGTCGAGCCAGCGTCCTTCGCCCGCCTTTGGCGCATGGTCGGGCAGGATGCCGACCGCTTCGCCACGCCTGAGCGCCTTCAACAGACTGCGTACGCCCGAGAGATCTGCCGCCGCCAGATGCAGTTGCGCCCGCGCCCGCCCGGCTTCGATCAGCTCCTGCAGCCACGCCCGCTTTGGTGGCCGATAAAGGACCGTGATCGGTGCGTGCGTTGAGAGGTACTGGGCGGTGATCTCGAAGCAGCCGAGATGCGGCGTCAGATAGAGTATTCCCTTTCCTCGCCGCGTCGCCGCCTCGACCAAGTCCCAACCCGAGACCTTGACGACCCGCGCTGCCGCCTCTGCCTGTGGTCGCGCCCAGATTCGCGCCAGTTCCAGACCCGCCTTGCCGGCCTCGCCGATGGCGACCGGTCGTACCCGTCGGGCTTCCTCCTCACCAAGCGCCAGCCTCATGTTCTCTGCCATGTGTCGGCGATAGGTCGGCGAGCACAGCCAAACGAGCCAGCCGAGCACGGCTCCGAGCAGATGCAGCCAGGACAGAGGCAGTAAGCTGAGGCAGCGAAAAAGGATATGCACGCGGCGTTCGGATGTTGGCGGGGATTGAACCATGCGGCACAGGCGGCAGCGCGGCACGCTTTTGACTGAGCGCAACGAGAAAAAGTATAATTATCCATCCGCCGAGTTAATCAGGACAACTTGCAGGGCGGAACGAGCCGCACGAGCGGCCAGCAAATACTGCTAAAGCGTCGTCTGCTCGAACCCCGGAGCCGGCCACGCGGTCGTTTCGGGGTATTTCAATTTTGGAGCAGGCGCAGCGTGAGCAAAGACTACCTCTTCACTTCGGAATCGGTTTCCGAAGGCCATCCGGACAAGGTCGCCGACCAGATCTCCGATTCCATCCTCGACGCCATCCTGGCCGAGGACCCGCCGGCACGGGTTGCCTGCGAGACCCTCGTGTCCACAGGCTTGGTGGTGATCTCGGGCGAGATCACCACCAGGGCGCACATCAACTACCGCGAAATCGCCCAGGAGGCGGTCCGTCGCATCGGTTACGACAACTCCGAGATCGGCTTCGATTACAAGAGCTGTGCCATCCTGACAGCGATCAACCGCCAGTCGCCTGACATCGCCCAGGGCGTCAACGAGGGACAGGGCCTGGATCTCGACCAGGGTGCCGGCGACCAGGGTCTGATGTTTGGTTACGCCTGCGACGAAACGGCTTCACTGATGCCGCTGCCGATCCACTACGCACACCGGATCATGCAGCGCCAGGCCGAAGTGCGCCGCGACGGCCGGCTGCCATGGCTGCGCCCGGACGCCAAGAGCCAGCTCAGCGTCCGCTACGTCGATGGCAGACCCGTCTCGATCGACACCATCGTCGTGTCGACACAGCACGACCCCGGGGTGTCGCACGCGCAGATTTCGGAAGCGGTGATCGAGGAGGTGATCAAGCCGGTGGTTCCCAAGGAACTGCTGACCGGCAACACCCGCTACCTGGTGAACCCGACCGGGCGCTTCGTCGTCGGCGGGCCGCACGGTGACTGCGGCCTGACCGGCCGCAAGATCATCGTTGACACCTACGGCGGTGCTGCCCGACACGGGGGCGGAGCCTTCTCCGGCAAGGATCCGTCGAAGGTGGACCGATCGGCCGCCTACGCTGCGCGCCACGTCGCCAAGAACGTCGTCGCCGCCGGGCTGGCGTCGCGCTGCGAGGTCCAGGTCGCCTATGCCATCGGCGTGGCACGGCCAGTGTCACTGATGGTCAATACCTTTGGCACCGGCAAGGTGAGTGACGAGCTGATCGTCGACCTGATCGGCAAGCATTTCGATCTGCGTCCGAAGGGCATCATCCAGTCGCTCGACCTGCTGCGCCCCATCTATCGCAAGACGGCGGCCTACGGGCACTTCGGCCGTGATGAGCCCGAGTTCACCTGGGAAGCGACGGACAAGGCGGCGGCGCTGCGTGCCGCCGCGGGTCTCGCCTAGACACCAGCAACCTGCCAAGGCGAAAGGGGCCGTATGGCCCCTTTTTTGCCGCTCGGCGTAGCGCGCGGTGTAGACTGGTGTCTGTACGGAAGGTGGTGCGGCCGGATGGGGGAATCGCGATGCTCAAGAAGATCGGCGTTCAGCAACTCAGGGTCGGCATGTACCTCAAGGAGTTCTGCGGCTCCTGGATGGAGCACCCGTTCTGGCGCTCGGCCTTCGTCATCAGCGACCAGAAGGATATCGACGCCATCCGCGCCAGCAGCATCCGCGAGGTCTGGATCGACTCGGCGAAGGGCCGCGATGTCGCGGCCGATGAACCGGTCTGCTCGGTGGCCGAACACGAGAAGCAGGTCGATGCCGAACTCGCCATTGCCGCGCAGCTGGAGCGTCAGCTCGAGCGCGTTTCAACGGCAGCCGAGTTCGCCCGTGCGGCGAGGATCGTCGCCAAGTCGCGGCAGGCCGTCACGTCGATGTTCGAGGAGGCACGCATGGGCAGGGCCGTCGATGCAACGAGTGCGCAACGGCTGGTCGAGGAGATTTCGGACTCGGTGAGCCGCAACCCGGGAGCGCTGATCAGCCTGGCGCGCCTGAAGACGGCTGACGACTACACCTACATGCACTCGGTGGCTGTCTGCGCCCTGATGGTCGCCCTGGCCCGCGAACTCGGCATGAATGAGGCGCAGACGCGTGCCGCCGGCACTGCCGGGCTGCTGCACGACCTCGGCAAGGCGGTCATGCCGCTCGAAGTGCTCAACAAGCCCGGCAAACTGACCGATGCCGAGTTCGCCATCATCAGGTCGCACCCCGAAGAAGGCCACCGGATACTGCAGCAAGCGGCGAAGCCGGACCCGGTGGCGCTCGACGTCGTCCTGCACCATCATGAAAAGGTGGACGGCTCAGGCTACCCGAAGCGACTGCGCGCAGACGAAATCAGCATCTTTGCCAAGATGGGCGCCGTCTGCGACGTTTACGACGCGATCACATCGAACCGTCCCTACAAGGCGGGCTGGGATCCGGCGGAATCGGTGCGCAAGATGGCGGAGTGGAGCCAGGGCCACTTCGACGCGCGCGTCTTTCAGGCCTTCGTCAAGAGCATCGGCATCTACCCGATCGGTTCGCTGGTGCTCCTCAGCTCGGGTCGCCTCGGGGTCGTCACGGAGCAAGGCGCGAAGTCGCTCCTGGCACCAAAGGTCAAGGTATTCTTCTCGACGAAGCTCAACGCGCGCATCCGTCCCGAGCTCATCGACCTCGGCAGCACGGGCTGTCCGCACAGGATCGTCGGCCGTGAAGATCCGGAAAAATGGAAGTTCCCCGACCTCAACGAGATGTGGTGCGCGGCCCCGTCATGAGACGCGGCCCGGTTCCGCTACTTGTGATGGCCGCGACCGGCCACCGCGCGTGCGGTCTGCGAAGAACCCTCGTGTCCGAACAGGTTCCACCCCTGATACTGGGCGTTGCTGAACAGGGCAAGCGCGAGCAGTCCGGCGAGCCAGTTGGCCTTGATCATTTCAGTCCTCGTCTCCGTCGCCGCTCGCTTCATCGCCGACATCGCTCTCATGCCAGCGTCGCGCCTCGAACGAGTTGCGCCGCCAGCGCGACAGCAGCGGGAAGACCGCAAGGAAGATCAGCAGCAGCACATAGTTGGACCAGCCGGTCGGGTTGCGTATGACTTCGATGGTATCGACGACGGACTCGCTGCTGTCGCTGCCGAGTTCGTATTCGATCACCAGATGATAGGTTCCAGGCGGCACCGCACGGAACACCAGTTCATCCGCCGGCGATCCCTCGCTCCAGCTCTCCCCGTCTTCGACTCCCTTGTAGTGGCTGATCTCCTGCTGGCCAAGATGCGCCTCTCCGGTGTTCTTCTCGACCAAGGTCGTGTTCACCGACAACCAGTTGTTGACCACGCTGGTCTGGTGTCGGACGAGCAACGCACGAGCACGGCTCTTGAGAACGAACTCCTGACTGGTGAGGGTCGCCTCATCGTTCTCTGCCGCGAGAACGACGCGCTGCCTGAGCACCGGTTCGGAAGCGATGAGAAAGATGAAAGCCAGCTGCACCACGGTAGCCGCCAACGCCAGTTTCCAGAACAGACGGCAGATCTGGCGATGTGTTTCGACCAACGGGTTCGGCTGGTTCGCGTAAACGTCCCGGCGCACCGGCAGTGGTGTCGTGATGCCAAAGGCGGTGCAGACCTCGTCTGGCTCCAGATACTCGGCCTGTGACCAGATGGATTCGCGCTCGTTGACCTCGCGTGAAAGCATCAGCGGCGGACAGATGAAGTCGTCGACGACACAGCGCTCGCCGACCGCCACTCGCCAGTGGAACTCACCAACGACGTGGATCACCTCGGCCTCGCCATGGTTGAAGAGACGGTACTGCCGCCCGGCGTGTGTGAATTTCGCTTCGCCCCGGGTGACGCTGGGCGGGTTCGACAGGCCGCGGGCGAGATTCCAGTGGCCCTGATACTCGATCAGCCAAGCAAGAGCCTGCTGCCCGTCGTACAGCAGGTATTCGGACCACGAGTAGGTGGGGCCGGCGGAAATCGAGCTGCGGCGCATGAAACCGATCACCCGCCAGTCGCTGTCACGCAGCCGGCCCGCACTGCCAAGCGGCAGCCAGGGAACCTCGCGCAATGCCTGCGCCGCCCGTGACAACAGGCTGAGGTTCTCGTCATCGACACCGATGATCGAACCGCAGCTCTCGCAGCCGATGCTTTCCGTCGCTGGCGAATGAATCTGCAGTGGCGCCGCACAGTGCGGACAGTTCAGGGCGCGCGTCGCGACCTGTGCGGGCGCGACCGCCGGCTCCCGTACATCCCTCAGACCAGAGAGCTGCAGATCGGCGAGGGCCACCGACTGGCCGACGAAGACCAGTGGCGGCGTCTCGCTGTAATCGATCGTCACGAAGCGATCGTTGCCACGCAGATCCGCAGTGCTGACGTCGTAACCCGCGGCGACCCGGAAAGGCAGTTCGCCCTCGCCGGCGATGCAGCGCGCAGTCGCCAGATCGGTGACGACGAAGCGCCGGCCGTCGAGAGTGACCGGCATTTCGGGCGCCAGCGTCGAGAACGCCGGCAGTGGATCCTTGACCGCTACCTGTGCGCTGACGATCAACTCGCCTGAGGCCTCGGCAAGCCAGGCGCTCCGGCCATCATCGAGGAGGATGTGCCACTCGTTCCAGAGACCCGATGCATGCTGCAGCTGGATGCGGCCGACGACCGTGAAATGGCGCTGGCGAAAATGGCCCTCACTGCCAATCCGGATCGGCGAAGCGTCCTCGAGCAGTTCGGCCATGCGCCCGATGTTCTGCAGGTCCTCGCCGCTGCGCAGCAGGGTGCTGCGGCAGAAATCGCAGACGACATAGAGCGAGCTCGCCGCGCGAAAGACGACCGGCGCGCCGCAGGACGGGCAACTGGCTCTCTTCACGATGGGCGGGCCGGCACCGACGGGGATTCAGGCGACCGACATCAGCCGAGGCGGGCCAGCAACTCCGCCTTCTTGGCGTCAAACTCGGCCTGCGACAGGATACCCTTCGCCACCAGTCCGTGCAGCTTCTCAAGCGTTGCCACCACTTCGTCGGCATTGCCTGCTGCCACCGGCGCTGCTGCCGCCGGGGCGATGCCGACGCCGGTGGTCTGCGCCATTGCTGCCGTCATCGTCTGACCAATGCCAAGGCCGGCACCCAGCCCGGCACCGATCCCGGCGATGCCGCCTTCGTTCTGGGCCGCAAGGGGAATGCTCGTCGCCACCTGGTACTGCGTGTAGCGGCCGAGATCGCCGATCATGTTCATGCCGATCCGCGTATCGAGGATCTTCTGCAGTTCTTCGGGCAGCGAGACGTTCTGGACGACAAAACTGTCGAGCGCCAGACCGTAGCGTTCAAACACGCTCTCGAGCTTGCTCTTCAGCTGCCTGCCCAGCTCATCCTGGTTCGCCGCGATGTCGATGAAAGGAACCCCGGACTCGCCGAAAAGGTCGGTCATCGAGCTGATGACGAGGTTCCGCAGCTGGCCATCGAGGTCGGCAACGGTGTACTGCTCGCGCGTACCCGAGATTTCGCTGTGGAACCTGCGTGCATCGACAAGCCTGTACGAGTAGATGCCGAAGGCGCGCATGCGCACCATGCCGAAGTCCTTGTCGCGGATGGTGATCGGATTGGGCGTCCCCCACTTGCAGTCGAGCTGCAGGCGGGTCGAGAAGAAATAGACGTCCGACTTGAAGGGCGACTCGAACAGCTTGTCCCAGTTCTTGAGATAGGTCAGCACCGGCAGTGTTCGCGTCGTCAGCGTGTACAGACCGGGACCGAAGACGTCGGCGATCTGGCCTTCATTGATGAAGACGGCCATCTGCGATTCGCGAACCGTCAACTGCGCGCCATACTGGATCTCGAAATCCTGCATCGGGTAACGCGTTGCAAGCACCCCGTCTCCCTCCTCGGTCCACTGAATGACATCGACGAACTGCTTCCTGATGAAATCCATGAGCGCCATGGCGATCTCCCGCAAACAAGTTGTGGCGGCCATGCGCCGCCAGGAAGGAATCCGTCAGTAGGTCATGCAGGCTGCGTTGATCAGACCGACGGTGAGCGATACCACCGCGAGGAGAACCGCCGGAGCCATCCTGCCGGCGGGAATGTCCTGCGTCAGCTGCGGCACGGCAAGGCGGATGGCCAGATAGGCAAGAATCTGGATCACGCCGGCAATCGCGCCCCAGGCGGCAAGATCGAGGAGCGTGTCGCTATGGGCAATGACGTTGGCCACGGGCATGGCAAAACCGAGCAACGCCCCGGAGAGGCTCGTCGCAGCGGCCGTGTTGCCGGCGCGGATCAGTGCCAGCTCAGCGTACGGAGTGACGTTCAGATAGACCAGCAGGAACAGCGCCAGCAAGACGATCGCCACGGCAAAGTAGGCGAGAAAGGCGGGCAGCATGCTCAGCAGGTGAGTCGGCATCAGGCTTCTCCTCTCTTCGCGCTTCAACGACGCCCGGTGGGTAGCTCAGGACGGCGATTCAGCATAGCGCACCAGACCACGCAGAATCAGATTCTCCACCAGGCGGAAGGGAATCCGTAGATGGGCAACCAGACGCTCCGCCGCGCCGCCGGTCAGCAGGCATTGCGCACCGGCCTCGCTGGCAATGGGGGCGAACATGCGTTCGACCGCGCCAAGCTGGGCCTGCAGACAGCCGCTGACGATCGCGTCGCTGGTATTGCGGGGCTCGGCCCGGAAGGCACCTGCCTCGGCAAACGGCAACTGCGCCGTGTTGCTCGCCAATGCGCCGCGCATCAGGTCGAAACCGGGGAGTATCAGCCCGCCACGAAAGACTCCGTCGGCATCGAGGAGATCGACCGTCGTCGCTGTGCCGGCACAGACGACCAGGCAGGCGTTCGCTGACTGCGCACGAGCACCGATCAGGGCGGCCCACCGATCCGCCCCGAGTTGTGCCGGCAAGTCATAGGAATTGCGCACCCCACACGCGACTGCCGTCGGACGAAGAAAGGAAACCCGCGCCTGGCGTCTGGCGAGCAACGACGAAATGCCTGCCGCAACCTCGGCGCCGGCGACATTGCAGACCACGACCTGTGCACCGGCAGGCCATTCATCGGCCGCCTCGGCCAGCCAAGCGATGTCGGAAGTCGCCAGAACGCCGCTATCGAGCCAGCGACCGCCCTCGTGGGTGGCCCATTTGATGCGGCTGTTGCCGGCGTCGATGGCGATGATCATGCGACGCGCAGTGACAGATCGCCGGACAGGCAACGCTCGATACCGTTTGCCGTCTGCAACAGCAGCGCACCATCCTCGTCTGCGCCAAGGCAGATTCCCTGACGATCGATGCGGTCGCCGTCGAGCAGGCGTACCGGCCGATTCTGCCACGCATGCTGCTGCTGCCAGGCGGCGCGCAGAACGGCGAAACCGCCGGCGTCGAAGCGGTCGAGAACCGCCGCCAGTTCGATCATCAAATCTGCCAGCAACCGGTGTCGCTCCGGCAGTGGCGACAGCGCCTGCGACAGGGCCGCCGGCGGGTGGATGAACTCCTCCTCACCGATGGGCGGCATCTGCAGGTTGAGACCAATGCCGATGACCGCCAACATGCCCGCTGGCACGGATTCCAGCTCCACCAGGATGCCACCAAGCTTGCCGCCGTCGAGCAGGATGTCGTTGGGCCACTTCAGCCCGACACCGGTGGCACCAATCCGCTCGAGCGCGCGTGCCACCGCCAGACCGACCGCCAGCGACAGACCGGCCAGTCGGGTAACGCCACCGCTGAAACGCCAGAGCAAGGAGAAGGTCAGGCCGGCGGACGGCGACGACAGCCAGCCGCGACCACGCCGGCCACGGCCTGCAGTCTGTTCGTCGGCAATCAGCACGTAACCTGATGGGGCACCTTGGCGGGCACGTTCGAGAAGCACGCTGCTGGTCGAACCGCATGCTGCCAGCGCCTCGACCGTGAAACGGTCACGCGCCAGACCCAGCAGCGCGACAAGGAATCCGGGATCGATCTGACAAGCGGAAACGAACTGGGCCATCGTTGGGCAATCCGAAGCAATGCCGGCAATTATCGCCGATAATTCCGCCCCTCAGATTTCCCTGTCGTCGATTGAGCCGCCGGCGCTGATTCCCAGCTCCTGGATCTTGCGCGTGATCGTGTTGCGGCCGATGCCGAGCGCCTGTGCGGCCTCAATCCGCCGTCCGCCCGTATGCGCCAGAGCGCGGTTGATGAGAACTCGCTCGAAGGCTTGCGACAGCCTGGCATGAACCTGTCCGGGCTCGCCAGCCAGGCAGCGGTCCACCGCTTGGCCGAGCACAGTCTCCCAGTCGTCGCTGGCTGCCGACGGCGACGACTCCCTCAATTCGGGCGGCAGGTCCGCGACGTCGACCAGTTGCCCCGGTGCCATCACGGTCAGCCAATGGCAGAGGTTCTCGAGCTGTCGCACGTTGCCGGCAAAATCGAGTCCGCAAAGGTGCTTCAGCGCAGCCTCGGAGAAGCGCTTACCCTCGACGCCCAGTTCGCGGGCGCTCTTCTGCAGGAAGTGGCGAGCGAGAATCGGGATGTCCTCGCGGCGCTCACGCAGGCTGGGGAGTCTGACCCGGATGACGTTGAGGCGATGGAAGAGGTCTTCGCGGAACAACCCCTGCCGGACACGCGCTTCGAGATCCTGGTGCGTCGCCGCGATGATCCGCACCCGCGTCTTGAGAGGCGAATGACCACCAACGCGGTAGTAGTGGCCATCGGACAGGACACGCAGCAGCCTCGTCTGCAGCTCTGCCGGCATGTCGCCGATCTCGTCGAGAAACAGGGTGCCGCCCTCGGCCTGCTCGAAGCGCCCCTGACGCTGCACCGCGGCACCGGTGAATGCGCCGCGCTCATGACCGAACAGCTCCGATTCCAGGAGGTCGCGCGGGATGGCGGCGGTGTTGATGGCGATGAACGGCTTGTCGGCGCGCTGGCTGTGGCGATGCACGGCACGCGCGACGAGTTCCTTGCCGGAACCCGATTCGCCGGTGATCAGGACAGTGGCGCTCGATTGACTCAGGCGGCCGATGGCACGAAAGACCTCCTGCATCGCCGGCGCCTGACCCAGGATCTCTGGTGTCAGCCCCACCTCGTTCGGCGCACCAGTCTGGTGCAGGCTCTCGCTGATCGCCCGCCGGATCAGCTCAAGCGCCTGGTCTACATCGAAGGGTTTGGGCAGATACTCGAAGGCGCCGCCCTGAAATGCCGACACGGCGCTGTCGAGGTCGGAGTAGGCGGTCATGATGATGACCGGCAACGCCGGAAAGCGCTCCTTGAAGAGCTGCAACAGCTCGAGGCCCGACTGTCCCGGCATGCGGATATCGGAAACGAGCACTTGCGGCTCCTGCGCGCCCGCGTCGAGCCGTGCCAGCGCCTCGGTCGCCGAAGCGAAGCTGCAGAACGGGATTTTCTCCCGCGCCAGGGTCTTCTCGAGAACCCAGCGAATCGACTTGTCATCGTCAACGATCCACACCGCTTTCATTGCTTCCTCGGCACGCTTGTCTGTTGTCATCAGTATGTCCTGGGGCTCAAGCAAGAAACCTGCCAGGCTGTTCAGCCAAGCGGCAGACGGATCATGAAACAGGTGTAGCCCGGCCGACTCTCGCACTCGATCGTCCCTTGGTGCTGCTGGACGAAACTCTGCGCGAGCGTCAGCCCGAGGCCGCTCCCGCCGGCGCGGCCGGAAACCAGGGGGTAGAACATGCGCTCGCGAATCTCCTCGGCGATTCCCGGGCCATCATCGATCACGTGCACCTCGAGTGCCAGACGATGGCGCCGCTTGAACAGGGTCACCTGACGCGCTGCGCGCGTACGCAACGTGATCTGACCAGGACCCGAGAGCCCGCGATCGGTCTGCCGGGTGATCGCCTGGGCAGCGTTCCGCGCGATGTTGAGGAAAACCTGGATCAACTGTTCACGATCGCCGACGAGTTCCGGCAGGCTGGTATCGTAGTCCCTGCGCACCGCGAGGATAGTGGGAAACTCGGCCGTCAGCAGACTGCGCACACGCTCGAGGATCTCGTGAATATTCACCGGACCCGGCTGCATCGGCCGATGCGGCGAGAGCAGCCGACGCATCAGTTCCTGCAGGCGGTCCGCTTCCTTGATGATCACCTGGGTGTACTCATGCAGGCCGGGATTCCCGAGTTCCCGCTCGAGCAACTGCGCCGCACCGCGAATCCCGCCCAGCGGATTCTTGATTTCGTGCACCAGGTTCCGGATCAACTCGCGGCTGACCTGCTGCTGCTCGACCAGGCGCTCCTCGCGAGTGGCTCGGAGTTGCTGGTCGATCGGCCAGAGTTCGATGAGCAGGCGGAGGGGTGGGGTTTCGACGGGGTTCACCGTGCAATTCAGTTGCAGCACATTGCCACCAGCCAGTCGCAACTCCAGGTTCTGCCCGCTGTAACTCCAGCCGTGCTGGCGAACGCTGTCGAGCGCCGCAAGCAGCTTTGCCGGACATTCGATCACGCTGTCCAGGCGGCAGCCGGAGAAGACCGTGTGGCTGATCTCGAGCAGGTTCTCGGCAGCCGGATTGAGATAGCGGATTGCCAGGGTCTCGTCGAGCAGGAGCACGGCTGACGACAGCAGGTCAAGGCCGCCGAATGGATTCGCTGAATCTTCAGGCATTGGCTCGCACGGTCATGCTGTCAGGCCAACGAACGCTCAACCGGGTCCGACAGGAGTTGGGGCGTCGGAGCCGCTGGCGATCAGCGCAGATTGGCGATCTCTTTCTGGATGGCCTCGACGTTGCGCTGGTGCAGCGCAACCTTGTCCTTGTACGGCTGCAGCCGCTCCTGCACCTTGCCACCGCTGATCGCGCCACCCTGCATGCGCTCGTTGGGCAGGACCACTCCTTCCTGTTGCGCGAGTTCCTTCCTCGCCTGCTCGAGATTCTTCTGCTCGGCAGCCAGTTCGGTGTCGAGGATACGCCGGCGATCGCCGTCGCGCGACTTCTGCGTCTGTTCGTCGACCTTCGGGAAGTTGCCCGGGGTGGCCGTCTTCGCCGCCGGTTGCCGGGCCGCCGGGGCAAGGTTCACGGGATCCAGAACCAGCTTGCGGCAGGTCCTGGTCGGCACGTTCGAGTAGGTCGTATGGCCTTCGGCATCGACACACTTGTAGATGTCCTGTGCTGTCGCCGGCAGGCAGGCAAACAGCGGCAGGGTAATCGCGCATAACAGGCGTGGCAGTCGTCTCATCGTCGTCGAATTCCCCATGGCGCCGACAGAACCACTCGCCGAACGGTGTCCCGCGGGGGTCGGGGTGATCGCGCGGCTGTCGGTATGGTGGCCAATCGGCAGCAATACTAACGCGGAAGGACGTCGATCGGTAGACGCACAAAGGACGGGCATCCGCCCGTCCTTGCCGTATGCCCTGCCCTGTCGCTCAGCAGCTGTAGTACAGATCGAACTCGACCGGGTGGGTGGTCATGCGAACCTTGTTGACCTCATCCATCTTCAGTTCGATGTAGGCATCGATCCAGTCGTCAGAGAACACGCCGCCACGCGTCAGGAAGTCGCGGTCCTTGTCGAGCGCCGCCAGCGCCTCCTCGAGACTGGCGCAGACGGTCGGGATCTTTGCATCCTCTTCCGGCGGCAGGTCGTAGAGGTTCTTGTCGGCGGGATCGCCGGGATGAATGCGGTTCTGGATGCCGTCGAGACCCGCCATCAGCAGCGCCGAAAAGCACAGATAGGGATTGGCAATCGGATCCGGGAAGCGGGTTTCGATCCGCCGCGCCTTGTCGGAAGCCACGTGCGGCACGCGAATCGACGCCGAACGGTTCTTTGCCGAGTAGGCGAGCTTGACCGGCGCTTCGTAATGCGGCACCAGCCGCTTGTACGAATTCGTGCCCGGATTGGTGATGGCGTTGAGTGCCTTGGCGTGCTTGATGATGCCGCCGATGTAGAACAGGGCGAGTTCCGACAGGCCGGCGTAACCATTGCCGGCAAACAGGTTCTTGCCATCCTTCCAGATCGACTGGTGGACGTGCATCCCCGAACCGTTGTCCCCGACGATCGGCTTTGGCATGAAAGTGGCCGTCTTGCCGTACTGATGCGCGACGTTATGCACGACGTACTTCAGGATCTGGGTCCAGTCGGCACGCTTCACCAGAGTGTTGAACAGGGTGCCGATTTCGCACTGACCCGCAGTGGCAACCTCGTGGTGATGCACTTCGACCGGCACACCGATCGTTTCCAGAGTCAGGACCATTGCCGAGCGGATATCGTGCAGGCTGTCGACCGGCGGCACCGGGAAGTAGCCCCCCTTGACCCCCGGCCGGTGACCTGTGCCGCCCTCACCCTCGGATTTTTCGCCGCTGGTCCAGGCGGCCTCCTGCGAGTAGATCTTCAGGTTGCAGCCGGACATGTCAACGTTCCAGGCAACGGAGTCGAAGATGAAGAACTCGGGCTCCGGCCCGAAGTAGGCGGTATCGCCAATACCACAGGATTTCAGGTAGGCCTCTGCCCGCTTGGCGATCGAGCGCGGGTCGCGATCATAGCCACGACCGTCTGCCGGATCGACGACGTCGCACGTGAGCACGACCGTCGTCTCGTCGAAGAACGGGTCGACGTAGGCCGTGGCGGGATCGGGCATCAGTTGCATGTCCGACGCCTGAATCCCCTTCCAGCCGGCGATCGACGAGCCATCGAAGGCGTGGCCATTCTCGAATTTCTCTTCATCGAAAGCGCTGACCGGAACGGTCACGTGCTGCTCCTTGCCACGGGTATCGGTGAAACGAAAGTCCACAAACTTGGCTTCGTTGTCCTTCACCATCTTGATCACGTCTTGCGGGCTTGCCATCAAAGGGCCTCCTGAACAGGTGCCGGGGTCAGCGGCGACAGTGGAAAATCGTTGCGCGAAGCAACTAGCACAAAACGTGCCAATAGCGTCCACACCGACGGATCATTGTGCCACAACGTCCCGGGACACGATCAGGCATTTTGTGCGCACATTACTGGTGCAACCCGGGAACTCTCGCACCATCAAGGTGCGCCCACACGGCACTGCAACCATCGTGCGGGTGCGCCGGGAACGAAACAAGTGATTTATACTCCGAGCTTCGAAGCATCTGCTCCAACGAGGCCCCGACAGACACCATGGGACGACTGACCGACCTGCTGCAACTCGCCCACGAGCGCGGACAGGAGCTCGGCCTGCCTTACGCCGGCGCCCTGACGCCAAGAGAAGCTTTCGAGGTCTGGCAACTGGCGCCCGGGGCCCGATTGGTCGACGTGCGCACACGGGCCGAGTGGGATTGGGTGGGCAGAATCCCCGGCGCCATCGAGATCGAATGGATGGGGTACCCGGACAGCCGACCGAACTCCCACTTTCTCGCCCAGCTCAAGCAACAGACCGATCGGGAAGCGCTGCTGCTGTTCATCTGTCGCAGCGGAGCGCGTTCGCATCACGCCGCCGCGCTCGCCACACAGGCCATGCAGCGCGAATGTTACAACGTGCTCGAGGGCTTCGAGGGGGATGTCGACGCCAGCGGCCAGCGCGGCAGGCTCGGCGGCTGGCGCCACGCCGGCCTGCCTTGGCGAAGCTGAGAGCGTGCAACGGATCATCGCCACACTGCCACTGGGCGCGGGGCGGAAGCAAGCAGTGCTGCAGGCTGGCGGCGCACAGCCGTGATGCGCATGCCCCGAGAACCGGTTGCTCCGTCCGGCCGGGCTTTCACCCACATCGACTCGAACACCACCCATGCAGACCGCCACCATCAGCTTCGACAAGTTCAACCAGTTGCAGGACGACGCCTGCCACCAGCGCATCCGCACCGCCCGCGCGCGCCTGGGCAGGGAAGTCGTGCTGCTCTGTCATCACTATCAGCGCGCCGACGTCTACCAATACGCTGACCTGACCGGCGATTCGCTCAAGCTGTCGCGCCTGGCGGCGAGCACCGATGCCCGCTTCATCGTCTTCTGCGGCGTTCACTTCATGGCCGAAGTCGCCGACATCATGTCGAAACCCGAACAGATCGCCATCCTGCCCGATCTGGCGGCCGGCTGCTCGATGGCCGACATGGCGAACCTCGCCAAGGTCGAACGCTGCTGGCGTGAGCTTGCCGAGGTGATCGAGGTCGATCAGTTGGTCACCCCGGTGACCTACATCAACTCGGCGGCCGACCTCAAGGCCTTCTGCGGCGAACATGGCGGCATCGTCTGCACCTCCTCCAACGCTGGCACGATCGCCACTTGGGCCTTCGCCCGCCGGGAGAAGATCCTCTTCTTCCCCGACCAGCACCTTGGCCGCTGGACCGGCTTCAAGATGGGCATCCCGCTCGACGAGATGGTGGTCTGGGATCCGGACCTCGAGTTGGGCGGCCTGAGCCCGCAACAGATCCGTGCCGCCCGACTGCTGCTCTGGAAGGGGCACTGTTCGGTACACCAGATGTTCCAGCCGGCGCACATCCTGCGTTTCCGCAACCAGCATCCGGACGGTCTGGTGATCTCGCACCCGGAGTGCAGCTTCGAGGTCTGCCGACAGTCGGACTTCGTCGGTTCGACCGAACACATCGTGCGGACGATCAAGGACGCCGCTGCCAACACGCGATGGCTGGTCGGCACCGAGCTCAATCTGGTGAACCGTCTTGCCGAGGAGGTCAGACACGAGGGCAAGATCGTCCAGTTCATGGCACCGACGGTCTGCATGTGTTCCACGATGCAACGCATCGACCCGCAACACCTGGCATGGACGCTGGAAAACCTGGCGGACGGCACGGTGGTCAACCAGATCCGCGTCCCCGAGCATGAGCGGGAACTCGCCAGGCTGGCACTCGACCGCATGCTCGATGTGTCCTGAAAAAGACCTGCATGGCGGGAAGCCAGCGGTGCACCGTCGCCGCCCGCAAGTCGGCTGGCAAAACGTGACAGCTGCAGGTGGACTGCGCCGCTCCCGTCCCCTGCCCCGGCATGCTCCTGCCGCCCGGCGGTGGTAGGGCTTGGTCGGCAATGAACACCGACTGCCTGCAACGCTTTCTTCTGGACGATCTCGACATCGCCGGTGCCTTGGTCCGCCTTGGCCCGGTCTGGCAGAAACTCCTCGAGGGTCGCGGCTACCCGCTGCCGGTGGCACGACTGCTTGGCGAACTGTCTGCCAGCACACTGCTCGTCGGCAGCAATCTCAAGCAGCCGGGACGGGTGACGATCCAGTTGCGCGGCAACGGTCCGATCTCTCTGCTGGTCATCGACTGCAACGAGCAGCTGCAGGTTCGCGGCATGGCGAAGTGTGCGCGAACGGTGGGGGAAGCATCCCTGCGCGAGATGCTCGGCAATGGCCAGATGCTGCTCGTGCTCGATATGCCGACAATGCGCGAGCCCTACCAGAGCATCGTGCCGATCGATGGCGACAGCATTGCCGGGGTCTTCGAGCACTACCTGGGGCAATCGGTGCAGCAACCGGCGCGCCTCTTCCTGGCGGTGTCGGACGAAGCGGCTGCCGGCATGCTGCTGCAGAAACTGCCGACGGCCGCGGAACGCGATGCCGACGGCTGGGCACGTGCGGAGGCGCTGGCGGCAACGATCGGTCGTTCGGAGCTGCTCTCGCTGGCGGCCGAAGATCTCTTGCCGCGACTCTTCCCCGAGGAAACGATCCGCCTCTTTGCCGCGCAAGGCGTCACCCTCAACTGCCCCGAGGACTGGCAGAAGGCGCGCTTGCTGCTGCGCACCCTCGGGGCGAACGAAGTCTACGCCACCCTGCACGAGCATGGAGAAGTGCTGGTCAGGGATGAAATCTGCAATCGCGAGTACCGTTTCGATGCACCCGCGATTGACCAGCTGTTTGCCGACCCGCCGACGACACGTCACTGATGCACGAGCAGCGTCCGGCGCTCACAGCACCTTGCCGGGATTCATCAATCCTCTCGGATCGAGAGCTTCCTTGACCGCGCGCATCATGCCAATCTCCAGCGGCGTCCTGTACCGCAACAGCTCGGCGCGTTTCAGCTGACCGATGCCGTGCTCGGCACTGATGCTCCCACCGAGCTCGTCCACGAGGTCATGCACGACGCGGTTGACCTGCGGCTGCGCGGCGAGAAACAAGGTTTGGTCACCGGCGGTCGGTCGCGACTGGTTGTAGTGCAGATTGCCGTCGCCGATGTGGCCGAAGGTGACCATCCTGATGCCCGGAAAAGCCTCGACCAAGGCACGATCCGCTCGCTCGATGAACTCCGGCAGGCGCGAGATCGGCAGCGAAACGTCGTGCTTGATGCTCGGGCCCTCGATCCGCTGCGCCTCGCCAATGCTCTCGCGCAGCGTCCACAGCCGCCGTGCCTGCTCGCCGCTCTGCGCCAACACCGCGTCGGCGACGCGTCGGTCGTCGATCATGCTCGCCAGGAAGGACGCCAGCTCCTCGCGCAGGGAAGCCTCGTCACCGCCAGCGGACAGCTCGACCAGAAGATGCCATGGACTGTCGACGAGTGTCGGGTGCGGACCGGGGATGTGCTTGCGAACCAGTCCCAGCGCGACCCCGGACACCAGTTCGCAGGCGGTCAGGGCCGGACCGAAACGATCCTGCAGGGCGATGAGCGCGCGCAGCGCCGTCTCCGGTGCAGCAATTGCCAGCCAGGCGGTCGCCTTCGCGCGTGGCCAGGGAAAGAGCCGCAGCACTGCGGCAGTGATGATGCCGAGCGTACCTTCGGCGCCGATGAACAATTGCTTGAGGTCGTAACCGGTGTTGTCCTTGCGCAGGGCACGCAAACCATCCCAGAGCTCGCCATCGGGCATGACCACCTCGAGACCCAGTGTCAACTCGCGTGCAGTACCGTAACGCAGAACCTGCACGCCACCGGCATTGGTCGACAGATTGCCGCCGATCTGGCAACTTCCCTCGGCGGCGAGCGACAGTGGAAACAGCCGACCGGCCGCAGCGGCAGCCTCCTGCACCCGCTGCAGAAGGCAACCCGCTTCGACGGTGATCGTGTTGTTCGCCGCGTCGATCGCCCGCACGCGGTTCAACCGCGCAAGGCTGATCACCACCGAGCGGCCTTCGGCAGCCGGCGTCGCCGCGCCGCAGAGGCTGGTGTTTCCACCCTGCGGCACCATCGCCACGCCAGCCTGCGCACACAGTCGCACGACGGCTGACACGGCGGCAGCGGTCGCCGGTCTGACGACGCAGAGCGCCGTCCCGCGATAGCGACCCCGCCAGTCAACGAGATATCCGGCGACGGCGTCGGCTGCGACCAGCACGTTCGCCTCACCAACCACGTCACCGAGCCTGCTGATCAGACCTGTGTCATCCACGGATGCCCTCTGCCCTCACGGATGGCCGTCGCAGCACTGCACCGCCGCACTTGCCGGGCGGTCTGCGGCGGTAGACTTGGGCCATGTTAGCAGGGTCTTTGATTAATCTCGCGTTTGATGCGAAGATTCCAGCAAAACGGGTTGCCGCCTGGGATCCCGGCCCCTGACCAAGGCATGCACGACCTTCACCACGAACGCCAGGCGGAGACTTCGCCCCCTTGAAGCCCATGACCATTGCTCACATCGACGCAGGCAGACCGGCGCGCGTGCGCCGTCCGCAGGGCCCACCGGCCCTTACCGAGTGGTGCCGGCGCCGATGAAGCTGCCGATTGGAATCGTTGGCGACATCGGGGGCACCCACGCCCGTTTCGCACTGCTCGACGAAGCGAACATGCCGCAGCGCTTGCAGGTCCTGGCGGTAGCAGACTTCGCCGGGCCGGTCGAGGCGATGCAGGCATACCTCGCAGCATCTGCGAGCCCCGCCCCATCGGCCGCTGCAATCGCCATTGCGGCGCCGGTACACGATGGGGTGGTCGCGCTGACCAACGCTTCGTGGAGCTTTTCGCGCGAGCGCATCACGGCGCGGCTGGGGCTGCGCAAGTTGCTGCTGCTCAATGACTTCAGCGCGCTCGCCCTGTCGCTACCCCGTCTTCCCGCGGCCGAACTGCGACAGGTCGGCAGCGGGAGTCCCGCCCCCGGCGCGACCAAAGCGGTCCTCGGCCCCGGGACCGGGCTGGGTGTTTCCGGCCTCCTCCATCATGCCGGCGGCTGGTTGCCCCTGAGCGGTGAAGGCGGTCATTGCTCGCTTGCACCGGCAGACCCCCGCGAGGCGGCAATCCTGGCGCTCGCCTGGCGCGAGTTCGAGCATGTCTCGGCCGAGCGGCTCCTTTCCGGCAGCGGCCTGCCGCTGCTGCATCGCCTGGTCGCGACGGTCGATGGGCGCACGCATGTGCCCCTGAGCACCGTCGAGATCGTCGCGCGCGCCGTCGCCGGCGACGACCGGCAATGTGTTGCGGTGATCGACACCTTCTGCGCGCTGCTCGGGTCGGTGGCCGGCAATCTGGCGCTCACCCTCGGTGCACGGGGTGGCGTTTATGTCGGCGGTGGTATCATTCCGCGACTGGGAGAAATCTTCGACCGCTCGCCCTTCCGTGCGCGGTTCGAGGCCAAGGGGCGCTTCGCTTCCTATCTGGCCACCGTTCCGACCTATGTCATCCTTTCGCCTGCACCGGCCCTGCTGGGTGCTGCTCAGGCCCTGGCCGCGTGCGAGGGTTGCCGATGAACCTTTCTTGGAGTACCCGCCTGATGTCCAACGCCGTCCCCCCCCTTTCCGAGAGCGAACAGCTGCGCTGCGCAGTCGAGCAGAAACTCGTCGGCACGATCGCAGCGGAGCCGACCCGCGCCACCCGGGCCGACCTCTATCTCGCGCTTTCGCAAGTGGCACGGGAGCAGTTGGCAGAGCGTTGGGTGCGCACCCAGAACGCCGACCGCAACAACAAGGCCCGCCGCATCTACTACCTGTCGATGGAATTCCTGATCGGCCGGGCAATGAACAACGCGCTCTCGGCGATCGGCCTGCGTGACCAGACAACAGCCCTGTTCACGCCACCGGGCCCGTCACTCGAGGAGGTGATGGAATGTGAACCCGATGCGGCGCTGGGCAACGGTGGCCTCGGTCGTCTGGCTGCCTGCTTCCTCGATTCGATGGCCACGGTCGGACTGCCATCCTGGGGTTACGGGGTGCGTTACGAGTACGGCATGTTTGCACAGTCGATCCTCAACGGACAACAGGTCGAAAAACCCGAAGCCTGGCTGCAGGACCGATCGCCCTGGGAGTTCCCGCGCGCCAACAAGCACCACACCGTTCGCTTCGGCGGCACCTGCGAACATCATGGAGAATGGGCCGAATGGCATGCGGCTGACTCGGTCGAGGCGAAGGCCTTCGACTACGTCATCCCGGGGCACGGGACCGATCGAGTCAGCACCCTGCGCCTGTGGAAAGCGGCGGCGCCATCGGAAATCGACCTCGGTGCCTTCAACACCGGTGACTACCAACGCGCAGCGGAGTTCAAGAACCGATTCGAGAACATTTCCTGGGTGCTCTACCCGAATGACAGCACCTCGGCTGGTCGCGAGTTGCGCCTGCGCCAGGAGTATTTTTTCGTTTCTGCATCCTTGCAGGACATCCTGGAACGTCATCAGGCGGAGCATGGCACCTTCAGCAACCTCGCCGAGCACGTGGCGATCCACCTCAATG
>ERZ761603.57-NODE-57-length-96409-cov-19.910351_pt1 | contig 96409 bp, 108 predicted proteins | sample MGYA00511879_ERZ761603 | MGnify/ENA primary metagenome ERZ761603 (study PRJEB28899, sample SAMN02850040) | bioreactor sludge metagenome | biome: EBPR Sludge; feature: EBPR Bioreactor; material: flocular biomat | place: Australia: Thorneside Wastwater Treatment...
ACATCTTCACCCTCGGCCCCGTCGCCGCGTGTGGCGGCCTGTGCCAGTTTGCCCCGCTCATAGCGCAGGTTCAGGGACAGCCCGTCAATCTTGGGTTCGGCAATGCAGGCAATGGCTGCATTATCCGGCAGGTTAAGGAAGCGACGCATGCTGGCAAACCAGTTTTCCACATCTTCGCTGGTAAAGCAGTTCTCCAGTGACAGCATTGGCTTGGCGTGCTGCACTTTGGCAAAGCCATCTTTGGGGGCCGCGCCAACTTTCGTCAGCAACGCCTTGGCCGCGGGCAAGGTAGGGTATTGCCGGGCTAGTGCTAGCGCCTCAGTCTTCAGGGCGTCATAGTCGGCATCGCTGATCTCCGGCGCGTCCTCACCATGATAGAGGCGATCATGCCGGGCCAGCTCGGCCGACAGTTCATCCAGTCTGGTCGCAGCATCCGCTCGCTTGGTCATGCCACTGGTTATAATGGAAAAATCTGGCGTCCCCTAGGGGATTCGAACCCCTGTTACAACCGTGAGAGGGTCGTGTCCTGGGCCTCTAGACGAAGGGGACGCGGTTGTGGGCGGTGTTCTAGCGAATCCGGGGACGGAGCGCAAGCATTTATCGCTAAACCTGCCAATAAGCCAGATTTTGCGGCCATTTTTGTCCGCGCCAGATGCCTTTAAGGTCGGCTACAATGCCTGCGGGTGTGAGGAATTTAGCGAGGTTAGCCGGGCTTAGCGCGCGGTAGGGCGCGTGGGCCACGGCGGCAATCACCAGATCATAGGGCCCGCCCTCAGCAGGATTCTCCACCAGCCGTAATCCATACTCGTGAAACGCTTCTTCAGGGTCAGCCAGCGGGTCGGCCACGCTCACCAGATGCCCACGCCGGGTAAGGGCGCTGATGAGATCAGCCACCTTGCTGTTGCGCAAATCCGGTACGTTTTCCTTAAAGGTCAGACCCAGCACGAGTACACGGCCCACTTGTCCGGCGTTGAGGCGCTCGAGTAGCAGCGTGTGCAGCTCGCTGGCAATTTGCTCGGCCATGCCATCGTTGATGCGGCGGCCCGAGAGGATGATCTCGGGGTTATAGCCAAGATCCCTGGCGCAGCGGGCAAGGTAAAACGGATCAACGCCAATACAATGCCCTCCCACCAAGCCGGGCGTAAAGGGCAGGAAGTTCCACTTGGTGCCCGCAGCCTCAAGTACATCATGCGTAGAGAGGCCCAGCTTGCGAAAGATGGTGGAGATTTCATTGACGAAGGCGATATTAATATCGCGCTGGGCATTCTCAATCACCTTGGCGGCTTCAGCGGCCATGATGGAAGGAGCCGCGTGAATTTTGCCGCCATTCAGGCTGCCATAGACGTTCACCAGCCGCGCCGTTACCTCGGGCGTCTGACCGGAGACGATTTTAACGATACGATCAACGGTATGCTCGCGATCACCGGGATTGATACGTTCGGGCGAGTAGCCAAGGAAAAAGTCACTGCCACAGCGCAAGCCTGAGGCACGCTCCAGCGCCGGGCCAGCGATTTTCTCGGTCACGCCGGGGTAGACCGTGCTTTCAAACACCACAATCGCACCTTTGGCGAGATAGCGGCCTACAGTATCACAGGCTGCCAGAACAGGGGTCAGGTCCGGCTCGTTGCGGCTATCCACAGGGGTAGGGACAGTAATGATATAAATATCATGCCCTGTGAGCTGGGCGGCCTCTGCGCTGCAGGTCAGGCGGTTGGCTTTGAGGAGTGTATCAGCCACTTCGTTGGTACGGTCGTGTCCTTGGTTCAGCTCATCTACTCGGCGCTGGGAAATATCAAAACCCAGCACTGGATAGTGATGGGCCAGATGCACGGCCAGTGGCAGCCCAACATAGCCTAGACCAACGACGGCAATCTTTTCGCTCATCCTCTCACTCCCTTACAGACCCCTATGGTGTTAACCTATTGCTGCCGCCCCGGCAATGACGAACAAAATCTCTAGCCCGCCCGAGAGAATTCTTGTCTTTGGGCTGTCGTTTCGTTAGGCTATTGGCCTGAGCACAGGGAGGGGAAATGACCAAGGCTACTGGACCCGCCAGGGCGTTTGTTATGTGTGTGGTCGCGGGCGGCGATATTATCGGCTATGTTCTGCGGAACTTTCGTGATGGCGGCAGTTTTACGACACTGGATCCAGCTGAAGCATGGTCATGCGATAATCAACTTGATGGTAACCGTTTTGCTGGGCAGGTCGAGCAGTATCGCGGGTTGGGTGATGGTGTCACCCTCAAGATGGTGCCACGTGGCCAATGCTTCAGTTTCGACTATCTACGCAATAACTAAACCAGCTCAAGAATAACATTCATGCGGCCCCCACTGATCTCGCGGTAGCCGGAGGCTTTCATGCGGCTCACGATATCTTCGGACCACTTGCCATTGTTACGTTCAATGAACACCAGTTTAGGCCAACGGCTAGGCGGGGCCTGATCGAGAAAACACCCCAGCACCATGGCTTCGGCGCCTTCAATATCAATCTTCATGGCATCAGCTTGAGGTATGCCCAGTTCATCCATCATTCCCAGCAGGGTTTGCGTGGGGACGGTCAGCGCGTGCCCATCGCCGATCAGGCTGGCTTGGCCCCGATTATCGGCGCTCAGATGAAAGGTAATTTCACCTGCACGGTCTGACAGGGCCACGGGTTTGACGATAATGTTGGTGAATTCATTCAGCGTGATATTGGTGCGCAGCCGCTCAAGCATGGCCGATTGCGGCTCAACCGCGACCACCGTGGCTGCTCCACGCGCGGCAGCAAACAGGCTGTAAAGCCCGGCATTCGCCCCCACATCAAGCAGTATAAAGGCGGGGTGCATGCGGGCTGCGATCTGGGCCAGCTCCTCGGCATCAAAAAATTGCGGAGTAAACAGTACACGCTTTTCCGAGACATTATCGCTAGCTTGGATACGCATACGAAAGCCCAAAAGCTCAACATCCGCCGGGGCACTACCGAGGCTCAGCAAAACCGGTTTACGTAACCACAAAGCCAGGCGGCGGCCCAGCCAGGTTGCAGGCAGGCGGCGAGTGATGGAAATGATAGCGGTTTGCCAAGGCTTGGGAGCATAGGCACCAAAGGGGGAAATAGTCATGGAACGCAGTTTACCCCAGCTTCAACCAGACGCCAGCCCCGGCCACAAGCCAGCAGGCGAATAGAACCAGAAGCAGGCCCGGGATAACTTCCCGGGCGAAACGGGGGCTGCCCATGCTCCGCGCAAGCAGAATTTTTGTCAGGCTGTTGGTTGTCAGCGCCGTAAGGATACCAAGTCCTGCCATGTCGAGCGACAGCGCGTTTTGCGCCGACAAATTGGCTAGTGACGCGCTCGCCGCGTGAGCATCCGCCAATCCCGCCAATCCGGCTCCGGCCAAAGCGCCTGAGCTACCGAGATAGTGATTGAGTGCAGCGACGCCAAAGCTCACAGCCATGATAATTGCTGCAAAGGCAAGGGCTGAAAGTGGACTGAGTGGCCGAGCCTGCGCCTCTAGGCCGCTGGCCGGGCTGGTGCTGGCGCGGCGGGTAAAGATCAAGCCATAGATAATCGCCATGCTCGCGCCAGCGCTCAGAGCCGGGGCCAGATGCCACAGCAGGTCCGCATGCGTCACAGAAAGCAGGAGTGCCAGTTGGACAATGGTGGCCACAGTAGACAGCACGGCACCCGCAACTGCGGGCTGATGCAAGTCGGGTTGTGCCTTGGCGCGGGCACCCAAAGCACTGATGGTCGCGGCGCTGGAGACAAAACCGGAGACAAAACCAGCCAGCGGTAAGCCGGTGCGCGGTCCCAGTGCGCGACTGGCAATATGGCCAAAGGCACTAATGGACAGCAGCACTACTACAATAAGCCAGAGTGTATGCGGATTGAGAGTGTGCAGTGGGTCAATCGTCTGATCCGGTAGCAAAGGCAGAATAACCAGAACCGCACCCGCCAACAGCAAGCCATCATGCAATTCGGCATCGGTCAGAGTGGTGCGGATAAATTTGTGCAGCCGCGTGCGGACCGACAGTAAAACCGCCACGGCGACACCCAACCCGGCCGCCATCGGTGCATGGACCTGTGCCAAGGCGCCGAGCAGGGTCGTCACCAGCAGTGCAATTTCCGTAGTCAGTCCCGGATCGCGCGGAGCGGTGTAGCGATAGCTCATTGCGGTCAGGGCACCAAGGATCAGCAACGCACCGATGAGGAGGGGAGCCTCGCCAAGCTGCCAGCTCAGGCAGCCGAGTAAGGCAGCAACCGTAAACGTGCGTACACCGGCCGCCTCGCGCATGGGGCCTTGGCCTTTGCGCCGCTCGCGCTCAATGCCGATCAGCAGACCAAGGCTGAGCGCAGTGAGATAGGATAGCCAAACGGATGACATGACAGGCACATAATGGCCCATACGCGCCCAAAGAAAAAGCCGAATTACAAAGCAGTCTGCCGTTAGAGTTTACAGGCGCGGCGGAACCAGTTGCGGCTGAGGGTAAGTAACTCGCTCGCCTGCCGAGCTTTGTTGGCACCAAACACGCTGTTGAATCCCAGTCGTTCGGCCCGCGTATCCAGAATGGAAAGCCCATCCTCAAGGACAGGGTCCAGTACATACGTCCCGCCAAGGTAGCGCTTAAGGGCATCGTAATCATGGGGTGTGTTGGCTGGCGGAGCGATCACCGGAGATAGTGCCAGATCAATCAAGGGAGCCGAAAAATCAATCGGGTCCTGACTGCGGCGCGTGGCCTGTGAAATGATATCCCCAGCCTCTATCGCACGCAGGAATGCCTGTTGACGAAATACGGTTGCGGGCACTTCGCTGCCGAGCGCGGCAATCTGCTGAAAACAGCGCTGCATCTGAGATCGGGCTACCTTGCAAATGCTGGTGTGAGTCATGGTGCTTGCCTCCACAGGCATCTTATGGCGAACCCTACTGGTTAATTTCAACAGAAAAATCACATTATCAGTTCATGTCGCCGGGTGTAGAGTTCGCTAAATTGACGATCCAGCTTGCGGTTTTGCCCTTTGATTTTGTTGAACACAGCATGGGCATGGTCGGTATAGTCCAGCCGCCGATCAAGTGACCAGCCTTCAGGGGCCTCACGTAGCACATCGATCACGTTGGCAATCTTGTCTGCCAGTTTCAGTTTTTTGGCCCGAGGACTCAAGGTGGCCGCATGCTCGATTTGCAATTGTTTGCGCACAGCCTTATCAAGGCTCTTATCGTCTGAAACTTCTTCCACTAGGTCCGCCACTTCCGCCCCAAACAGCTTGGCCAGTTGGGCCTTGCTGACGCCGCAATCTTCCGTCACATCATGCAATAAGGCGGAGGCCAGCAAGATGGCATCGCGCTCGCCAGCGTTGAACAGAATGGTTGACACCTGCACCGGGTGATTAATGTACGGCGTGGCGTCTTTGTTTTTGCGGCGCTGGCGTTTGTGCGCTGCGCTGGAAAAAGCCAGCGCATTGAAATAGAGGGTTAAGCCAGCTTCAGTACGGATGTTCATGTTCTCTCCTTTGGGTATGACCGGAGAGTGACAAACCAACCCCTGTTTTGGCCAATGCCGACTGAGCTTGTGTTATGCCGTATGCTTATGGGACAAGCAAAAAGGCCAACCCGCAGGTTGGCCTTTTGGATGTTGGTGGAGCCAAGGGGGATCGAACCCCTGACCTCGACAATGCCATTGTCGCGCTCTCCCAGCTGAGCTATGGCCCCAATCTGAACGGCGCGAGCTTTACCACCAGATGGGCCCGGTGGGCAAGAGGCTCGTGCGAAAAAATTACTTCTCGTCGGCTGCATCAACGTCGAGTTCAACTGCCTCGTCGTCATCATCCGCCGGGATGGCGTCATCGGCTTCCACTTCGACGCCCTCCTCAACTTCGACTTCTTCAATCTCCTCGGGAGTCTCGGCCACTTTCTTCTTGGCGGTTTCGTCCGGAGTGATGCGGCGGCGCGACTTTAGCAGCGCTTCCGGATCAAAGGCCGTGCTGCACTTCGGGCAGACGGGCGGGCTCTTTTTCATATCATAGTACAGAGCGCCACAGGCATGGCACAGCCGCTTGAGACCCCATTCCGCTTTGGACATCGCGTCCTCCTGATAAAAACTGTTAAGGCGGCTGTGAGTGCCATGCCAAACGCCGAATGTCAATCACCGCTGCGGAATTCGCTGCCAATCGTTAACTTTTTATGCTGAATCGGCGAGCCTCGCTTGACCCCTGTGCCGTAGGCGGTTACCTAAAGGGCTCATGAGCATTATTATCGCGATCGACGGCCCGACGGCCGGGGGCAAGGGGACGCTGGCCAAAAAGCTGGCCGAAGCCATGGGGTTTGCCTTGCTGGATACCGGGTTGCTGTACCGGGCGGTGGGGGTAGCTCTCAAGCGGGCTGGCTATACGCCTGAAGATCAGGAACAGGCAACGCAGCACGCCCGCTCGCTTGATGCCACCGACATTATGGATCATGACGAACTACGCAGCGCTGAGGCCGGTCAGCTGGCTTCGCAGGTGTCGGCTATTCCGGCCGTGCGGCAGGCGCTGCTCGAGTTTCAGCGTAACTTTGCGGCGCATCCGCCGGGCGGGCAGGCCGGCGCAGTGCTTGATGGGCGGGATATTGGCACCGTGGTATGCCCGGACGCACTGGTCAAGCTGTATATTACCGCCAGCGCTGAGGCACGGGCCGAGCGCCGCTACAAGGAGCTGCTCAGCCGCGGCGAGGCCAAAACCTTTGACGAAGTGCTGGCGGATATCAAGGTGCGCGATGATCGCGATATGAACCGTGCTGTTGCGCCTCTGAAACCTGCAGCTGATGCTGTTATTCTGGACACCACAGCCATGGATCCAAACAAGGCTTTTGATGTGGCTTTGGCACTGGTGCGCGAGCGGTTGTCTGTAACCACGCCCTGATTACAATCGCGCCAGTATCCAGTTTTCCAACCTGTCTGCACTGATAAATCCACTACGGCTACCGCGGATGTTACCTTGCCGGAATAACAACAGGGTGGGCACACCCCGCACATTCATCTGCCGGGCGAGGGCGGGGGCGTCATCATAATTCAGGGTGGCAAAGGTTACCTGTTCGCGCAGGGCCAGCGCGGTCTTTTGAAGCTGCGGCGTGGTCCGCCGACATACGCTACACCATGGCGCCCAGACATAGAGCAGCACCGGCTCCTGCGCTGCAATCACCAGATCCCCAAAGTTGTGCGAGGTGGCCGGGTACAGAACCTCACTTTCCAAGGCTTCGGCACTGGCTGGCACGGCTGAAAAAGCAGCTAAAGCGGTAAGAAGAGCGCGGCGCGTAAAAGTCATCCCCTTTAATTGGCATGATTCGCAAGGCTTTTCAAAGCGATAGGAATATGCCGTGTGGTTTAGAAATGACGAGGTTGAAACTTATTGATTTTGATCGCCTAAATATGCAAGAAAAGCAAGCATTAACGGTGAATTAGGAGAAAATATTATGCTCGATACCGACTATCCATCTCCATCGCGCTTCATGGCCGAAATGGCCCATTTGGCTAACTATCAGCTTTTTCCGCACCGTTGGCTTGTGGATGTTAAGCAAAAGAACTTTGACTCTACTGTTGTTCGGCTCGGAACTGCCGCACTACTGCTTGGTTTAGGTAGCTATGTCCTAGACGGTAAATTCACTAAGCCTGCAGCCATAGGCATCGGGGTTGCGTATGCCTTTGCCAGCGCAGTGAGCGCTCGTCGCATGGTTAGTGCATCCACACTTTTATCTCAGGCGAATGGGTATCTTCTAGCGCACGCACTTACTCTCGAGACTGCGCAGAAGGCATCTGTTTTCACTATTGATGAAGAGTTAAATGCGGCTGTGAAGAAAGTTGTTGAGGCTAATGTTGGTGTCTATAATGCAGCGTTAGGTGCTGCGGCGTCTGGCGCGGAAGGACCCGCCCGGAAACGCATCCTGAGCAAAAAACTTGTTGAATCTAAGGGGATGTAGTTTCTTTAAAATACAGGAACTTAGTTAGTCTCGTCTATTTAAAGGGGCTGTAGCCAATTTTAGGTTGCTTTCATGGTCCAGAATCGCTAAAACCGCCCGGTCGCTGCAGGTGCAGCGGCACGAGAGCTGTCCGCACCAACCCGTGCTGCCGGCGGCACCTCTCGCCACCAAATCAACCGGCTGTGCAGCAATACTTCACAGCCCTATATCGTGCAGCGTAAGGACCACACAATGGCGCGTTCAGCTACCGCTACCAAAAATAACAGCAACATGGAATCATTTGCCGCCCTGCTCGAAGAGAGCTTTGGCACCGCCGACAATCTTGAAGGATCGGTCATCAAGGGTCGTGTTCTCTACACCACCGATGACTTTGCCATCATCGATGTGGGTCTGAAGTCGGAAGGCCGCGTACCGCTCAAGGAATTTGTCGGAGCTGATGGCAAGATCGATGTCAAAGCGGGCGACGTTGTCGAAGTTTTCGTGGAGCGCATGGAAGACCGCCATGGCGAGGTGACCCTGAGCCGTGAGAAGGCCCGCCGCGAGGAAGCTTGGACCGTGCTCGAAGTGTCCTTCAACAAGGGCGAGCGCGTTACCGGCGTAATTTTTGCCAAGACCAAGGGTGGCTTTAACGTGTCGCTCGGCGGTGCCGTAGCCTTCCTGCCCGGTTCGCAGGTGGACATTCGCCCCGTGCGTGATGCCGCCCCGCTGATGGGCACCCCGCAGCCGTTCCAGATCCTCAAGATGGACCGTCAGCGCGCCAACATTGTGGTGTCGCGTCGCGCCGTGCTCGAAGAGAGCCGCGCCGAAGCCCGCAGCGAGCTGGTGCAGGGCCTCAAGGAAGGCCAGATCATGCAGGGCGTGGTCAAGAACATCACCGATTACGGCGCCTTCATTGACCTCGGTGGTGTTGATGGTCTACTGCATGTGACCGATATCGCGTGGCGCCGTGTCAATCATCCGAGCGAAGCCCTCACCATCGGTCAGAGCGTGACCGTGCAGGTGATCCGCTTCAACAGCGAAACCCAGCGCATCAGCCTGGGCATGAAGCAGCTCGAGACCGACCCGTGGGAAGGTGTGGCTGGTCGCTTCCAGCCCGGCACCCGCTACAAGGGCAAGGTCACCAACCTCACCGATTATGGTGCCTTCATCGAGCTGGAAAGCGGCATCGAAGGTCTGGTGCACGTGTCCGAAATGTCGTGGACCAAGAAGAACGTGCATCCCAGCAAGATCCTCACCGCCGGTCAGGAAGTGGATGTGCAGGTGCTCGACGTCGATCCGATCAAGCGCCGCATCAGCCTTGGCATCAAGCAGTGTCAAGACAACCCGTGGTCGTCCTTCGCCAGCCAGCACAGCGCGGGTGAAGAGCTTGAGGGTGAGATCAAGAACATCACCGAGTTCGGCCTGTTTGTGGGTCTGCCCGGCGAGATTGACGGTATGATCCACATGTCGGACCTCGACTGGAACAAGGCCGGCGAAGACGCCATCAAGGACTACGCCAAGGGCCAGACGGTTAAGTTCAAGATCCTCGAGATCGACGCCGACAAGGAGCGCGTCAGCCTCGGTATCAAGCAGCTGACCAAGGACCCGTTTGAGGGTGTGGCCAGCGTGTTCAAGAAGGGTGAAGTGGTTACCTGCACCGTCACCGCTACCAACGATGGTGGTGTTGAGGTGTCGGTAGGCGAAGGCTACACCGGCTTCATCAAGAAGAACGATCTGAGCCGTGACCGCGCCGAGCAGCGCCCCGACCGCTTTGCGGTGGGTGAGAAGGTCGACGCCAAGATCACCACGGTTGATCGCGCGGCGCGCAAGATCAGCCTGTCGATCAAGGCTCGCGAAATGGACGAGGAAAAGCAGGCGCTGGCCGAGTTTGGCAGCGTCGACAGCGGTGCCACGCTGGGCGATATCCTTGGTTTCGCTAAGAAGTAAACTTCCTTAACAGGAAACCGCAAAGGGCTGCAGGAAACTGCAGCCCTTTTTACTTGAAGTGGATAAGGCATATCGCGTAGTGTCCTGCCACTGCATTTATATAAATTCAGGAGCTTTTTATGAGCACTTACATTAGCACGCCATATGAGTCATTAGACTTGGCTGAGCGTTTTTCGCGTCTGTCAGGTGGGCGTGCTGATAGCCAGGCAGAGTGCGTTGATCGCGTTTTTTCGGTGTTGGGGCAGCTTGTGGGTGCGGCGGAATCCTCGGTCCAATTGGCCAATCCGGTTCTTGTTTCACAGTACTCGATGCCAGACGATAAAAATGGATCCGGGATTGTTCCCCCGCCGGAAACCCCGGTTTTTGACGTGCATCCAACAGTGGCCTTTAAAACTTACGCCATGCGCGACAGCCTGCCGTGTGTTCCGACACATTTTATTCCTGTAACCCCTGAGCAGGCGCGCGTGGTCGATGCCTTGCTGCGTTTGGGTGATAAGACGGCAGTCACTCAGTCCTGTACGCCCGAGCAGGCACAAGGCCGGGTGTTTACCGCCGGGTGTCGTTATGCACTGGCCTTGGCGCATTATCTGCACGCCGATGAAACTCAAGATATTCCTGATGCTGCTGATTTTTGCCCGCAAGCGACCCTACATTCAGGTCTTCTTAGGCTGGCCGTGCGGGTCCCGGGCGACCGTTATTACATCCGCCGGGTGCGCGGGCTGAATTACTAAGAGGTCTTACTTGCAGTTATCCGGGCGGGGCTGAATGACCGCATCCACCGGCAGCGAGACATCGCGCCCGAGCGCGGCCTCGTACCAGAAGACGCGTCCTTTGAGCGGAGAGCCGTTCACAATTGCCCCCCCCTCAATTTCAAGGCGAGCCTGCGCAGGCCGGCAGGGCTGACCCTGAATGCATAGCTGGGCGGTGCCGTTAGGCTTGGTCGTACTTTGCTGACTGGTGAGCGGAAATTCGGCTTTCCGGCTGCTGCGTAGGGCTGCCACACCGGCAGGGGACAGCATCAGGCGGAGTGTTACACTTCTCTCGATTCCGGCATCAACCGCTAACGAAGTGCCATCCCATTCGGCCGGGCAGGCGAAGGCGGCTGTGCTGAATGCCACCGGCTTTGGCTTGCTCTCGGCTAGGGCCGATCCCCCCCAAAGTCCGAACAGAATCACTAAAATCAATGGGTTACGCATGGATTCATTATTCTGTTAATATGCCCGGCTGTCAACAGACGGCCTGTCGCAGTTCCCGGCAAACCAGCTAACCCTCTGAAAACTGAAGAAATACTCTTGACCATGGGACGGCAAAAGGCAATTCTTTAGCTGTATCAGCGACTTGGCCGGGATACGGCCAGTTTCGGAGGATGGCATGACGAAGTCTGAACTGATCTTGCGGTTGTCGGAAAAAAATCCGCATCTGTTCCAGCGCGATATCGAGCGCATCGTGAACGCCATCTTTGAGAGCATTACCTTGGCGTTAGCGCGCGGTCAGCGCGTTGAGTTGCGCGGCTTTGGTGCTTTCTCGGTCAAGAAGCGCGATGCGCGCACCGGGCGCAACCCGCGTACCGGCGAGGCCGTTGAAGTGGCAGAGAAATTCATTCCTTTCTTCAAGACCGGCAAGCAGCTGCGTGACCGTCTGAACGGCGAGGAGCAATAAGCCTTCATGCTGCGGGCCGTACTCACCACGGTTATTGCGCTGCCTTTCACGCTCTTGGTCGTTTTATTCGCGATCTCCAATCGGGACAGCGTAGCGGTTTCCTTGTTTCCGCTGCCGGATCAGTTGGTTATGCCGCTTTATCTGTTGGTCTTGCCGCTCATGGCGCTCAGCGTTTTGTTTGGTGCGCTGCTGATGTGGGTGCATGGTCATGCCGCTAGGGCAGCCGCACGGCGCGAGGGTAAGCGTGCTGAAAAGCTGGAGAAGGAGTTAGCCAGCTTGCGCGTCAGTGCACTGGGTCTTGATGCGCCGCCACCAAGCGGAGCCAGCTCAGCGCGGTTGCTTACGGCTCAGCCCTAGAAAAACATCAGCAATATCAGGGAGAAGCTGCGCGCTGCGGTGTATCAACGCTTGTCTTTAATGGCGGTTTCTGCTTTAGTCCGCCCCATACATCACCGAGGTTAACGCATGAACTGGCTGTCCAATTTCGTCCGTCCCAAGATCCGCGCGCTGGTGCAAAAGCGCGACGTACCGGATAACCTTTGGCTGAAATGCTCGAACTGCGATGCCATGCTGTTTCAGCGCGATCTGGCCGCCAATATGCAGGTGTGCCAACATTGCGGCCATCATATGCGCTTGTCGCCTACCGAGCGGCTAGAGCTGCTCTTCGATGAGGGCAAGTATACCGAGCATCCCCTGCCCAAGGTGCTGGCCGACCCGCTTAAATTCCGCGATCAGAAGCGTTATGCTGATCGCATGAAGGACGCGGTGGCCAAGCAGGGCCGCTCCGATGCGCTGGTGATTGGTGACGGCACTATCGGTGGTATCCCTACCGTGATTGCGGCGTTTGACTTCGGCTTCATGGGCGGCTCCATGGGCATGGCCGTGGGCGATGGCATTGTGGCGGCAGCGCAGCTGGCCGTGCAAAAGAAAGCTGCCTTTGTGGCGGTGCCGTCTTCCGGTGGCGCACGTATGCAAGAGGGCATCCTCTCGCTCATGCAATTGCCGCGTACCGTTATTGCGGTCGAGCAGGTGAAGGAAGCGGGCTTGCCCTATATCGTGGTACTGGCCGATCCCACCACCGGCGGCGTGACCGCCAGCTTTGCCATGCTGGGCGATGTGCATATTGCCGAGCGCGGGGCGCTGATCGGCTTTGCGGGTGCGCGTGTGATTGAGAGCACCATCCGCGAGACGCTGCCCGAAGGCTTCCAGCGGGCGGAGTATCTGATGGATCATGGCATGGTCGATATCGTGGTGCACCGTAAGGATTTGCGCGATACGCTGGCCCGCGTTCTTGGCTTGCTGATGAGTGGCCCCAAATTCGGCGGCGGCAAGAAGGTTGAAAGCGCCTTCGCCGGCCCCCATGGTGCCACCCAGATAGTGCTGCGGTAGCCGTGCTGCGGGCGCTAATCCGCAAGCTAACCTTTCCTCTCGTCGCGCTGTACTGGCGGCTCGCCAAGCCCAAGAGCTTTGGCGTTAAGGCGCTGATCCTGCGCGGCCAAGGCGAGAGCCGCGAGGCGTTACTGGTATGGCATAGTTACGGCGATGGCAAAAACTGGAATTTACCCGGTGGTGGCTATAACCCAAAGCGTGAAGCGCCAGAACAGGCGATGCAGCGTGAACTTACTGAAGAGCTGGGGATAACCAACCTGCTGCTGACATGGCTCTGTGAATATAAAACAGACGCCCAAGGCAAGCAGGACTGCGTCCAGATTTTTCAGAGCACTTATGAGGGCGGCTTCCGACCACAAGATGGTGAGATTTCCGAACTACGCTGGTTTCCGCTGACCGCACTGGTCAAGAACACGGCGTTTTATCGCAGTATCCGCGCTGCCGCGCAGGCGGCGCTCCAAGTCGCGCTACAACAGACTAAACTGGAAGATGATGGATCCCGGCCTGCGCCGGGGTGACGGTTTTTCATGTAACTAGCACATGATAAAACGCCCTAGACTATATAGAATCGACGTCCCCTCTTGCGCGGGGATGACGATTAATAACAGCCTAGATATTGCTCTCCACCCAGCGTTGCAGCTCAGCCGGGGGCAGGGCGCCGACTTTGCTGGCCACCATCTGGCCACCTTTGAACAGCATTAGGGTGGGGATCGAGCGTACGCCATACTTGGTGGGAGCCATCGGGTTTTCGTCGATGTTCACCTTGGCCACCGTCACTTTGCCGGAAAGATTGGCCGCGACGGCCTCAAGGCCGGGGGCGAGGGCTTTGCAGGGGCCGCACCATTCCGCCCAGAAATCGACCAGCACGGGCTGGCTGGCCTTGATCACGGAAGTTTCGAATTCGCTATCGGTAACGGCTGTGGTGTTGGCACCCATGACACTCTCCTCACGTTGATCTTCTCTTTAGTTAGGGCGCGGGCGCGAACTCGTCAAGCAGCTCAGCGGGAATCGCCATCAAACGGGCTTCATGCGTCCACAGCAAGGCCGCTTTTATGGACTTACCGGGATAAATCGGTGCCAGTACCGCGCGGTAACTAGCCAACTGCTTGAGGTACGCTTTGGGTACGGCCGTTACTGTCAGCGCGGGTGGGCGGTTGGTTTTGAAGTCCACAATCCACACCGCCTCGTCGGTAACGGCCAGACGGTCAATCTGCCCGGCAATCACCACACCATTATTCAGCAAGCCAGTGACTGGCACTTCAGCCCGGCTGCTGGGGCCAAAGAGAGGCGCAAAATCTGGCGAGCTGAGCACCGCCTCAACCTCGTGCCATGTTTTTTCCGCCACCTCAGGAGGCAGGTGGGTCAGCCAGCGCCGCGCAGCGGTGGGGCGTTGATCAGCGGGCATATCTGGTAAGGTTTGCAGCAGGCGATGAATGGTCAGGCCGCGCTGCCAACGCCAGCTATCGCCCGCCGCCAGAGGGGACAGCGCGGCGGTGTCATCTTCTACCGCACTGGGGCGTAGTGGACGGCTCGGGGAGGGTTCAGGTGCAGGGGGTTGCACGGCCCACTCCGGTAGTTCGGAGACTTCGCTCGATTGGTGTGCGACATGGTGTTTCTCACTACGCACAGCACCGGGGCGGCCGTCCACCTGATAGCAATAGCCTTCGCCCTGCCAGCCCAGCTCGGGGTGTACACGGGAAAAGTCATAGTTGTGCTTTTGTCCGCCCGCATGGCTAATGCCGTGATAGACCAGATCATACCAGCTCGGCACAGTGGGGTCGCGCTCACTCATGTCTTTTTTGTTGTTCTTGTTCTGCCAGCTCGCCACAATCAGCCAATCCTCGGCACGGGTGAGGGCGACATAGAGCAGGCGATGGTATTCCTCCAGTTCCAGCGCCCGGGTGGCGGCGCGGCGGGCACGGGCGATCGGTGCCTCTTGTTCGCGGCTCGGGGCTACAAAAGGTGGCTCGACCCCGTCGGGGTCGGCCAGCAAACGGCCTTTGCTGGTGGGACCGGATAGCGGATCCACCACAATCACTATCGGTGCCTCAAGGCCTTTGGCGCCGTGTGCGGTCATGATGCGCACCTGATCGCCCGCCTGTTCCAACTCGCGCTTGATGCTGGCCTCGGTGAGCCGGAGCCAGTGTAGAAAGCCTTGTAACGAAGGCGTTTCGCTCTGCTCATAGCTCAAGGCACTGGCTAGTAACTCGTCGAGCGGATCATTGGCGTCCGGCCCCAAACGACTAAGCAGCGCATGGCGGCCCGAGCGCGCACTGGCCGGACAAGGTTTCGCCAGCAGATGGGCGATAAGCGTGTAGGGTGTTATGCGATCCGCCTGATCCAGCCAGCCATCCAGCCACTGGGCGATCGGGCGGGTGGCGTGATTGTGCCCCAACGCCTGCCAGAGAGTACCTGTGCGCCCATGCGCCAGTGCATAAAGCTGCTCTTCCGAGATACCGATAAACGGGCTTTTCAGTAGGGTAGCAAGGGTCAGATCGTCCTGTGGTAACAGAAGGAAGTCGGCGAAGGTCAGCACATCCTCCACCGCCAGCTGGTCGAGCAGAACCATGCGATCCGCGCCTGCTACCGGAACGTTGATTTTTTTGCAGGCGCGGATTAGCTCGGGTACAAAGCGGCCACGGGTACGCACCAGCACCATAACGTCGCCATACCGTATTGCACGACCACGCGCCGGAAGCCTCTCGCCTTGCGTGACCCACGCCTTGATCTGCGCGGCGATCACGCTGGCCAGCTTGCTGCGCGGATGCGTTTCATCATGCCGGGTGGTGGGCAAGCGCCAGCCGCTTTCAGGCGTGTTGCTCTCCGACGGTGCGGGGGGCCAGACATCGACCCGGCCGGGCAGGTGGCTTTGCGCACTGATATGGTTCTGGTAGTCCGGCAGGCCTTGATTAGCTGGCGCAGCGCCAAAGGTCGCATCCACGATATCCAGCACGGCCGCGACGGTACGGAAGGACACAATGAAGTCGACCGCCCGGAATGTCTGTCCGGCGGCTTCCACGGCGCGGCGGATTTCGGTACGCGCGTGCAAGAAGGCTTGAGGCCGGGCGCCCTGAAAACTGAAGATGGATTGCTTGAAGTCGCCAACCGCGAAGAACGTGCGGATGTGCTGGCTGTCATACCGGCCTTCGCCACTATAAAACTCACTGCTGAGTGACTGCAGCAAAGTCCATTGCAGCGGGTTGGTGTCCTGTGCCTCATCAACCAACACATGTTCAATACCGCCGTCAAGCTTGTACAGGACCCAACTGGCGGCATCAGTACCACTTACCAGTTGGGTGGCTTTGGTGATGAGGTCGTCATAATCCAGCGCCAGTTTCGCGTGCTTGGCCGCGTGGTAGCGGCTTAGCAAGGCGGCGGCATAGATAATAAGGGAGGCACTAGCCTGATAGGTGGTCAGCTCGCGCTGGCGGTCGAGATAGGCCTGAGCATCATCGGCCAGACGCTGCAGTTGCTCGGGAATAGCGGGAAATGTCTTACTGACCGAATTTGTTACAAAGCTCTTGCGCCGGGTCATCTCTTGGGTGAAGAACAGCTCCAGATAGCCGTCAAGCTCACCATCACTGAGCCAGCGGTTCAAGCGTTTAAGTTGCTCCAGATCGTTCTTGCTACCATTCGCCAGGGCCTGTGCAACGGTACTTAACTCGTCGCGCTGTGCGTGAAGCTGAGCGATAAAACCGGCGCGGTGGTTGGTCAGGCTTTCGCCCTCTTTCAGCTCGAGCAGGTTGCGCAGGCGGGCCACGGCCAGACCATAGCCGTTTTGTAGCGGCCCTTCGAGCTGGCTGCGCGCACCAATAATTTCGGCCTCCAGTTTGGGGAATTCGTCCGGCCCGAAATGCTCCAACAGCCAGTCAACCGCCGCGGTGAGCATACTATCAGTACCCAATTCAGCCTCACGCAGCAGCTCAAGCCGAATGGTGCCGAGCATCTGGCTGCTGGCGCGCTCATCCAGCACACCAAAGCCAACCGGCACACCCGCTTCCAGCGGAAAGCGCGCGAGCAGCGACTGGCAAAAGCCATGAATGGTCTGGAACTGCATACCGCCCGGTGTTTCCAGCGACTGGGCAAACAGCCGCCGTGCGGTGAGCAGTGTGTCTTCATCCGGATCCTGCTCGGTCAGCTCAAATAATTTGGTATACAGTTCCTTCTCCGGCAGAGTAGCCCACTGCGCGAGAGTGCTGGTCAGGCGGTTGGCCATGTTGGCCGCGGCCGCTTTGGTAAAGGTCAGGCACAAAATACGGTACGGCTCGACCCCAGCCAACAGCAGGCGCAGCACACGGTTAATCAGCACCGTCGTTTTGCCGCTCCCCGCCGAGGCATCAACCCATGCCGTCGCCTGCGGGTACGCAGCCTGCTGCTGTCGGCGGCTGGCTTGCGCGCGCGGATCATCAGAGGGCAAGGGCTGGCGGCGGGCCGTTGTCGAACTCATGACTCCTCCTCACCGAGTAAGGCCCACTCTTTCCAGCGCGCAAGATGGCGATAATCGCTAAAGCGCGGCGGATGATCGGCATACGGCTCGGCGTGATACGACATGTGATCGTTATCAAACTCGGCCACCAGAGCCGCTAACTGATCCAGCGCGTCGGTGATACTCTCGCCTGCTGGTGTCTTGGCGCGAAAGGGTTTGACTTCGCCCGGCGGATTGCCGCCGCTCAAACGCCAGAAGGTTAACTCATCAACCTCACCTTTGGGAATATCCTTGAATTCGCCATATTGGGCAATCGCACCTTCCAGCGGTAGTTGCACACTTAGGCCGATTTCCTGTCGCTTGGCCGCGGGCAAGGTGCCAGTTTTATAGTCGATAATCGCCAAGCCGCCGCCATGCTTGCGGTCGATGCGGTCCGCTTTGGCTTTGACGGTAAAGCCGCCCGGTAGGGTATAATGTCCCTCCACTTCGGTACCGAGCGGGAAGGCCTGCTCGCGCCAGTGTGCTTCATGGTCAAGGAACCAGTCGATGAGGCGCTCGAAGCGCGGCCACCATAACGCGCGCTGGCTGAGTAACCCTTGTGCCTGTAAGACTTTCTCACCAAGCTCAAGCAACTGAGTACGTGCATTGGCGGGCAGAGTGCGCGGATTATCTTTTATAAACTGGTGCAGAACCGCGTGATAGAAGGTGCCGCGCTCCGCAGTGCCGATGTCATCATCCAGCGGGTCGAGCTTCTTCAGGCGCAGGATTTTCTTGGCATAGAGCGCGTAGGGATCCTGCAACCACGTCTCGATTTGTGTGACGTAAAGCTCTTTAGGGCGGGCCGTACGAGGAGGTGTCGGTGCGGGTGGTGTGGTGGGCACCACCTGCTCGGGCACATCAAGGCTGCGGGCGAGCGCCTGCCAGTTTACTTCGGGTGGTCTGGCAAAATGGCCTTGCAGGACAGTATCCAAGCGGCTGAGCCAGCGGGCGGGCACCGTTGGGGTGCCATCCTGCCGAAGGGCACGGGTGAGTAGCACCCATGGCGCACTGGCAAGTGAATAGAAATCATGTGCTTCCTGTCCGAGGCGGGCCTCTGGTGATTTCAGCCCGAGTGCCTTGCGCATTGGCCGCGACAGCCACGGGTCAGGCTCCGGTGGCGCGGGCCAGACGCCCTCATTCAGCCCGGCCAGAATGGTCCAATCTGCCTGCTGCAACCGCGCTTCCACCGGGCCGAGAATGAACAGACGGGGATGTTCGCCATAGCGCGGGCGCACCACACTATCGCTCATCAAGGTCAACAAAACCGTCTCGATCTCCTGCGGGGCCAGTGGCTCCAGCTCAGCGGCGCTGGTTAGAAGCTCGGACAGCCAGTCGGACAACTTCTGGCCATAGTCGCCGCGCCACAAGCGGATGCTACCCGGTTCAGCGTCGGTCGAGGCCAGTGTCTCGGCGCTGGTAATGAGGATTTTCAGGGCGCCCAGCAACTCTACTTTCGGTTGGGCGAAGAGTGCAAAGAGCGGAGCCAGCGCAGCTTGAATGTCCGCAATCCAGTCCGCCAGCTCCGGCACTTTGATTTTGATCGCGTTCAGCTCGCGCACGGGTGGGCGCTGACGCAGGGCTTCAAGCTCTATACGCTGAGCCTGACGGCGGGCTTGGCCCATGGCCCGGCCGGCGGTGAACATCGGGTGCTTGAGTAAAGCGAGGAGAGCACTGGGATTAAGCGGCGCAGCAGCGTGCCCAAGCAGCAGGCGCAGAAAAACCGCGCTTTCCGTTTTGGCAAGCGGCGTACCCGCACTATCATCAACCTGAATCGACCAGCGCTGCATCAGCCCCGCTACGCGGCGGCCAAGGTTGCGGTCCGGCGTTACCAGCATGGCGGTGCGACCTAGCTGGGTCAGGGCTTGGCGCAGAACCAGTGCAATGGTGCTGGCCTCCTCTTGCTCGGTGGCGCAGTCCAGCCGCATGAGGCCATGACTGTCAAAGTTTTGTGGTATCGCCCATGCTTCGCTAGTCTGTGCCGGACGCAGGGCGTGGTGGAGCAGGGCAGTACGGGAGCCGGACGTATCCTGCACACCAGGCCAGAGCTTGATCTCGTCGAGCGGAATAGCCAGTGTAGCGAGCAGTGACTTTAACTCGCACAGGGGGTGTGTGGTGTCGGTCTGGTCCCACCAGTCCTGGCACTCACTTGCCGATGGTAACGCGGGCAGGACCAGCTCACCGTGCGGCAAATCTTTCACCACTTGCATCAGCGTGGCAATGGCGGGCAGGGCGCCGGTGCTGCCCGCAATTAGCACCGGATGGTTGGGCGGAGCTTCGCGCCAAGCCTTGGCCTGTGCGTGCAAGAGCAGGTTACGCCGCTCCGCCGCATCAATCAGCCCGAGCCTGTTCAGCTCATCCTGCCAGCGGGTGCGCAGGGGGCTAATGAAGTTCAGCGTAGTTTGCCAATGCCCGGCCAACTCGCCATCGACCAGCCCACCAAGCCTGTCCAGTGACGCACCCTCCAGCGCAGAATCATCAAACAGCCGTGCCAGAGCTTTGGCGAGAGCCAGATACTGCGCAGTTGGCAGGTTGGGTTGCTGCTGGGCAATCAGCCGCGACAGAATGAGCTGACGTTGGCGTGGGGACACTGCCGGAGCTATGCTCACACCGGCGGTCAGCAATAATTCATCCGCATCAAGATCGCCTAATGGCAGCAGACGTGGCAGTAACAGGGCTTTTCCCTCGCTCTGGCGCAAAAAAGCCTGTTGGAGTGTGCGGCAAGCGCGCCGGGTCGGCAATAAAATCAGCACGTCGCTCAGACCAAGGGGATTATCGGCATAACGGGCGAGTAACCCAGCCGCCAAGGTATGGGCAAAGTCAACACCCGCAGGGATACGGTATACCGCTCCGCTCATGCCGCCACCTGTGTAGGGGCACGTAAATGCATAGGGGCATAGTGGTCAAACCAGCGGCGCAGTTCGGTCAGCTCGGGGGCAGCCAGATTGCGCTCCGCTGCTCGCCAGATGCGTGGGACCAAGGCTAGATACTGTAAACGACCCTGCCGGGCATAGCGCGCGCAGTTGGACAGCCAGGCAATCCAGCGCAGCGCGGTGATGGTTTTTAGTCCCAACTCGAGCTGGTCACGGGTGATATCGGTGCGGCCGTGCAGATAGCGGGTGAGGGCAGCTTCGCGTACGTCCTTATCCGGCTCGCTCGCCCAGGGCTCGCAGGTTTCCACCAGATCGTAATAAGGTGTGCCCACCCCTGCATCCTGAAAATCAATCAATCCGGTGCGTGCAATACCGCTGCGGCTGGGCAGGTGCATCTGATTGGCAAACTTGTAATCACGCAGCAGCAAAACCGTAGGACCACCATCAATCGTCGCATAAGCCTTTTGCCACAGGTTTTTATAGGTGTTCTGCTCCTCTGTCGTGAGGGGCGCTGCACCAACACAGGGCAGGTAGTGCATGTAAAAGTTCAGCAGGTTTTCGGCAAAGCTTTTGCTGGTTACACTGTACCATAGATCAAAGTCATAAACCGGAATACCGGCCAGCTCTGCGGCGGGTATGGATTGCACCGCGCACAAGACATCCATTGCCTGCACCGCCAGCGGCATGGCAGGCGCGCCGTCTTGAATGAGACGCGCATAGCTGGCATCGCCAAAATCTTCCTGCAGCAGCAGGCCAGCGGCCTCATCGGCCGCATAAATCTCTGGCGCACTCAGGCCATGGGATCGCAGGATATTGGCCACTTTACAGAACTTGGTAATCTCAAGTGCCGGGTCGCTGGCGATGGTAAGAATGGCACTGCGCCCGGTGGGTGATGTAACTCGCTGATACCTGCGCAGTGAGGCACCGGCTTCCGCTAAAGGAGCTAGCGTGGCTTCCCCCCAGCCATGTTCGCGCAGAAAGGCGTCAACCGACATGTAAGCTCTCCAGGCGGCCCGGCGGAGCAGTGATAATCAAACGGCGACTATTCTCATGATCCGTGTGCGTGAGAGCCAGATCAAAGCGCTCGGCGGGAAGCAGGCTGCCCAGCCGCTCCGGCCATTCGACCAGCACGATGCCCGTCCGTGCATCGTCCCAGTCAAGGGCATAGACATCCTCGGGTGAGCCAAGGCGGTAGAGATCGTAATGAAACAGCTGGCCCTGCGGCACGCTATAGCTTTGCACCAGTGTAAAGGTAGGGCTGGGCACTTCAGTTTCGGCTGGGTTAAGGGCCTGAATGAGCGCACGGGCAAAGGTAGTCTTGCCCGCACCAAGATCGCCATGCAGGGCCAGAACATCGCCCGGGCGCAGCAGGCGGCCAAGTTTGGCCGCCAGATGGGCGGTAGCTTCTTGATCGGGAAGGAAAAATTCCTGCTGACTCATCTCTTGCCTAATGTCCCTTTTATGGGCAATAACTGCGGCTATGACAACGACTATTTCCAGCTGCCCGCCCGGCACCGCCCACACGACTGATGTTGCTATAATCGGCGCTGGCCCGGTGGGCCTGTTTGCCGTGTTTGAGTGCGGTATGCTCAAGCTCAAATGCCATGTACTTGATGCGCTTGACTTTGTTGGTGGCCAGTGCGCCGCCTTATACCCGGAGAAGCCGATTTACGATATCCCGGCCCACCCGGCCATTGAAGGTCTGGCGCTGATTGAGCAGCTCGCCGCACAGGCTGCACCGTTTGCGCCCACCTACCATTTGGGGCAGCAGGTAACCGGATTAGCGCGGCAAACGGATGGCAGCTGGCAGCTGACCACCTCGGCCGGGACTCGTGTGACCGCCAAGGCTGTAATTATCGCAGCGGGATGTGGAGCTTTTGGGCCTAACCGTCCGCCACTCGAGAATTTGGCTTCCTACGAGGGCAAGTCGGTTTTCTATCTGGTCAAGAGCAAGCAGGAGTTTGCCGGAAAGCGGGTGGTTATCGCCGGGGGCGGGGACAGCGCGGTGGACTGGACTATTGCCCTGCAAGGCATCGCTAGCCATGTTGCGCTGGTCCATCGTCGCCCTAAATTCCGCGCCGCACCTGAGAGTGTGGCCCGGCTTGATGCCTTGGTCGCCGAAGGCAAGGTGGAGCTGGTTACGCCCTATCAGCTGAGCGCTCTGGAAGGCACCCATGGCCAGCTAAGCGGCGTGGTGCTGGAAGACCTCGACGGTGGGAAAAAGACCATCCCGGCCGATATTTTGTTGCCCTTCTTCGGGCTGGCGATGGAGCTTGGGCCGATTGCGCAGTGGGGGCTTAATCTGGAGAAAAACCACATTGCCACCGCGCCGACAACAGCCGCTACTTCGGTGCCGGGTATTTTTGCGATAGGCGATATCGCGACGTATGCTGGCAAGCTCAAGTTGATTCTATGCGGGTTCAGCGAAGCGGCCTTTGCGGCGCATAGCGCCCAGAAGGTTGTGCGTCCGGATGAGGTGGTGCACTTTGAGTATTCAACCACGAAAGGCGTGCCGGGTGAGAAGGCGGCCTAGGCCGTCTTGACGTGATTACGAATCCCGTTCACAAGGTGATCTCCAAGTGCGGTATGTATTACCGATTTGGAGGTTCCCATGCAAAGACTCAAATGGTTGTACGAAGACGCGCTAACACGGGCGCGGCTGCCTTTCATCCCCTACCAAACCCAGCTGGAATTGCTGGGTTTTTTATTATCTGGCCCGCATCGTCAGCCCGGCCCGGTCGAGATTCTGGCCCAGTCCGGCGGTCGACGCTATATTCTGGCACATGACGGGAGCGCTCGTGAGTGGCGGCATTACCCGCGCGATGAGGTATTGATGCCCGATGTTCCCGCGGCAGGTGGGACCGTGTGTGTCGGGCACTGCGCCTATAATCTGGGCGATGGTCAGGTGATCTGGGGTGCTCCTTCACAGGTTCGCCGTGAGCTACGTCGTCTAATTCCTAAACTAAATGAGATTCAGATACTTGCAATTGACCGCTATGTGCTGGAACGAGCTCAATCTACGCATTGGGTCCGCTCGGTTGGCCCTACAGCAGTTTTTCCAAGACCGATCAGCCTGCCGCCTGCTCCAGCAGTGAGGGTTGCGGTGCTGCAACCTTGATGGGCAGGAAGCACCGTACGGTGGTGCCACGGTTGGGTGCACTTTCGATCGCAATGCGACCGCCATGCATGTCTAGAATACTCTTCACCACTGACAGGCCCAGCCCGGCCCCGGTCTGCCCGGTACGCAGATTGGAGCGCTCAAACCGCTTGAAAATACGGGTCTGATCGTCGAGCGGGATGCCAATGCCGTTATCGATCACGCACAGCTCCACCTCGTCCGCGTGCCGGGTCGCAGTCAGCTTGATGCGCCCGCCCGCCGGTGTAAACTTGATGGCATTACTCAGCAGGTTGAACAGAGCCTGACGGATACGGCGCTCATCCAGCGCAACAGTGCCGACTGTCTCTGGGCAGATCACTTCGATTTCCAGATCTTCCTGACGCGCCCAGTCAGCCACGACCGTCATGACGCCGTTCAGGAGATCGCAAACGGCAATGTCCTTGCGGTCCAGATTCACATACCCGGCCTCGATTGTTGCGAGCTCGAGAATGTCATTGATGAGTGTCACCAGTCGCTTGCCCGCATCAAGGATATTCTCGCAATACTCGCCCTGCCGTGGGTTGAGGGGGCCAAAATATTGATTCTGAAGGATTTCGGTAAAGCCCATGATTGCCGTAAGAGGTGTGCGTAGTTGGTAAGTGATGTTAGCGATAAACTCGCTCTTCAGACGATCCGCTGCCTCAAGCGCGTCATTACTTTCGCGTAGAGCCTGCTCAACACGCACACTGTCGGTGATATCAAGGAATGAGTGCATCACGGCACCATCGGGTAGCGGCAGGCCGAGATAGTCGAGTACTGAACCGTCGGCGCGCTCCAGCCGTCCGCTGCGGGGGTTGCGGTCGAGCGAGATGGCCACCATGTCCTTTTGCAAGTTGGGCCATTCCTCGTCGGAGACGGCAAAGAACGGGCGCAGGCGGTCGATCACGTCGGTGGCATGGGGCTGATGGTTCAGGAGCTCAGGATCCAGCTTCCAGATGCGGGCAAAGGCAGGGTTAAAGAGCTGCAGACGGCCGTCCGAGCCGTACACGCAAATACCTTCAGCGAGATTGTTGAGAGACTCGCGTTGCACGGCGAGCAGGGTGTTGTAGCTGGTCTCCAACTCGAAGCGGCGGGAGACATCCTCATAGACAAACAGCAGGCCGCCAAGCGGATGCTGCGCCACCAGCGCACGCAGCATGCGGCCATCCGGCAGATATTGCAGTTCCTCCTGTGGTTCAAGCAGGGAGGTGAACAAACGGATCTGTTCTTCCCGGTAACGGCGATAGTCGGCCTGATCGGGCAGGCGGCGCTCGGCACGCAGTTCTTCCAATACCTCGGTGAGTGTTGGCTCACCGCGCAGAAATGGCTCCCGCAGGGACCACAAGTCAACAAAAGCCTGATTGTAGAATTTCAGCTTCTGGTCGCCGCCATAAATGGCAATCGCCGCCCCCAAACGCTCAAGCACAGCTGCATTGCCGGCGATATGACGGCGCAACTCGCTATCCTTCTCCTCAAGCTGAGTCATATCAAGGGCAAAGCCCATGAAGGCAGCGTCACTCTGGCCAAGCGGAACCTCGGTGACTGCATAATAATGCCGCTGGCCAGCAGTAATAAGGTGCGCCATATCGTGCCGGGCAGCCTGATCAAGCTGGGCCTGTTCAGCCAGCCAGCGCCCATCTTCGCCGAGTGCCCCGACAAACAATTCTTTTTGCGTCCGCAGGGCTGTGGCGATATCTGTCTCAAGCACCTTTGCGGCGGCCTGATTGAGCCAGCTGAGGGTGAGATCTTCACGGCGCAGCCAGATCGGAAAGGGAAGGGCATCAAATCGCTGTTGCCAGTGCTGCAAATTGGCCTGAGCCAATTTGCTGACGGTTTGTTCGCGTTTGAGTGCCTCCTGTACGGGTGTTACATCACGCAGACGCAGGACATAAAGCTCAGGCTGGCCCCGGCGAACAGTGGCACGATGCCCGCTGTATTCAACCTGACGCCCTTGGGTTGTCTCACACACTCGGGTAAATTGCTCGCCCGCATCGGCAAGACCTGCGATAGCTTGCTTCAGTTGCTCCTGCTGGGACGGATGGACAGCGGTGGTAAGATCATCAGCTGTGCCGACACGGGGCAGACCGACGAAGGCACTCAGGCCGGGCGAGGCGTAGACCACGCCCTCACTGGTAAAGGCCAGTACATGGTCGGTCACGGTGGTATTAATGGCTTCCAGATTCAGGAGCTCATGGCCTAGATGGTCGGCTAAGGCCTTCCAAGCAACTCCCTGAAGGCGAAAACTGGCAATACCTAGAGCGATCAACAGGATAGACAGTCCGCCGATGCCTAAGGCAAAAAATTTGACCGGAATAGACTCTGGCAGGAAGGCTAGCGCCAGCGCCAAACAGGCGATCAGGGCCGAGCCACCAATAATGACCCGGAGGGCCTGAGAGACAGAAAGTGTACGCACCTCAGGAGCTTAAGCCGGAGATTTCCCTAGCGCAAGAAGGATGTCTTGGTTATAGTCAAAGCGAATCTGACGTGAGGGAAGTATGTCGCAGTATGTCGTGCCACGTTATGCCTATTGGCTGGTCATCTTCGGGGTGGCCGCTCCCATCATCGGTGCTCTCGGGTTACAGGACTATAGCCAGAGCCTCAGCTTGTGGGGCAATATCAGCACCAAGGACGTGGTGATCCCCCTGCTGTGGGGGCAGAATCCTTTTGTCTGTATCATGGAAGATGTACAAAAAATGGCTAGCACGGTGGTTCAGACCAATGTGCCCACCAGCATCGGTTGCAACAAACCCACGACAGTGCCCTATCTCTATCTGCTGGTAGTTTCTATTTTTGCTATGGCCTATGGAGGGTATAAATTTACCCATCCAGATCAGGTCACCGATAAATGGCCAACTGAATGGCGGGTCTATGACAAAAAATCGGTCAAACCAGATCACAAGCCTGCCGCAGATATCGGGGATGGCGGTTAGTCGGGACGACAACTATCTCGCCAGCGCTGCCAAGCAATGCCGGGCAAGCGCAACTGGAATGGTGCCGCGCGAGTGGATGAGATTCAGGAAGTAGGTCTGGCTGCGCGCTAGCGCACTCCGGTCATTAAAATCGCGCAAAAGACCGTCAAAATCGCTGGCCATAATCTTATGCTCCACCAGCGCAGTCTGCAGGTGAACGAATTCCCGATCCTGCGGTAGCAGGTTGACGTCTGGGTAAGCAGAATACAAGGCCCGCCGTTGCGCCAGGCTCTCCTTGACACGAGTGCTGCATGGAATGCCTGCTGCATCTCGCAAGCGACACGCCCGAAGGTCAGGGGGGAGTGCCTCTTCGATATCCGCCCAGCTGACTCCTTTACGCAGGCCCAGAGCGAGAAAATACTGCGTCAGCCGCGGGCTGAAACAATACGCATGGTCTGTATCTTGTAACGGTAAAGGCGGGCGCTCGTATACGGCGGATAGCGCTTCAACACAGTCCCGGCGGATATGGGTCTGATTGTGCGAGGGCGTGGCCGCATGCAAGAGGGTATAGGCGCTGGCGGCGCTGGCCTTTATACCACGCTCCGTAAAAACAAGTTTGAGCTGGCCAATGACCTGCGCCATGGTCAGGCCACTTGCTTGGCGTTTGGCTCTGAACATCTCGCGGAGCGGCTGATCAAGGGCTAGGCGGTTTGGGGCGGCTATGGCCCTGACCGGGATTTTATGGTCTCGCCGCAGGCGGCAGCTGGCGATATCAAAGGCATTGGTCGCCATACCGGCGCGGTGGGCGATGGCCTTGCGTTCGCTGAGGGGCATTTCAAAAAAAGCCACGACTGCGTCTCGGGTGCGCTCGGGCGTTGGCTCAGCGGCGGCAAGCTGCTCAGTCAATAAGCCATCAAGCACCGAGCCGCTGGGGTCAGGTAAGTCAATTCCTTCTTCATCGTGACCTGAGATAGCCTGTGCACGTCCGGAAATGGTATTGATCGGCACATCCGGCTGACGCGTACCATCAACGACAAAACGCGTGACAACCGAAAGACGACGTACATATTCAAGCTCCATCGCTTCCGTCAGGTTACTATCCAGACGATCAAAAAAGCTCTTTCCGGTGCGCTGAGGGTTATAGCTTCTCAGACTCGGGATGATAGCCATGATCCCGGCTTGAGCCTGATCAGCCTGTAGTTCCCACAAGCTGGAGTGTATGGCCCGGGCCCTTGCTTTAGCAAGTGCCAGCCAGCACGCCCCCGCCATAACACGGGTTTCAATGCAGTTTCTTTCTGACGGGTCGGCAACAAGATAATCCGCCGCCAAGCGATTAAGCGCAGCTTCGTCCAAACGATGGTTACATGCGTAGGCGTTGAGTGCTGCAAATGGTTTGGTGCCCATAGATGTTCCCGTGCATTTTTAATTTTTGTATGCGGCGAGTAAACCAGATCACCGGAGGAATTGCAAACAGAAAGGGCGGGATGTTACTCCCGCCCTTGTTAACTGTTAATAGCTGACGCCTAGTAACGGTACAGTTCCGGTTTGTAAGGGCCGCTAACGCTGACGCCAAGATACTCGGCCTGTGCCGCGGTGAGGGTAGTGAGTTGTACGCCCAGTTTGCCCAGATGCAGACGGGCAACCTTTTCGTCGAGCGCCTTGGGCAGCACATACACCTTCTTGTCATAGGCTTTGTGGTTGGTCCACAGCTCGATCTGCGCCAGCGTCTGGTTAGAAAAGCTGCTCGACATGACGAAGCTGGGGTGGCCCGTGCCACAACCCAAGTTGACCAGTCGACCCTCCGCCAGCACCAGCAGGCGCTTGCCATCGGGGAACTCAACCTCGTCCACCTGCGGCTTGATGTTGTGCCACTTGTAGTTGCGCAGGGCGTTAATCTGGATCTCGCTGTCAAAGTGGCCAATGTTGCACACAATGGCGCGATCCTTCATGGCACGCATGTGCTCAAGGGTAATGACGTCCACGTTGCCCGTTGCCGTCACGAAGATGTCGCCCAGCTTGGCGACATTGTCCATCGTGTTGACCTCATAGCCTTCCAGCGCGGCTTGCAGGGCACAGATAGGATCAATTTCGGTGACGATCACGCGCGCGCCTGCCGAGCGCAGCGATGCAGCCGAGCCCTTGCCGACATCGCCATAACCGGCAACGACGGCAACCTTGCCAGCCACCATCACATCAGTGGCGCGGCGGATGCCGTCAATCAGGCTCTCGCGACAGCCGTACAGGTTGTCAAACTTGCTCTTGGTGACGCTGTCATTCACGTTGATGGCCGGAACCAGCAGCTTACCCTTCTTGGCCATTTCAACGAGGCGATGCACGCCCGTGGTGGTTTCCTCGCTGATGCCCTTCACGTCCTTTAGCAGCTCGGGATACTTTTCGTGCATAACAAGGGTGAGGTCACCGCCATCGTCCAGAATCATGTTGGGACGCCAGTTGTTGGGACCAAAAATGGTCTGTTCAATGCACCACCAGGCTTCTTCCTCAGTTTCGCCTTTCCACGCGAAAACTGGAATGCCCGCGGCAGCAATGGCGGCCGCGGCCTGATCCTGCGTAGAGAAGATGTTGCACGACGACCAGCGGACTTCTGCGCCCAGCGCGGTGAGGGTCTCGATCAGCACGGCGGTCTGAATGGTCATGTGCAGGCAGCCAGCGATGCGCGCGCCCTTGAGGGGCTGCTTATCCTTGTACTCAGCGCGAATGGCCATCAGGCCGGGCATCTCGATTTCGGCCAGTGTGATTTCCTTGCGGCCCCACTCGGCCAGCTTGATGTCCTTGACTTTATAATCAGGCTCGACAGCCTTGGGCGCAGCACTCATGACAGCTTCCTTGTAAAGGTTAATAACCCGCGTGATATAGGGCTTTTGGCGTTTTTGGTCAATTCATTCTAGACTGCACGCACGGCCTTTTTTACAGTTAATATGCTGCTCGGCGTCATCGAAAGTTCGCGGATGCCCAGACCTATCAGGGTGGCGGTGGCCCGTGCATCGCCGGCCACTTCTCCGCAAATCGAGACCGGGATTTTGGCTTTCGCGCCAGCCTTCGCCGTGCGCTCAATCAACGCTAGTACGGCTGGGTGCCGGCTATCAAATAGCGCTGCGACCTTATCATCGGCGCGGTCAGCGGCGAGGGTGTACTGCGTCAGGTCATTGGTACCAATGGCAAAGAAGTCGCTCACCTTGGCCAGATTATCAGCCAGCAGGGCCGCTGCGGGTACCTCGATCATGAGGCCTAGCTCTGGCAATTTGCCTTTATACCCGAGTGACTTGGCGGCTTTTTGCAGTAATGCCTTGGCGACTTTCACCTCGTCGGCGTTGGTCACCATCGGCAGCATCAGGCGTATCGGCCCCTGCTTGCTGGCTTTTAACGCCGCGATGAACTGGGTTGTGAGCAGATCCGGCTCGGCCAGACTGAGGCGAATGCCGCGCAGGCCCAACGCCGGGTTGGCGGATTTACCAATCACTCTAGCCAATGCAGGGGGAACTTTTTCGCCGCCCACATCCAGCGTGCGGATGGTCACGGGTTTCCCCTCCATCCCTTCAACAATGCGGCGTAGCACCTCAAACTGCTCGTCGGCATCTGGCAGGGTGTCACGCCCCATGAACAGGAATTCAGTGCGCAGCAGCCCCACACCATCGGCATTGGCCTCGCGGGCTGCCTTGACATCCTCCGGCTGCTCAAGATTGGCGCACAGACGGATGAGTGTACCGTCTTTGGTTTTGGCGGGCAGACGCTTAAGCTTCTTCAGCTCCTTCCGGCTCGTTTCGATTCTTTCGCGCAGAGCCTTGAACTGGCGCAGCGTCGCAGCAGTCGGATGTATAATTACCAAACCTTCGCGGCCATCAAGAATGACCGGATCGCCATCCTGCACGCGGGCCAGAGCCTCGGGCACATTCATAACCGCTGGCAGGCCAAGGGCACGGGCCATAATGGCGGTATGCCCCTCTGGTCCACCACCGCTGGTAACCAGCCCGGCAATATGTTTGGGGTTGATCTGTGCCGTATCATTGGGCGTAATGTCATCAGCGACAATCACGGCTCCTGCCGGGGCCTGTACGATCGTCCGCGCAGGCAACTGCAATAGAAAGGTCAGCAGCAGGGCACCAACCGCGCGCACGTCAGCTCCCCGTGCAGCAAGGTAGCGGTCTTCCAGCAGAGTAAAGCTGTGCGAAATGGCTTCCACTTCCTGCTGTAAGGCCGCTTCGGCATTAATCATCTGTTTGAGGATGCGGCGCTCTACCCCGCGCGTCAGGCGTGAGCCTTCGAGCATGACCTTATGAGCTTCCAGCGTACGGTTTATCTCTTCCGCCGCATTCGCGGGCAACCCGACGGTACCGCGCATTGAGCTGTCGAGTTCGGCGTGCGCCATGATGATGGCGTTATGCAGGCGATCAAGCTCACCCCGCACGTCAGCCTTCTGGAGTGTACGTGGCTCTTCGTTTCCGGCTAGGGTAGGCAGGCGAAAGACATGGCCGATGGCGATCCCGGCCGCCGCGCCAGTGCCATCCAGTCGCAGCTCGGGCTGACGGACGGACTTAAGGGGTGGTTTTGCCATTGGTATCCTCATCAAATCCGCGATCAATCAGGCTGACCAGCTCGGTGATGGCGGTTTGTGCCTCTGGGCCACGCGCCCATAATTCGATTTGTGTACCAGCCGCCGCGCCCAGCATCATCAAGCCCATGATCGAGCTGGCCGAGACAACCATATCCGCCCGCATGATCCAGATTTCGGCGTCATGGGCACCGGCACAGCGGACCAGTTTACTGGCCGCCCGCGCATGCAGTCCGCGCGTATTGCGGATGGTGACGGTGGTACGGGCTTCCTGTTCAGCCGTCACGGTCATTTGATGAAGGCAGAGGCGATATTGATGTACTTTTGACCGGCTTCGCGCGCGCTCGCCACAGCATCGGCCAGAGTCTGGGTTTTGCGCACTTCCGCCAGTTTGATCAGCAGTGGCAAATTCATGCCCGCGACTACTTCGGCCTTGGTTTCACCCATGACGGAAATCGCGATATTGGAGGGGGTGCCGCCGAACAGGTCAGTCAGGATGACCACACCATCCCCCTGATCGACTTTACCAATGGCGTTCAAAACATCCTGCCGCCGGGCCGCCATGTCGTCCTGCGCACCGACATTAACCGCCAGCGCCGCCTCCTGTGGGCCAAGAACATGGACCAAGGCCGCGAGAAACTCCTCCGCCAGCCGGTTATGTGCAACGAGAACAAGACCAATCATCTGCCATCACTCCCTGATCCCGACAGCTTAGCCGGATTGGCCAGCTGTTCCAGCCACAATTTTACTTTAATCGGGGTTGAGGCATGAAGATAGGGCAGGCGCAGCAGCGGCAGTAGCTGACCCTCAAGCGGATATGTGGCTGGTTCAGGGATACGTTCCAGCTCGGCCTCAGCGGCAGGCGCAAGCACAGCGCTGAGTTTTATCTGGCTCAGGCTCGGTACATGGCACACGCCGACATAACGCACCTCGATGAGCCCGGCGATGGTGGTGGGGCAGCGGGCGGTCAGGCTCTCGTCAATCTCGACCTGATCGTCGGCGAGCAGCAGCGCACCGCGCTCAACCAGCCGCAGTGCCAGATCAGACTTACCGCAGCCGGAGGGTCCGGTCAGCAGCAGTCCATGGCCAGAATAGGCAACGCAGGTGGCGTGCAGGCGCGGCATCAGGTCACCAAATCGTCCAGTACAGGTGGTTTGAAGTTGGGACCTTTCAAAACCTTGCCGCGATCATCGCGCAGCGGTTTGCCATCAACCAGTTTGGTCATGTTGGCAGCATGCACTCGCTCAAAACCTTCTCGTAAAGGCAGACCAAAGGCAATCGCCATGCCCATCACGACATACATAACATCGGCCAGCTCCCGGAGCAGCATGGCCTTGTTTTTCGCGCATGGGTCGGCATTGGCAATCCACGCAGCCTCCTTCAGCTCGGCTACTTCTTCGTCGATATATTGCAGGCGGAATTTTAGCAAATCGGTATCCGTAATCGGCTTGTCGGAAGACGCCCCGAACGTCTGGTGAAACTCGCGTACGGCTTGGGTAAAAATATCTCCAGACATGGGGCCTCCTGACAGGGAGGCTAGACGGACTAGACCTTGATGTCCAGTAAGGCCTTGTCCATCGCAGCTAGCGTCTTGATGGCAGCCGCGTTGGCGCGATAGCCGGTTACCGCGGTCATCTGCTCAATCACCTGTTGCTCAAGATTGACGTTCGGCATAGCCACCATGCCCTGCTCATCCGCATTGGCATCGGTAGGGGCATAGGCGGGCGTCGTGGCGGGTTGGGTGCCTTCAACTACGGCGCGAACACCCCCTCCCTCGCCGGCGGAGACGGCGCGTACCTGCTGAGGCTGGTAAGCACGGGATGGATCGCTGGCTGGTCCTGTACTCTGGCTATTGGCGATATTGTTAGCCGCCACGCCCGCGCGGGTCGCGTTCAGCTGCAGTCCGGAGAGAGATATGCCAAGAGAGTCGCTCATCACCCCATTATCCTGCGCTACCAGTTAAGCTTCTGTCAAGAATAACCGGCAATTTAGCCAGTTTTGAGAGGAAGCAGGACCACAAAACGGGCACCACAGACAGTGTTCTGCTCGGTTTGCCGATTTTCAGCATAAATCTTTCCACCATGCGCCTCAATAATCTGTCGGCAGATAGCCAGCCCGAGGCCAGAGTGCGTGCCAAAATTTTCGCCTGCGGGCCGCTCGGAGTAGAACCGTTCAAAGATTTTTTCCTGTTTGCCGGGCGGGATACCCGGTCCGTTATCTTCAACCTTGATGACCAATTGCTTGCCTTCCGGTGCGACCCGCACCGTCACGGCATCACCGGGCGGTGAGAAGGACTGGGCGTTGGCGATCAGATTGTCGATCACCTGGACCAGCTGGCCGGGGATTCCCTTGACAATCAGGCCTGTGCTGCTGATATGAAAGCGGATAGCACAGCCAGCGTTGCTGCGACTGGTAATCAGGTTGGTCAGCAGGGCACCAATATCCACCGGCTCGGGCGGTGTGCGCGAGAGTTCGGCCTCCAGCCGGGAAGCCGCCGCGATATCCGTGATCAGGCGCTGCATGCGGATGACGTCTTCATGAATAATGGCTAACAAACGTTGCCGTTGTGCCTCATCTTGAATGCGGTTGAGTGTTTCCAGCGCACTGCGCATGGATGTGAGGGGGTTTTTGAGCTCGTGCGCCACATCGGCAGCGAACATTTCAATCGCGCCCAGACGCTCCCACAAGGCGCGGGTCATGGCCTGCAATGCACCGGAGAGTTCGCCAATTTCATCGTTGCGGTTCTGATAGTCGGGAATCTCGGGCATACCACCAGTGATTGATTGGGCTTGGCGGGCCGCCCGTGCCAGCCGTTTCAGTGGCCGGGCAATTGTCTGGGCCATGTACAACGACAGCACCATGCTGATGCCGAGCATCAGGCCGAAGATCTGGAGGAGCTGGCGCCGCAAACTTTGCAAGGTTGCGGAGATATCGCCACCCCCGCGGGTGAGCAAAATCGCCCCCACTACTTGGGCATCGCGGCGGATGGGGACGGCAACCGTTACCACAAAACCTTTATCGCGATCATTCCACAGGGTAGAGCGGGCTTGTCCGCTCAGGGCCGTGGTAACATCGGTTAGCCGTGCCGGGTGCGTTAGTAGAGATTCATCATAAACGGGCAAGTCCATGCCCGCAGGGGTCAGCATGGCCAGCCAGTCAACAGCGGCCAGCAGGCCATCAAGCCAGGTTCCTGTTACGGGTGCCAGAGGCTGGCTGCGCGGGGGCTGGTAATCGCCTGCCAAGGTGCGCCCCTGCGGATCAATCACCAAGGCACTGATATCCGTGTCCCGGATCAGATCGCGGAGGATGGCGCGGGCGCGGGCCGGGTCAATACGACTCGATCGGGTCAGCGCATCGCTCACCAGCTTGTTGGCGGTAAGCTGGGCTTGCCGGGTTTGCAGGTCAATTTCGTGGCTCACCAACTGCTCAAGATAGCGACCGAAATACAACTGGCCGCCCACCATGAGCAACATGGCGAGAGCATTGATGAGGATAATGCGTGCGCCAAGGCTTAGGCCGCCTGCGGCGCGAAGCGAGAGAGAGGGTGATGCGAGTGTTACGCTCATCCTGGCTGATCGCGAAAGCGGTAGCCCGCGCCATAAAGGGTTTCGATCTGATCGAAGGAGCCGTCAATATCGCGGAACTTTTTGCGCAGGCGTTTAATGTGGCTGTCGATCGTCCGATCGTCAGTGCCCGGTTGATTGCCATAGGCAGTAGTAATCAGGTAGTCGCGGCTACGGACCACGCCTGGCTCGCGCACCAGAGCTAAGAGCAGCATGAACTCAGTAACCGTAAGGTTGAGAAACTGACCTTTCCAACTGCAGCTATGGCGGCTTTCATCCAGCCGCAGCGGCCCGCGCTCAATCACGGTGTCCTCCGCACGGGGCGCATGACGCAAAAGCTGCTCACGGCGCAGAATAGCGCGGATACGCTCAATCAGCAGACCTTGGGAAAACGGTTTTTTGATATAATCATCGGCGCCCAGCTTCAGGCCTAGCATTTCATCTTCCTCGCCATCTTTGGAGGTCAGGAAGATCACTGGAATGGCACACACCCGGCGCAACTTCTGCAAAAGCTCAAAGCCGTTGAGCTTTGGCATCTTGATATCCAGCACAGCCAGATCGGGCGGCTGAACGGTGAGGGCCCGCAAGGCCTCTTCCGGGTCGCTGTAGCTGCGTACGGTGAAACCTTCGGATTCAAGCGCCAGACTGACCGAGGTCAGAATGTTGCGGTCGTCATCAACCAGGGCAATGGTAGCGCTCATGGCGCAAGTATCCGGCTCAGAAGTTAACTTTCTGTTCACAAGTGTGGCAAATCAGCTAGAGTCAGAGCTGGAGGGCAGTATGGCCGCACGCACACTATATGACAAAATCTGGGACTCTCATGTGGTGCATCAACCGGGAGAGGGCGCGGCTGTTCTTTATATCGACCGCCACCTTGTGCACGAGGTCACCAGTCCGCAGGCGTTCGAGGGGCTGCGGGCCGCTGGGCGCAAAGTTCGTCGCCCGCAGGCCACACTGGCGGTCGCCGACCATAACGTGCCCACAACGGACCGACGCCATGGCATTGCGGATGAGGAATCCCGCCAGCAGGTAGATACGCTAACGGCCAACTGCCGTGAGTTTGGCGTTGAGCTGTATGACATGAACGATGCGCGGCAGGGCATTGTCCATATCATCGGGCCAGAGCAGGGCTTTACCCTACCGGGGATGACGATTGTCTGTGGCGATAGCCATACCAGCACACATGGCGCTTTTGGCTCGCTCGCGTTTGGCATTGGCACCAGTGAGGTCGAGCACGTGCTAGCCACCCAAACCCTGCAGCAGACCCGTGCCAGGAATATGCGGATCACGGTACAGGGCCAGCTTCCGTTTGGCGTGACGGCCAAGGATATGATTCTCGCGATCATTGCCAAGATCGGCACTGCTGGTGGCACTGGTCACGTGATTGAATATGCGGGTGAGGCCGTACAGGCGCTCAGCATGGAAGGGCGCATGACACTGTGCAATATGAGCATTGAAGGGGGCGCGCGGGCCGGGCTGGTTGCGCCGGATGACACGACCTTTGCCTACCTTAAAGGTCGACCCATGGCCCCCAAGGGTGAGGCATGGGAGAGGGCAGTGGCCTATTGGCGGACGCTGCCCAGTGACGCCGGTGCGCGGTATGACAAGGAAGTAACCCTGAACGCTGCCGATATTATCCCGCAGGTTACATGGGGTACCAGCCCGCAGGATGCTTTGCCGATTACCGCAAATGTACCAGACCCTGCCGCCGAGAATGATGAGGCCAAGCGCACCAGCATTGTCCGTGCGCTTGAGTATATGGGGCTGACAGCTGGCCAGCCGCTGACCAGTGTGCGGGTCGATAAAGTGTTTATTGGCTCATGCACCAATGGCCGGATTGAGGATTTGCGCGAGGTGGCCAAGGTTGCGCAGGGCCGCAGTGTGGCGGCGCATGTGCAGGCGCTGATCGTGCCTGGCTCCGGGCTTGTTAAAGCGCAGGCCGAGGCGGAAGGGCTCGATAAGATTTTCCGAGCAGCCGGGTTTGAATGGCGCGAGCCCGGTTGCTCGATGTGTCTGGCGATGAATGCCGATAAACTCCTGCCCGGCGAGCGCTGTGCCTCCACCAGCAACCGTAATTTTGAAGGGCGACAGGGCCGGGGTGGGCGTACGCACCTGATGAGCCCGGCCATGGCGGCAGCGGCAGCAATCACCGGTATGTTAACGGATGTACGGGTGCTGCTGGCGGATAAATCTTAAAACATTTTTCTTTGACTTGGTTGGCTGCGCCGCCTAGTCTCGCGGATAAGAACAGCAAACAGGGCAGTTATGGGTTTTTTATCGGAGATCAACGACGATATTCCCGATCACCTATCGGTGCAGGTGCGGGTTTTTCGTACATTGGCTGGACGCACCCAGCGTGTCTATCGCCAAATCTGGTCGGGCGAGCCGCTGCTACGCTTTGATGCACCGGGGTCTCCTCCCTTGCAACATTGGGTGCTCAAGCGCCCTGCGCAGGGCTTTGCCATGCTAACGCTGGGCGGCGTTGATCCTGACGATTTCAGTTTTGACTCCTACCCGCAGGCTTGGCCCCTGTGCCAGCGCTTGCGCCGCGAAGGGCTGGCGGATGCCATTTCGGCGCTTGAGCTGCGCCCGGTGCCGTATCAACCCGCCCCCCCGCGGGGGCGTGCGCTACTGGTGGCCCCGTTCAGCACTCCGGCCCTGCGCGCCATGACCTTCTTGAAGGACGATCATTTCCGCATGGAAATTCAGGTCCTGATGCTCAATCAGGGGCAGATTACGCCACTGTTTGTTGGCGAAACGCGCACGCGTGACTTTCTGGCTGCCCCGCTTGGTCATATGCGCAAAGGTCAGTTTGATGTGCAGTATCTGGCGGTTGATCAGGACGGCGGGCCGCTGGCCATCGCCTCCAGCTGTGCGCATGGCTATACCTCGTTCAGCCGTCAGCGTTGTCTGTCCTTGCGTGAGGCCTCACGCCTGCTGATGAGTCGTGGTGCCACCGCCCTGATGATCCGGCAGATGGGTCTACCCGTGTCGGTGTGCGCGTTACAGGCGGACAGAAAAGCGGGAGAGCTGATTAATCGTCTGAAAGCCTCGCCCGAGGGAGTATCGCCTTGATGTTACGCCTGCATTTCTCCCTGACTGAGCACAAGCCGTTACAGCCGCCGCGTCAGTTGGGGGATGTCGATATCGAGATGGACCAGATCTGGTTCAGGCTATTTCTTAGTGGGCCAGCCGGGCTGTCATCGCCGGATAAGCTTCAACTCATTGTCTGCCATTCCAACCGCGGCGGCTATAACGCGCTGGTATATGGCATGGAAAATGGGGCAGCTACCATGAGCTATAAATATCTGTCTGATCTGCTGCAACTCAGCGAGCATATGGTTGCCGTTGGCTGCCGACATGAACATTTTGAGCAGGTTAACAAGGCGTGTGAGCAGTATGGCCTTGCGCTGCGTCTCCCCGTGCCAGGAACGCATCTCGCGCATGAGGCACAGGAGGTACTGCAACGCCTGCGTACCGGCCCCGCCGCGCAGAAGGCCCCGCGACCGGAATAAGAGCGGTTGCAGTTCGGATGAATTGCCGTAATCTTTGCCGTATGCAGCCTTTCACCACACTCTCCGGCGTGGCCGCGCCGCTGGCCTTGGTCAATGTCGATACCGACATGATCATCCCCAAGCAGTTCCTCAAAACCATCAAGCGTACGGGTTTGGGGCGGCATCTGTTTGACGAGCTGCGCTATAATGCCGATGGCAGCGAGAAGCCGGACTTTGTGCTCAATACACCGCCCTACCGGGAGGCAAAAATTCTGGTTGCTGGCGCCAACTTTGGCTGCGGTAGCAGCCGCGAGCATGCGCCGTGGGCGCTACTCGATTTTGGCATTCGCTGTATCCTCGCGCCCAGCTTTGCTGACATTTTTTATAATAACTGCTTTAAAAACGGGGTACTACCCATCGCCCTGCCGCAAGAGCAGATCGATGTGCTGATGGGTGATGCCCGTACCGGGCAGGAGTTCGTGGTAGATCTTGCCGCGCAAACCATCCGCCGCCCCAATGGCGGAGTGACCAAATTCGAGATCGACCCGTTTCGCAAAAAATGCCTGCTCGAAGGGCTGGACGATATCGGCCTGACACTGCAGCACAGCGCTGCGATCAATGCGTTTGAAGTGAAGATGAAAGAAGAAAAACCGTGGCTGTAAGCAAACTCCTCCTTCTCCCCGGCGATGGTATTGGCCCGGAGGTGATGCGCGAAGCCCGCCGGGTGATCGACTGGCTAGTCCTGCAAGGCCTTGAGGTTACTCTTGAGGAAGACCTTGTCGGGGGCTGCGCGATTGAGGTGCATGGTGTCCCGTTGGCCGATGCCACGCTGGCCAAGGCCAAAGCAGCGGATGCCGTGTTGCTCGGTGCCGTGGGTGGCCCGAAGTGGGACAAGGTGGATTACACCATTCGCCCGGAGGCGGGCCTGCTGCGCTTGCGCAAAGAGCTGGGCCTGTTTGCCAACATTCGTCCGGCGCTGGTATTCGAGCCGCTGATTGGCGCGAGCACACTCAAGGCCGATGTAATTCGCGGGCTGGACCTGGTTATTGTACGCGAGCTGACGGGCGGCGTTTACTTTGGCGAGCCGCGCGGTATTACCACGCTGCCCAGTGGCGAGCGGCGGGGCGTGAATACTCAGGTCTATACCACCAGCGAAATCATACGCGTGGCCCGCGTGGCGTTTGATATTGCCCGTACCCGCTCGCGGCGCGTCTGCTCGGTGGAAAAAGCCAATGTGATGGAAAGCGGCAAGCTGTGGCGTGAGGAAGTAACCAAGCTGCACACGGCCGAGTATAGCGATATCACGCTTACGCATATGTATGCTGATAACTGCGCCATGCAGCTGCTCAAACGCCCCAGCCAGTTTGACGTGATCGTGACCGATAACCTGTTTGGCGATATTTTGTCCGACGAAGCCTCGATGCTCACCGGCTCGCTTGGAATGTTGCCTAGTGCTTCGCTCGGCGCGAAGGTGAATGGCAAGCAGCCCGCGCTGTATGAGCCGATCCATGGCAGTGCGCCGGATATTGCCGGGCAGGGGCTGGCCAATCCGCTGGCAACCATTCTCAGCCTTGCCATGTGTCTGCGTACCTCCTTGGGCCGGGCTGACTTAGCCGCGCGCGTCGAGCAGGCGGTGGCAGCGGTGCTGGAGAATGGCATCCGCACAGCGGATATCATGGCGCCGGGCTGCCAACAGGTGAGCACCAGCGGCATGGGCGATGCGCTATTGCAACGCTTATCGCAGCGTAGCTAATTGATAAACAAAGATAATTCACGCTTCGTGAATCGGCTTTAAGCAAATGGCAAGCAAGCTTTGCCATACTTAAATGACTGAATTCATTCAAAAAGGCTGAAGATGTCTGATTTTGAAGACAAGGCCCGCAAGGCAGCGATTGCTATGGTCGGTCGGCTAGAGCAACAAGTTGGCGATCCCAACAAAATTCAGGCAGAAATCATAAAGTATGGGCAGTCTGTAGCCGGCAAAACCGGTGAAGATGCCATGCGCGTGCAGCGCGAGGTCGAGCTGGCGCGAGCGTATATGGCTGTGAGCGACGGCAAGGGTGGTGTTCTGCGTACCGGTGCCAGTTCAGTTGCCCTGCGGAATTGGGATAACGCCCAAAAAGGTATGAACGCGACCGGACAAATTCTGGTTTCGCAGCAATGGGCGGCACAGCATAACCGTGCGGATTTGATGACTGAAAGAATGCAGGAGAAGTTCGGCGCGGTTAAGGTGACAGACACTCGGCATGATCCACAGCTGAGCCATGGCAAACTACGTGGTCTGCGTGGCCATGCCTCGGTGGGCGGGATGGTGATGGGAGCCGCGCTGTCACTCGGCGCTGCGCTTCTGGGGCGGCAGCTTTTTGGTCACGACAGCAAGCCGGAAGGCGAAACAATCGACATGAGTCGACTCACATCGTCATTGGGACCAGCTGAGCCAACGGCACCCGCCAGCCCCGTTCAATCCCCCGCTATCAAGCCCCGCCCAACATTGGAGCACAACTAGCGCTGTTCGCGAGGGATGGCGCTTTCTTCTAAGACTTTCTGTAACGCGTTGGCATAATCACGCCAGCTCAGGTGTTCGCGCAACTTTTCTTCCAAACACAGCGCCCGCAACTGGTGGTTGCCGCGGGCCCGACTCAAGCAATTCAGGATGGCGGTATCCGCACTAGTGGGGTTGGGGCCGGGCCGGGCCGTCGCGCTTGCGTTTGCATCCTGTCGGATGGCGTCATCCAGCGCTGCCAGCAGCGAGGGGCCGTAGGGAGGAGGGGCCTTGCTCAGGACCCAGCGCTCTAGTTGGCGCAACGGGTCGCTACGGGTTTCGGTGCCCCGCCGGACAGTGCCATTAAAGACATCCATCGACTTGCCACTGCTACTTTCCCGGAGGCTCAGCCCGCCATAGCCTGAGCCGGCTTTAAGCGGTACCATGTCTGTCACCCGGTCGAGCTTGCCCCAGCGCTGCCAGAATTCGCGCACGTCCTCACCCGTCAGGCGATACTGTGGGGCGGCCATCTGGTTGTTTAATTTAACTGTTACCGTCAGGTCCTGCGTTTTTGCAAGGGCGGGCAGAGCGATAAAGACGGCTAGTGCAAGGACCAGAACGACCCTCATGTTTTGGTGGCCTTCCTCAGGGCAACCAGTTCCGCCGCTGTTTCAGCCATGGCGCAAAACGTCATGGCGTGCTCGCGCGCATCGTCAATCGCGCGGTGGGTGTGCGGCAGTCCGTGCTCCTTCCATGCTTTGGGGTAGTTGGGTTTACCACAATAGCGGAAGGGCTTGCCCATCAGCGCATGCGCATAACTGCGCATGTCCAGCGCATTCAGATAAAACGGGCTGGCATCGGTAATGCTATGCACGTAGTCGGTGAAGCTATGCAGATAGTAATGGATATACACCCAGTCATAGCTGACCGGGTTGGCGACAAATATCACGGGCGGGTCTGGCAGCGCTTTTACCCAGTCCAGAAACCGGGGGATAGCCAATGCTGGCGGTTCCGGGCTTTCCCGGCAGGCCTGCCAGGCCTCGGGGAATTTCTGCCACCAGCGCATGGTGCTGGTGTAGGTGGTAGCACCGGGCAGCGTGTCCAGATTGCACTCAAAGGTGCCGAGGATCGTACGATCAAGCCTGAACGCTACCGCTGCAAGAGAGAGCATGGAATGGCGACCGGGCACCGGCCCATCGGCTTCCACATCGACCATCAGATAGGTTTCAGCGGTCACGTCGGCACCCAGTAGGCCAGGATCCGCTCGCCGGGCTTGTAGGGGTGAATGCTTTTGCTGAAGACGACGCCTTCATTGGCCTCAATCACCCGCTTGCCACCCAGATTGTTTTCTTCGCAGGTCATCAGGAGCTTTTCCAAAGGCACCTTCTCACGGGCATAATGGCGAAGATGACGCAGCAGCGTGCGGCCATAGCCCTTGCCGCGCCGGTCCGGCCGGATGCCAAGATCGACATGCCCACCCCAGCGCTCCAGATTTTTGGTCAGGGTATGGCGTAGGCAGGCCGCGCCGATAAACTGGTCGCCTTCAACAAACCATAGCAACGTCTCGGGCGTACGCGGAACAATCGAGCCATCGGGCAATACGGCGGTCAGTGGTTTGGGACCTGTCAAATAATCAAGGTGGCGCATCGGATTGTGGGCAATGCTATCGATCTCCAGTCCGTAAATCGGCCCCGCATCGCCAAGGGTGAAACCTTCGCGCAAAGCGTCAATATAGCTAGGCATCACGGCAAGTGAGGGGGGGCTGAGCTGCAGGAGGTGGGCCTGGTCGCTCATCTGCTGACCTTGGCTGCACCGATGATGGTGGCGTACAGCTCGCGGATAAGGTCATCCGGTTTCATCCGGCCAAACGGCATGTTGTCAACTGCGTAGGTCACCAGCTCCGCTGATGCTTCGCGCGGGACAATCTCGTAGCCCTTGGCGCGCAGGGTATTCAGGACGGCCGCCGCCTGCTTGGTATAATCCTCATTGAACCATGAGCGGTCGGCATCACGGATGGTTTTGGCAATAAGGGTGGTCAGGTCGGTCATTTACGGCTACTATAGAGCGGTTTTATGAGGTGACGCAATGGCTTACAAAGTCGCAGTGGTTGGAGCTACCGGGGCAGTAGGGCGCGAAATGCTTCAGATTTTGAGCGAGCGTCATTTTCCCGTGTCCGAAGTTATTGCGTTGGCGTCGGATCGATCGGCGGGTGGTAAGGTCAGTTTTGGCGACCAGGACCTCACCGTGCAGGACTTGGCCAAATTCAGCTTCAAAGGGGTAGACATTGTATTGTCCTCACCCGGTGCCAAAGTCTCGGCCGAGTTTGCTCCGCGCGCAGCTCAGGCTGGCGCTGTTGTCATCGACAATACTTCGCATTTCCGGATGGATCCGGATGTGCCGTTGGTTGTGCCCGAGGTCAATCCGCACGCGATTGCTGGCTATAAAAAGAAAGGCATTATTGCCAACCCCAACTGCTCGACCATTCAACTGGTCGTAGCTCTGCGCCCGCTGCATGAGGCGGCGCGGGTCAAGCGTGTGGTGGTCAGTACCTACCAATCGGTCAGCGGTGCGGGCAAAGAGGGGATGGATGAGTTGTTCAACCAGACCAAGGGTGTGTACGTTAACGACATTCCCGAAAAGCAAACCTTCACCAAGCAGATCGCCTTTAATGTCATTCCGCATATCGATGTGTTTATGGAGGACGGCTCGACCAAGGAAGAGTGGAAATTGATGGTAGAGACCAAGAAGATTCTTGATCCCAGCATCAAACTGACTGCTACCTGTGTGCGTGTGCCGGTGTTTGTCGGGCATAGCGAGGCGGTGACAGTCGAGTTGGAGCGCGAACTGAGCGCCGACGATGCGCGCGCCCTGTTCAAGCAGCAGCGTGGTATTAGTGTGATTGACCATCGCGCGGATGGTGGCTACGTCACCCCGGTCGAGATTGCGGGAGAGGATAATGTCTACGTCAGCCGTATTCGCGAAGACAGCACGGTTGAAAATGGCCTGTCCTTCTGGGTGGCGGCCGACAATCTGCGCAAGGGTGCGGCGCTGAATGCCGTGCAGATTGCGGAACGGCTGGCGAAGGATTATCTAGGTCAGTAGGAGTTTAAGATGTTTCCTCTACGCTCTGTCCTGTATGTTCCGGCCTGTAACGCTAAGGCCTTGGCGAAGGTGCCGTCGTTGCCGTGCGATGCGGTGATTTTTGATCTCGAAGATTCAGTGGCCCCTGAGGCTAAAGCCGAGGCGCGCGCGCAGCTCGCTGCGCAATATCACGGCGCAGAGCCGGGTACACGCCAGCTCTGCGTGCGTATCAACCGCGCTGGGACAGCTTGGTATGATGAAGATATTAAGTTGGCTGCCAAACTCAGCCCCGATGCTGTGGTGCTGCCCAAGGTCGAAAGTGCGGCAGAGCTTAAGCATCTGGCCCATGACCTGTTCACGGCAGGCTGCTCGGATCGCACCCGCCTGTGGGCGCTGATCGAAACTCCCAAGGGTGTGCTGGCTGCCGCTACTCTTGCTGAGGGTAATCCGCGTCTGAGTGCCCTAGTGCTCGGCCTCAATGATCTCGCCAGCGGGCTGAATGTGGCTCTCACGCCGGATCGCGCCGCGCTGATGCACGCCATGAGCACAGTGCTGCTCGCGGCTAGAGCACAAGGGTTGATGGTGCTGGATGGTGTGTATCCAGTGTTGGGCGATAGCGCCGGGTTCACGGCGCAATGCGCACAAGCCCGCTCGCTTGGCTTTGATGGCAAAACCCTGATTCATCCCGCGCAGATTACCCCTGCGAACGCGGCGTTCTCCCCTTCGGCCACAGAAATTGCTTGGGCACAGAAAGTTAGTGCAGCATGGACGGCGGGTTCACACAAAGGCGTGACGGTGGTTGATGGGCAGATGATTGAAGAGCTGCATGTCAAGCAGGCCGAGCGGCTGCTGAGCTTAGCTCAGCATGTGAAAGCAAAATCATGAGTACCGGACATCAGCATTCCCACACTCACTTTATTGTAGGCGGTAAGCGCGAGCTGACCTTATGGGTCGCTTTTGGTCTTACCGCTGGCTTTATGCTGGTCGAGTTTATGGCCGGGTTATGGTCCGGCTCGCTGGCGCTGATTGCCGATGCCATTCACATGCTGGCCGATGCCGGGGCGCTGGGACTGGCCCTATTTGCGGTGCGCTTGTCCACCCGCCATGCCGACGATCATCGCACCTTCGGTTATGGCCGCATGCAGGTGTTGGCCGCTTTTATCAATGGCCTGCTGGTGCTGGGCCTGTCGGTGATTATCTGGAAAGAGGCGTTCAAGCGGTTCTGGGCCCCCGAACCGGTGGAGACCGGCATCATGTTGTGGGTGGCAGTTGGCGGCTTGCTGGTTAATCTGGTTATCATGCTCATGCTGCACCGCTCCGATAGCCGGAGCGTGAATATCCGGGCGGCCATGGCCCATGTTGCAGGGGACGCGCTGGGCTCGGTGGCGGTTATCGTTGCGGCGCTCGGTATCAGCTATTTCGGACTGAATATCATCGACCCCATCGCTTCGTTGGCTGTATCACTCCTCATTGCCTACAGTGCCAAGAACATTCTGGCCGAGAGCGGACATATTCTGCTCGAAGGGCGGCCACCCGAGTTGAAACTGGATGAAGTTTCTGCCGCCATCCGGGAAGCCGTGCCAGAAGTGGAGGGGATCCACCATCTGCATGCCTGGTCACTTTCGGGCGAGGATCTGCTCGCCACCATGCACGCCAGCGTAAACCCGGCCAGCAGTCGCAGCAATGACGACATTTTGCAGGAGATAAAAGCCGTGCTGCAGAAATTCCACATTCACCACAGCACAGTGCAGATCGAACGGGCCGGGTGCGCGGATAGCGTATCGCCAATCGGTGAGCATGACCATAATCACTGATTTGTTGAACTTTATGCATAGTTCAGTCAGTTGACAGAGTGGCTATCCTCGCTAGACTGCAACAGCTTGATTTCGCGAAGGATTTTTCATGATCGACACAGTCTCAGCGCCAGCGGCCAAGCGGCAGCGCCCGCTCTCGCCGCATCTGCAAATTTATAAGCCCCAGATCACCTCCATCACCTCCATCCTGCACCGTCTGACAGGCATTGCCCTGTCGTTTGGTGTGGTGTTACTGGTGCTGTGGTTGGCCTCTGCGGCGAATGGGATTGAAACCTATGAGCAGATGCAGAACTTCCTGCGCTCGCCGCTCGGGTTGGTTATGCTGGCGGGGTGGAGCTGGTCATTGTTCTATCATCTTGCCAATGGCATTCGTCATTTGTTTTGGGACATCGGCTGGGGCTATGACATCCCCACCATGACGGCCTCGGGCTATGCCGTGCTGGCCTCCGCCACCGTGGCTACGGTGCTGGTGTGGGTGCTTGGCTTCATGATGGCGGGAGGGCAGTAACATGGGCCCCTACGGAAAAAATCCAGGACGTTTAATTACTCCGCTCAAGCGCGTGCGCGGCCTTGGCGTGTCGCGGGAGGAGGGGACTTCCCACTTCATCGCCCAGCGCGTCAATGGTCTGGCCCTTATTCCGCTGACATTTTGGCTGGTCTATGGCGTCATAGCTCATATTGGTTCCTCCTATGCCGAGTTCATGGATTGGGCGACCAGCCTCAGCACTGCCACCTTGCTGGCCTTCACTATTATGGCCAGTTTCTGGCATGCAGCCATGGGCTTGCAGGTGGTGGTGGAAGATTATGTTCATCACGAATTCGTCAAGGTCTGCCTGTTGGCGCTTATCCGCATCAGCTGCTTCGGGTTTGCTCTGCTCGGGCTTATCTCAGTTCTTAAACTCGCTTTGTAATCGGGGTTTTTCATGGCTCAGTCCTATCAGATTATCGATCACACCTATGACGTGGTGGTGGTGGGCGCGGGTGGTGCGGGGCTGCGCGCTACCTTTGGCATGGCGCAAAAGGGTTTGCGCACCGCCTGTATTACCAAGGTGTTCCCGACCCGCTCGCACACGGTAGCGGCGCAAGGTGGCATCAGCGCGGCGCTGGGCAATATGGGCGAGGATGATTGGCGCTTTCACATGTACGATACTGTCAAAGGGTCGGACTGGTTGGGCGACCAAGATGCCATTGAGTATATGTGTAAAGAGGCGATCCCGGCGATCATCGAGTTGGAGCATTACGGGGTGCCGTTTTCTCGCACCGCCGAGGGCAAGATTTACCAGCGCGCCTTTGGCGGTATGACCGCCCACTATGGCAAGACGCAGGCCTACCGCACGTGCGCGGCGGCGGATCGCACGGGCCACGCCATTTTGCACACGCTCTATACGCAGGCGTTGCGCCATAATGCCGAGTTTTTCATCGAGTATTTTGCTCTCGACCTGATTATGGACGACGAGGGCGTGTGCCGGGGCGTGATGGCACTTAATATGGACGATGGTACCATTCACCGTTTCCGTGCCCATGAGGTGGTGCTGGCCACCGGCGGTTATGGCCGCGCTTATTTCTCCTGCACCTCCGCGCATACCTGCACGGGTGACGGTGGTGGTATGGCGCTGCGTGCGGGCCTGCCGCTGCAGGATATGGAGTTCGTGCAGTTCCACCCCACCGGCATTTTTGGCGCCGGCTGCCTGATTACCGAGGGTGTGCGCGGCGAGGGTGGCTACCTCACCAATGGCAAGGGCGAGCGCTTTATGGAGCGCTATGCGCCATCCGCTAAAGATCTCGCCAGCCGCGATGTGGTGAGCCGCTCCATGACCATCGAGATCAACGAAGGGCGCGGCGTCGGCCCCAACAAGGACCATATCCATCTGCATATCGAGCATCTTGATCCCAAGATCATCCATGCCCGTCTGCCCGGCATTGCCGAGAGTGCGCGCGTGTTTGCCGGGGTCGATGTGACCAAGGAGCCGATCCCGGTGCTGCCCACCGTGCACTACAACATGGGCGGTATCCCCACCAACTATCATGGTGAAGTCGTCAACCCCAAGGGCGGCAACCCGGACGCTGTGGTACCGGGTTTGATGGCCATTGGCGAGGCCGCTTGCGTGTCCGTACATGGGGCCAACCGTCTGGGCAGCAACTCGCTGCTTGATCTGGTGGTGTTTGGCCGTGCCGCCGCTATCCGCGCGTCGGAAATCATCAAGGCGGGTGCCCCGCATAAGGATTTGCCTGCCAGCAGCGCCGATCTGGCCCTCTCGCGGCTCGATCATCTGCGCCACAACAAGCAGGAAGTGCGCACCGCTGACTTACGCCTTGAAATGCAGAAGGTCATGCAAAACCACGCTGCCGTGTTCCGTACCGGGCCGCTGATGCAGGCCGGCCTCGACAAACTGAAAGACTGCTGGAGCAAGAAGGCGGGTCTTGGTGTGGTCGATAAATCGCTGGTCTGGAACAGCGATCTCATCGAAACGATCGAGCTGGATAACCTCATGGGACAGGCGCTCACCACCATCGCCAGCGGCGTGGCCCGGCAGGAGAGCCGCGGTGCCCACGCGCGGGAGGACTTCCCCAACCGCGATGACGCCAACTGGATGAAGCACAGTATCGCTTCCGTGGATGACAAAGGTAACGTCAAACTCGACTACCGCCCGGTGCATCTCTACACGCTCACCAATGATATCGAAGTGATCGCGCCCAAGGCCCGCGTTTACTAGGAGGCGATCATGGGTCCGTTGCGGCACTGGCTTGAGGATGGAGGGGCTACGACAATCCCAGACAGTGATATTTCACCTCTTTCTCATTTGTTGCGAGATGAGACTAGTCCCGTTGTGGGCATGTGTGGGCCGACAGCACTCTCCGGGCTTCTCGCTGATAATTACCCCGGGGCACTACCAAATAATTCGTCACCGACGGCCAAGTCACTTGCTATTCCTGTCCCACGCATGACGATTCAAAAACGTAATCTTCGAAAGGGTCCGAGCCATGGCTGAATTTACATTACCGGCGAACTCGAAAGTGACCGAAGGGATGACGCACAAGGCACCAGCAGGGGCCAAGCGCGTGCGTAACTTCAAGGTGTACCGCTGGAATCCGGACGATGACAAAAATCCGCGCATGGACACCTACGAGGTTGATCTCGACCAGTGCGGACCGATGGTGCTCGACGCCCTCATCCACATCAAGAATAATATCGACCCCACGCTGACCTTCCGCCGCTCGTGCCGCGAGGGTATTTGCGGCTCTTGCGCCATGAACATCGACGGCACCAACACGCTGGCCTGCCTCAAGTCGGTCGATGAGGTGAAGGGCGATGTCAAAATCAACCCGCTGCCGCATATGCCGGTGGTGAAAGACCTCGTGCCCGATCTCACGCAGGTTTACGCGCAATACCAGAGCATCAAGCCGTGGCTGCAGGCCGAAACGCCTGCGCCCGAGCGCGAGCGGCTGCAATCGCCGGAAGACCGTGCCAAGCTCGACGGCCTCTATGAGTGCATCCTGTGTTTCTGCTGCTCCACCAGCTGCCCAAGCTACTGGTGGAATGGTGACCGCTATCTTGGCCCGGCCATTCTGCTGCAGGCCTATCGCTGGATTGCCGACAGCCGCGATGAAATGACCGGTGAGCGTCTCGACGCGCTGGAGGACCCGTTCCGCCTCTACCGCTGCCACACCATCATGAACTGCACCAAAACCTGCCCCAAGGGCCTCAATCCCGCCAAAGCCATCGGCGAGATCAAGAAGCTGATGGTCGAGCGAAGGGTTTAGGTTTGTAATTCGGTCGTGGGCCGGTTACGGGAGGCTTGTGGCGCAATGACGGCTTAAAGAGAGCCGCTGCCTCGAGTGTTAATCCTAAGACAAGTAATGTATCAGGGTGCATGGGGCGATCACTCAACCAAAGCTCTCTAAAGGCGCTCATGAGTCGAGCCCTCAACCATTTCTTTGACGGGCGGCGGATCAAATGCCGGTGTGCGTCTGCAAGAAGATTGAATGTTGCAACTGTCTCTGAGTGGGATGCATCATTTGCATAGTGCTGTGCTACAAAGTTAAAGGTCTTATAGAGGTGGCGGTAAGTGAAGCTGTAGGAGCCTTTTTGCGGCGGTGTTTCCTGTAGGCGCAGATAACTTTCCTTGATGAGTTCGTGTAGTGTGCTTGGTTTATAGTGCAATGGTACGTTATAGATCATGCCTGCCGCGGCATGGTGGAGTTCGGTTACGGCTGTACTAATGCGATAGAGGGGCCAAGCCTCAAAGCCTTTTTGCCCCAGCATGAGGGCTGGTATGCCCCAATATACACGCTCATCAAAGTTCCCATGTGTATTCGGGCACAAGTATTGCTGTACCGTTAAGCGAGCATACATCAGCTCAATGCGCGCCCGGTCTGCCCCATACCGCCTATACGATTCAAGTGCAAAAAGCTCGGCATTCCCCTCAATTCTATAATCGCTTTCAAAGTGTATGGATTTCCCGCGTAAGTCAGATGCATCACCTTGCACGACATGGCCGATCTCATGTTGCTGGATAACCCATGGCATATCGGTAATATCCGGAAGTTTTTCGCAGTTAGAGCCTTTCAGGCCAGTCCAGCACTGCCAGTCATCTCTGTAAGGCGATCGAACGCCTGTATTTTGTATCAGGATACCACGATATGGATAATATCGCGATTCTGGTGAATCGCTCACCGAGTGGCTGAGCACAAGAGGCACCTTAATACCAGAGAGAGGATGCGTATAGGGTAAGCGGCGCCGTTTGAGGTTCTTGATTTCCTTCTCATGACGCCGGGAGAGGGCTACGTTCATAACAAATGGCCGTACCTTTTGTCTCTTCCATTCTTTTAGGTCTTCAACATTCGCCTTCGCGCCATTGCGCTTCAGAATAGCGTGAGCCGCATGCGCCCGAGCATCCACTTCTTCTTCTGTCAATAAGTGGTGCGCAGCATAACTATTGGCAGGTAGCTCACCATGAGCAATTTCAATTATAAACTTACTTGTCAGCTGCTTGATCTCACCCACCGTCAGGAACGGCGCGATCGGCTCGGCGGTTGGTTCTTCGGTGGCGGGGATCCATTCCAGCTCCTCGGCAGCGTGCGTGAAGGCCGCGTAGGGAAATTGCCCGGCGGCGCGCTGCTCTTTATACGTATGCAAAATCGCGCGTAGGTCCACGCCGCGCAGCACACTAAAGGGGCGCTTGGGTGAACTAGTTGCTGTCGCAGTTTGAGTTTTTAAAAGTGGCTTAGCCATTGTTGTTTTCCCGTCACGGGATAACTAGCACCGGCGCAGGGCGAATTACAAGCACCGCCGCAAGGCCAACTCAGGCGTTAACTTATTCGTTAACGGTGTGGGCTTCCCGCTCGTCCGGCGTCTTCCAGTCCTCAGGCGCCCCGAGGATTTTAACCGCTGTACCAAAGGCATGGGTTTCATAGGCGGCCATAAAGCCACCATCTTCCAACGGCACTTCGTAGCGCAGAATATGGAACTGGGCATGAATCACCGCATCGGCATTCTGGCGCAGCGCCTCGCGCTGGAGATTGTAGATCGCTACATCGGTCGCCTGATGCGGGTCAGCCGCGCGGCCATTAGGGCAGGGCACATAAGCCCAGGCGCGCACCGTGTTGATGATCGCATATTTGTAGCGAATATCGCCCGTAATGATACGCACAGCGGCAATGCGCGCCTTCATGGCCGCATCCATGCGGCGGCGCTCCTCTTCCTGCTGGGCGCGCTGCTGCTCGCGCGCTTTGCGCTCGGCTTCGTAGGCGGAAAAGTTTTTGGCGAAGTTGCGGAAGCTCTCAAACATGGCCAGCAAATTACCATGGCTGCGCGCTTGTGCTACTCAAAATCGTGCGACTCGCGTACACCAGCAATATGACTATTCTAGCCAGTTATCAGGCGCGGGTCGCCGCTGGGGAGCTTCAGGCCGATGCCCAGCAGGAGCGCGCGGCGCAGGCGCTCGATCAGCTAGCCGGGCAGATGGCACGCTATAAGCCCGGTACGGCCAACTGGCTGCAAAAGCTGTGGGGAAATGCGAGTCCGGCACCCAAGGGGCTGTATCTTTGGGGGCCCGTTGGACGTGGCAAGACCATGCTGATGGACAGCTTCTTCACTTCGGTTTCGTTTAGCCCCAAGCAGCGCACGCATTTTCATCCCTTCATGCTAGGGGTGCATGGGCGTATCCACGCTTGGCGGCAGACGAATTCGGGCGACCCGCTGCCTGCGGTTGCCCGCGAGATTGCCACTCAGGCCATGCTGCTCTGCTTCGATGAGTTTCAAGTGACGGATGTGGCCGATGCCATGATCCTTTCCCGGCTGTTTAGCGCGTTGTTTGAGCTTGGCGTGGTGGTGGTAGCGACCTCCAACACGCCGCCCGAGCGGTTGTATGAGCATGGCTTGCAGCGTCCGTTGTTCCTCCCGTTTATCGAGGTGCTTAAGCAGCATTGCGGGGTGCTGACCGTTGCGGGCGATCATGATTATCGCCGCCTGCGCCTCAAGGGGGCACCTACTTATCATACGCCTGAGAATCCAGCTGCAGTGGAGCAGGCCTTTTCGGACCTCACCGATGGGGCAGCGGGTGAACGTGAGGAAGTCGATGTCAATGGCCGTACTCTGGTGGTACCACGTGCCGCGCATAGTGTCGCCTGGTTCACGTTTCAGGAGCTGTGCGAGCAGCCCTTGGGGAGTGCTGACTATCTCGCATTAGCCGAGCGGTATTCGACCTTCATTATCTCCGGCATACCCGCCATCCATCATGAGCAACGCGATGTAGCCCGGCGTTTTATTACGCTGATTGATGTTCTCTATGATAAGCGCTGCAAGCTCATCGCTAGCGCGGCCGTTGCGCCGGAGTGGATTTATGCCGGTGGTCAGCATGTTGGCGAGTTTGCCCGCACGGTGTCACGCCTAACCGAGATGCAATCGGCGCAATATTGGGATGCGTAAGGCACATAGCGCAGCGAATTTTCTAAACAATTCAAAAGGACCGAGATAGCTCAAAATCCAATTAAATTGTCACTTAATCCCCTGTTAAGCGCTGCGCGTTACGTTAGGAGAGACTTGGCGTCCCGCCAGCTGAACATGGGAGATAACAATGGGAGTACCTGCCTTATCCGCGACCGAGCGACAATCGCTGCAAAACTACGCTGCTAATCATACGGTCGATAGTATGCATCGGCAGATTGCCAAATTCCGTCTGCGTCAGGAAAAGGAATTAAACCTCGCCCGGCGCGGCATTCAGACCCTCCACGGCAAATAAGCGCCACCCGCTTGACGGCTAGCGCCAGACGTTTCACCTTCATGCGTAATGCCTGTGCCCGACGATCAAGCCGAAATCTATAAACAGCGTGCTGCCAGCACCGATGCAGCGGCGCGCGAGCTGGTTGCGGTTGATCCGCACGCACCGCCCGAGCTGCTCTATTATCTAGCCAGTGACAGCAGTGAGGCTGTGCGCATTGCGGTGGCTGAGAATGAGGCCACACCGCTTCAGGCTAGTGCTGTTCAGGTGCATGATAGCAGCGTATCGGTGCGCCGTGCATTGGCACGCAAAGTGGCGCGTATTTTACCCAAGCTGGGCGCAGGGGCAAATCGCCAACTGGCGATGCAGACTATCGAGCAGCTCTGTGCTGACACGGCGAGTGAAGTGCGGGCTGCCATGGCCGTTACCTTACAGGACACGGCGTTTTTACCGCCCAAGCTGGCCCTTCAACTCGCGGAGGACGCCGAGCGGGCTGTAGCCGCCCCGGTGTTGCGTTATTGCCTATCACTAAGTGATGACGATCTGGCCGGGCTGGTGCGCCGGGCTCGGCACGAATGGGTGCCTGTTGAGGTGGCGCAGCGCAAGGGGATCAGCAATGCGGTGGCTCAGGCAGTATGGGAGAGCGGGAATACAGAAGCGGCGGCTCTTTTGCTTGGTAATAGTACGGCGCAGACTCCTGCCGGAGTGCTTGACGCGGCAACCGATGAGGCCTCTATCGTCACCAGTTATCAGTCCCCGCTGGTGCGTCATCCCAGCTTGCAACCTGCCCAGATGCAGCGCTTGGCTACTTTTGTTGACGGGGAGTTGCTGAGCGTGCTGGCCGATCGGGCTCAACTGACACATGGCGAGAGTTCTGACACCTCAGGTGTGATCCGCCGCCGTCTGGATTGGGCGGCTTGGCGTAAGCAAAACGGAGGTGGAGACGATAAGCAGCGTGCGCGGGCCAAGGCGCTCTTTGAGAAAGGACAGCTGGATGATGCCGCGCTGGCCGATGCGATTGCATGGGGCGAAAGGGTATTTGTCGCGCAGGCGCTCGCACTGCTGGCCTCGACAGATGAACCGATGGTTGAGAAAATTCTGACCCACCAATCACCGAAAGGCATTGCCGCCTTATGCTGGCGTGCGGGCATAACCATGCGCACCTGCCGCCAGATTCAGATCCGTGTTGCCCGCGTCCCCCTGACCAAAGCGCTCTATGCCCGTGGCGGGTTTGATTACCCTCTGCCGGACGCCGATATGCGCTGGCAGCTTGAGTTTTACGGCATCCTTTAGGGCTGACTTGCCCCCGGTTTTCCGGGGATAGTCGTTAGACCAGCCAATGGTCTACTTATGGCACATGCTCCACCATGTTATTTATGCCAGCACGGCCCTTATCACGTTCGATCCACCAATGCTCTATCAGCTGCTGGCGCACGCGCGCAAGGCTAATCATGCCCGGCGTATTACCGGCATGTTACTATATCACAACAACAGCTTTCTGCAGTTGCTCGAAGGGCCGGAGGAGGAAATGCAGCCGCTTTTTCAACGCATCTGCGATGACCCGCGCCACAAGCCGGTCGTACTTAATAACTGGCAGATCCGTCAACGCTACTATGACGAGTGGCTCATGGCCTTTATCGACCATGACCAGACCTTGCAGGATAACCGTCCGGATGGCTATATCCCCTATAACGCCGTTTTGCAGGATGATAGTCTGCTCCGCGGGATTGATCGCAAGTTGTTCGAGCGTTTCCATGCCGGGGAGTGGAGCCGTAAAGTTTAGCTGCGGTATGGTTAATTTTATTCATCATGATTGAAATCGCCGCAAAGAAAATGCTATTCTCCAGTCGTGAGTCCAAGTCTCGATTTTAATCAGTTTAAAAATTCCCCGGTTGATCTGGGCCATGACCCGCGCCTGCTTGGGTATGGAGGGCAGGCCGTGGTGATCGAAGATCGCGGCACGGCTCTTAAAGTTTATCTGGCGCGCCTTAACGTGCCAAATGTTGAGGCACAAGCCGATGCGCAGCGTGAAGCGGCGGTGTTGGAATGGCTGCACAAGCATAACGAGACAGGTATCGCTACCCCGTATATGCATCATTTACGACTGTTTTCGGAGCCGATCGGTTTCCGCCTCGGTGAAGAGCCGCTGGCGGCGGTGGCCTCTGTGCGCATGAGCATAATGGGCGGGAAGAAGCCGAAACTTCCGATCCCGACCGATCAGCCGCCCTCACGCGACGAGATTGATTTCTATCGCCAGCTTGGTGAGATAACCGGCCGTTTCAATGCCCTGTTTGCTCGTGCACCGCTCCCCGAATGCGATCAGCTTGAGACGGATGCCCTCGTCCATAGTCTGCGCCGTACAGCAAGCAAAGGTGGAACGGATTTTATCGCCCGTGCTGATCTGCATATGATGCTGGCAGACTATAAAGCGCTGACGGCTGCTTTGCCTCTGCAGCTGCAGCATGGTGATTTGCATGCGGGAAACGTGCGGGTCAATGAAAAAGGCAAGATCATCGGGGTGCTGGACTGGGGCAGTGCAACGCTTGGTTTTTCCGGACGCGATCTGGTCCATCATGCCCATGTCTCGCCCTTAAAAGGCTACCAGCAGATTAACCAGATCGTGCAAGACGCCTACACGCAGGCCACTGGGCAGAAACCGGATTCGCTCCTGCTCCAGCTCTATGGCCTGATGCATCGGGCACGGTATATGGTGGGCTATAAAATCGGTACTCCGCCGACGGATAGCTTCATGAATTTCATGCGCGGGCCCTATGATCTGACCCTTGATGCTTATAAGCAGGCTCGTCTTGAACACCCGCTGCTAAGAAAAAGGGCCGAACATCCGTCCGGCCCTTAAAACCAAAAATCTATTAAGAGTTAGGCCGCTTTCGCGCCGCCCAACAGGTCTTTCACGCCGTCCTGCTCCTTCCCACTAGTGCCTTATAACCCTATTTACCTTGCATTATGCATGACCAAAATGTTAGGTTTAGACATGAGGGTAATAAAAGATTTTAATACGTTCAAAAAAAATTATGGCTTAAGGCCAACGTCAGAGCTTGTAGGTGGCGGTGGGCAGGGCTTTGTCATTGCTGACGGTGATTCGGTTGTTAAGTTCTATTATGGATCGGTAGAAGGCAATAAGAATTCTATTCGCCTCGCGAGACATGAGGCTAATGCAATAACGTGGTTTTCTGCTCTACCAAGTCTAGGTGTAGCTATACCTCAGGTTCAAGACGTGTTTGAAGTTATTAATCCCGCTCCATTCCGTTATGAAAATAGTTCAAAGGATTTAGATTCTTTCGCTGTAGCTGGTGTGAGGATGTCGCGTGTATCTGGTGTTTCTTTGACACCACCTTCCTCAAGTGAGCTTTTTTTGGGCAAAAGTCCCTTACCGATGGTGATCTCGACTTGTTTGAGCAAATTGGCGGCATTATGGCTCGTTTCCATCAGGCCGCAGCTGGGCGACCGATTTTTTCTTCGTTTTCGACCTCCGACAAAGCACATCAAGATAATATACTCGACAAAGAAGTCACCTTTCCTAGTTCGACACTTATTCCCCCTGAACAGGCGAAATGGCTTGTTATTCAGCGTGATCGTTTGAAAAATATTCAGGCTCCCGGCCGTATGATCCATGGCGATTTTTTTGTCAGAAATTTTTTATTTGGCGAGGAGAAGCAGGCTGTGTCAGTTGTTGACTTTGCACTAGCTCGCCCTGGCAATCCTGAGACTGAGATTGGTCTTTACGCTTATTCCAAAATCAGCGAAACACCGCGTAGAGCGTTTGATGCCTTGCTGAGGGGATACAATAGAGACGGGGGCAGCTCAATTTTGAGGCTATCGCACTGCGGAGGCTGATTTCTTGTGCTGAAGGGTTGCTTGAGGCCGAACAGATAAGAGACACTAGGCTGCCGTCATTTGAGAAGTTCTATCATGACAGCTGTGTCTACTACTATGAAGTAATGGGGTGCTACCCCTGTGGTGTAGGGCAGTCACCACAAGCGCAAAGCCCCAGGCAGAGAAAGCATAGCCTCTCTAGGCTGGCCTGATCTATTTAGTCGTTCTGCGTAGACGAGATTAAACTTTAGACTAAGCCGCTTTCGCGCCGCCCAACAGGTCTTTCACGCCGTCCTGCTCTTCCAGCAGTTCCTTGAGCGTGATGTCGATCTTCTCCTTCGAGAAGGCGTCGATCTCCAGACCTTCAACAATCTTGTACTCGCCATTCTGGGTAGTGACCGGGTAGCCGAACATGACACCCTTGGGGATGCCATACTCACCATTGCTCGGTACACCCATGGTTACCCACTTGCCGTTTGTGCCCAGCGCCCAGTCGCGCATATGGTCGATGGCCGCATTGGCCGCCGAGGCCGCTGAAGACAGGCCTCGCGCCGCGATAATCGCTGCGCCACGCTTGCCAACCGTTGGCAGGAACACATCGTTATTCCACACCTGATCGTTGATCATGGCTTTGACTGAGGCACCGCCAACGGTGGCATAGCGATAGTCGGCATACATGGTCGGCGAGTGGTTGCCCCACACGCACAGCTTCTCAATCTCACCCACGGCCTTGCCAGTTTTGAGAGCGACTTGGGTGAGGGCGCGGTTATGGTCAAGGCGCAGCATGGCGGTGAAGTTCTTGGCCGGCAGGCTGGGTGCGCTCTTCATGGCGATCCACGCATTGGTGTTGGCGGGGTTGCCCACCACTAGCACTTTCACATTGCGGCTCGCTACGGCATCAAGCGCTTTGCCCTGTACGGTGAAAATCTGCGCGTTAGCCGCCAGCAGGTCTTTGCGTTCCATACCGGGGCCGCGCGGGCGAGCACCCACCAGCAGAGCGTAGTCCGTATCCTTAAACGCGGTCATCGGGTCAGCGTGCGCTTCCATACCAGCCAGCAGCGGGAAGGCGCAGTCCTCCAGTTCCATCATCACGCCCTTGAGCGCGTTCTGGGCCTTTTCGTCGGGGATTTCGAGCAGTTGCAGAATAACGGGCTGATCCTTGCCCAGCATGTCGCCATTAGCGATGCGAAACAGCAGGGAATAGCCGATTTGCCCAGCAGCGCCGGTAACAGCTACGCGAACGGGTTTTTTGCTCATGAGACTCTCCAGACGGGTTATAACCGGAGAAAACTCTAGTCCAGTTCCACCGCCCGTCAATGCGTAATTCCTTGTTTGTGCGGGATTTTTAGGCATATACGCTGCCACCAGCTGCCATTTTAACCAAACTGTCATATGACTACGTTAATCTGACCCTATATTAGGTCTGTGGAGGGTTGGCATGGGGCAATCAACCGCGCTGAATCTGGATTGGCTACACAGCACTGGTGCGCAGAGCCGCCGTGTACTGGCTACTGCCGCTGCCGCGTGGAGCTTCCTTCACGCCGTTCATGGCACTCACGGCCCCACCGATAGTTTTGCCGCTGTGCAAGGGCAGGGCGTTGAGACTGTCGCCACGCAGTTGGCCGAAGTGGTGCGCAAAGGTGAGCAAAGTGTACATACTGGTCTCGCCGCCGATGGCGAGCTTGCCCGCTGGTATCTCGAGCAGATGCAGCGCTGGGCTACCCACCCGCCACGCATGAGTTGAGGTCTGGTGATGGCAAAACTCGTTTTTCCAGGCAAGGCCCGCGCCACGAACCCGACATTACGCGCCACCCTCGATCAGGCACAGATCATGGCTGCCGCACTTGAGCGTGTGCGCAAGGTGCAGAACAGCCCCACTCTGGCGCAGCGTTGCAACCGGCTCAGTAGTTGGGCGGCGCTTGTGCGTATCGGTAACGGGCAACTCGACGAGAACCAGATCGCCACCCAGTTTTCCCTCACGGCCCGATTTATGGGGCAACTGGCCGATGAAATCGGCACCGTGCGTATGCACACGGGCACCCGCGAGCAGTGGAGGGATTTTCATCAGCTGGAGGAGCAGATGCGCGCCGCGCGGATTTCCCTGCTTAGCGGTGCTGTTGATTTGCTGCGCCATCACCCAAACCCGGACGCCAAGGGTGTCAAGGATGCACTGAAAAAGCATGAGACTGCGCTTGAGAAGTTGGGACCGGCAGGGCGAGCTCGCCGCCGTAAAACACCGGGCGATGGTCAGCAGAAGCTCGATTTATGACGCCCCCGCAAACCGATACAACCTTTGGCCGGGGCCTGGCCCTGTGGGGACTGTGCAAAGCGCAGCTTGAGCAAGATCCGCTGCGTGCCGTAGCTGAGGCTTTTGATGCTGCAGCGCTGTCCGAACTGCGCAGCCCGAGCTCCGCATGGACGGAAACCCTGCGTGAACAGGTCAGTGATATAGCAGCGGACCTGCGTAGTTTTGCAGACCCGGCGCAGACTCATTCACCCGCTGTGCAACTGAGCCTGATTGTAGGCGCGATCAATAAGCGTACCGGCTTTTTGAGCCGGTTTGCCTCCGGTAAGAAACCCAAGGATGTACAGCAGCCGTTGCGTCCGGTGCATCTGGCCACGCTGCCGGCTCCGGCCCGCAATGCTATTTTGCAGGTCGAGACCAATCTCGATCATCTGGCCCGCGATCTCATGCTGATTCGTATTCGCGCTGCCGCCACACTCCGTTAACGGAAGGCCGATTTCTCGCCTTTTTGTGGCAATCAGCCCTTGTTCATTAACGGTTAGGTGCTAGATTGCACCCGGTTTTGATCCACATCAAAAGGTGTAAGCTCATGAATATCCATGAATATCAGGCCAAGGCGCTGCTGGCCAAGTTTGGCGTGCCGGTGCCCAAGGGCAAAGCGGCCTATACGGTTGAGGAGACCCTCGCTGGCGCGCGCGAACTTGGTGGCCCGGTTTGGGTTGTTAAGGCGCAGATCCATGCGGGCGGTCGCGGCAAGGGCGGCGGCGTCAAGGTTGTAAAGTCACTCGATGATGTGGGCGCAGAGGCCAAGCGTATGCTGGGCATGACGCTGGTCACGCATCAGACCGGCCCGGCGGGCAAGCAGGTTGGCCGTCTCTATGTGGAAGAGGGCTGCGACATCAAACGCGAGCTGTATCTCTCCTTGCTGATCGACCGCGCTACCAGTCGCGTCACCGTCATGGCCTCCACCGAAGGCGGTATGGATATTGAGGAAGTCGCCGCCAAGACGCCTGAGAAGATTGTCACTTTGGCCATCGACCCGGCGGCAGGCTATCAGGCGTTCCACGGTCGCCGTGTCGCGTTCGCGCTCGGTCTGTCCGGCGCGCAGGTTGGCCAGTGCGTCGCGCTGGTGGGCAATCTCTACAAGGCGTTTACCGAGAGCGATGCATCGCTGCTCGAGATCAACCCGCTGGTTGTCAACGGCGCGGGTAATCTGATTTGTCTGGATGCTAAGATGGGCTTTGATGAGAACGCCCTGTTCCGCCATACCGATATTGAGGCGCTGCGCGATGAATCGGAAGAAGACCCGATGGAGCGTGAAGCCGGCAAAAACGCACTAAACTATGTGAAGCTTGATGGCAACATCGGCTGCATGGTCAATGGTGCGGGTCTGGCCATGGCCACCATGGACATCATCAAGCTGGCGGGCGGTGAACCGGCCAACTTCCTTGACGTTGGTGGCGGTGCGACACGCGAGCGTGTCACCACAGCCTTCAAGCTCATTCTGTCCGACCCCAATGTTGAGGGTATTCTCGTCAACATTTTCGGCGGCATCATGCGCTGCGACGTGATTGCCGAAGGCATCATCGCTGCCGCGAAGGAAGTCAGCCTGTCGGTACCTCTGGTTGTACGCCTTGAGGGCACGAATGTTGATCTGGGCAAGAAGATTCTGGCTGGGTCAGGGCTCAAGATTACCAGTGCCGATAACCTCGGCGACGCCGCAACCAAGATTGTCAAAGCCGTAAAGGAGGCCGCATAACATGGCCGTACTCGTCAACAAGAACACCAAGGTCATCTGTCAGGGCTTTACCGGCTCGCAGGGCACCTTCCACTCCGAGCAGGCGATTGCCTATGGCACCAAGATGGTTGGTGGCGTGACACCCGGCAAAGGTGGGGGCAAGCACCTTGATCTGCCGATTTTTGATACCGTCGATGAAGCGGTCAAGAAAACCGGTGCCAATGCCTCGGTCATCTATGTGCCTCCCCCCTTTGCGGCGGATGCCATTCTTGAAGCGATTGACGCCAAAGTGCCGCTGGTGGTGTGCATCACCGAAGGTATCCCGGTGCTCGACATGGTTCGCGTCAAGCGCGCCTTGTCTGGCAGCGCGACCCGTTTAATCGGCCCCAACTGCCCCGGCGTCATTACGCCCGGTGAGTGCAAAATCGGCATTATGCCCGGTCATATTCACAAGCGTGGCCGCATCGGCATCGTCTCGCGCTCCGGTACCCTGACCTATGAGGCGGTAGCGCAGACCACCGCAGCAGGGCTTGGCCAGAGCACCTGTATCGGTATTGGTGGTGATCCGGTCAATGGCACCAACTTCATCGACGCGATCGAGCTGTTCCTTGCGGACGACGAAACCCAAGGCATCATCATGATCGGTGAAATTGGCGGCAGCGCCGAAGAAGAGGCTGCCGAATTCGTGAAGGCCAGCAAGATCAAGAAGCCGATGGCAGGCTTTATCGCGGGTGTCACCGCCCCCCCGGGTCGCCGTATGGGCCATGCGGGTGCTATCATCTCCGGTGGTTCGGGCAAGGCGTCTGACAAGATGGAAGCCATGAAGAGCGCGGGTATGTTGGTGTCCGACAGCCCGGCAGCCCTGGGCCAGACCATGCTTAAGGCACTGGAGAAGGCCGGCATAAAAGCAGCCTAAGTTCGAGTTACTCTTGCGAGAGGGCTGGTGGCTGCGGCTACCAGCCCTTTTCATTCGGTGGCCCTTGATTTTCAGAGCGTCCGAATCATGTTACCTGAAATCAAGTGGAGAGCTGCCTATGTCTGGACTTGATTTGAATCGCTTTCGTAGCCGGGGTATCGGCGCTTTGCTGACTGCCGGTCAGCTTGAGCATTTACAAGAGCTGGCTGCGCCGCGCCACTGGCAGAAGGGTGTGCGTTTTTTTCAGCAGGGCGACATGCCGACCGAACTGTTTTTATTGCTCGAGGGGCGGGTCAGTCTCATCTCACAGCGGGCCGATGGCGAGCAAGCTGTGCTGGATATCATTGCCGAGGGTGATGCCTGTCCGCTGGCGAATGTGGTGCTGGCGCAAGCGTTGACCTACAGCGGCGAGGCTCTAACGGCCGTCAAGGCGCTAGCCATTCCGGTCAGTGCGTTTCGTCAGCTCCTGCGCGAGGAGGCCGACCTTTCCCAGTTGGTCATGCGGCAGCTGGCACAGGAATGGTCGGTGATGGCTGACCAGAACCGCGCCCTGAAACTGCAAAATACCAATCAGCGACTGGCGCATTTCCTGTTGCAGCATACCGATGCCGATGATGGAGCGGTGGAGATCCGTCTGCTTGATGAGCGCCGCCTGCTAGCCCGGCGCTTGGGTATGACGCCCGAGAGTTTGTCGCGCGCGATTGCCAACCTCGGTCAGTGTGGGGTGGAGTTTGCCCAGCAGCGCGTTCTAATCCGCAACGTTGATCGCCTGCGCCAATTCTGTGGTTTGGAGGTTGTGTCATGAAGAAAGTCCTACTTGGTCTTGCCCTGATTATGCCGATCCAGTCACATGCAGCAATCACTTTGACCAGTCCCGATTTTCAGGAAGGCAGCACGCTCGCATCTACTCAGGTGTTTAATGGGTTTGGCTGTACCGGCGACAATAAAGCTCCGACTTTGCACTGGAGCGGGGTTCCTGCGGAGGCCAAATCACTGGCGCTCACGATGTATGATCCCGATGCCCCCACCGGTAGCGGCTGGTGGCACTGGCTGGTGTTTAATCTGCCGCCAACATTGACGAGTTTGCCGGAGCCTTTGCCTGAAGGCAGCGTGCAAAGCGTGACCGACTTTGGCACCACCGGCTATGGTGGACCCTGTCCGCCTGTCGGTGATAAACCGCACCGCTATATCTTCACGCTTTATGCGCTGAAAGAGAGCCTACCGCTGGATGCTAAAGCCAGCGGTGCCATGGTTGGCTATTACCTGAATCAGCTCGCGCTGGAGAAGGTAAGCCTAACCGGGCTTTACGGGCGCTAATCAGCCCTGACGGGTGAATGTCCCCACGTGGACAACATTTTCGGCGGGTTTGATCAGCCAGGGCCGCTCAATACTCGGGCGACCAAGCAGATAGCCCTGTACGTAATGTACGCCCATTTGCTGGAGGAGTTGTAACTCGCGCACGTCTTCAATGCCTTCAGCTACGGTCTGCACATTATAGTCTTTGGCAATCCGCACCAGCTGCTGAATGGCACCGTGATTGACCGGGTTGTTGTACAGGCCGCGCACCAGCATGGCGTCAATCTTCACATGATGTACCGCCAGCGCCCGCAACTCACGATAGGTGATATTCGCGACGCCAAAATCATCCAGCGCGACCTCACAGCCTAGATCCTTGGCGGCCTCAATCGTGCGGGTACACTCGGTAATATTGCGCAGCACCGCAGTTTCAGTAATTTCTACGGTCAGACGCTTGGCTACATCCGGCGCGTAACGCAACAGCGCGTCAGCCCGGCGGATCCAGTCCGGCTCACACGCCGTGAGGCCGGAAAGATTGATGGCGAGGCGCACATTGGGGTGCGCTTTCAGTTCTTCCACTGCCATTTCCAGAATGCGCTGATCGAGCATCATCATGCGGCCACCGCGCTCGACATCAGGGACAAACTCACCGGCACCAGCCAGTGTGCCGTCCGGACGGCGCACGCGCAGCAGGCACTCGTAGAATACCGGCTGACTGGTCGTGGCATCGCAAATCGGCTGGTAGGCAAACACCACATCGTTGCTGCGTACAGCGTTGATAAGCTGCTGGCCTACTTCGTCGGCGCGCTTCATCAGCAGCCGTTCATCCTCGCTGGGCTGGTGGGCTACAAAGCGGTCACGCCCGGCGGCTTTGGCACGAGCCATCGCCTCTTCCGACAGACGGATGGCATCCGGCACCGTGCGCACATAGTCGGGGAAGTTGCAGCCGCCAATCGAGATTGTCACACGCAGCGGGCCAATATCCGGCAGCACGAAGGGTTCATCACGAACAATGCGCAGGAAGCGCTCGGCCGCCATACTCATTTCGGTGGCGGTACAGTTGGACAGGACGATACCAAAGCGGTCACCATGGATGCGGCCCATCACATCACCGCCGCGCAAGGCGCGCTGAATGCGCTCACCGACTTCAAATAGCACGCGGTCAGCCACATTCTGGCCATAGCGCATGTTGACCGCGCTCATATGGTCAATACCCGCGTACAGGAAAGCGCCACTCATGCGGCTGCGCAGCGCGGTCGAGATTTTGTTGCCGAGCAGATCCTGTAGCGTCTCGGCGCTGCGCTGGCCCGAGATAAGATCGTAGCTCGCGCTCATGCCCACTTTCACATCGCGGGCCTTGCGTTGATCGATCAGACGCATCACGCCGATCAGGCGGATCGGGCGGCCTTGGTCGAACTCGGCGGCACCGCGATCATGCACCCAGCTGAACTGGCCATCACCTCGGCGCAACCCATATTCACAATCCATCGGCTGCTTGGTCGAGAAATGGGCTTCAAGGGCCTGCTGGCGCAACATCAGATCATCGGCGGTCATGCGCGCCGACAGGGCCGAGCCACTGGCGATATTGACAAGATCACCGAGATAGGCGAGGGACTGCGGGTTGCCCTGCCAGCTGAATTTGTCGGTACGCAGATCCCACTCATAGGCAATATCGCCCGCCGCCATGAGGGCGGAGATGAGGAAGGCGGAATTGGTATCTTCGGAGGACATGATAATGCCTGTTTTTGAGGGGAAGTCTGTTTCGTTCAAAATTCCCTAAAAAGCAAGATATCATAATTCGGGTCTTAAATTCCAGAAAATCCCGCTCAGATACCTAACACCTTGGGTTTTTGCGATTTTTTCTTGCAATTATGAGCCGGATTTGCGATGAAAAGGCATGTCGAAGAGCATCACCTCTCAGGTTTGGCGTTGGCGCTGGCGTTAAACCGCCCCCCGTTCTGTTGCCCTTTTTCGACATTCCCCACTGACCTGAGAGTTTCAAATGAACCTTCCTGTTACCCTTGTTACCACTGAGGCGCAGTTCAATCGTATCAGTGAGCGCCGTGAAGGCGTTGTACAAACGGATGATCTGCTCGCCGCATCGCTACTTCCCGGCTCAGATGTCCGGCTTAAAACGGATGTTCCAGCCTCTCTGGCGTTCGCAACTTTAACCGTTGTCAGCGTTACGCCCGTCATAGGGGGGTATCGTGTAGGGTTGGTTAGCCATAGTAAAGCTCCCGGCTGGGCTTAGGGCCGGGTGCGCCGCTTGAACTCCTCATGCCGGTGGCTATGCTGCTCGAACGGGTCGCGCAGACTCACAGTCCTGAGCTGGGCCGACGTCAGCAAATCATAATGCTGTAAGCTGTTGAGTGCGTCCACCACATCCCAGCAATTATCCATATTGGTAACCCACTGCTCGGGCTTCAGGCGGCGCAGGTCCAGCGGGGCCGAGTAGTTACGCAAGGTCTTGCGCACACCATCACCAAACTCATGAAAATAACTCATGGTCAGTTCGCGTAGCGATTTATAAACCGGGTCGCGCCCGCGCAGCCAGATATGATTGGTTTTTGAGATACAACCCCAGCGGCCATTGCGCTTATACAGGGTCACCACATGATCGGTGTCTTTATGCGCCTGCAGGTCCATCAGCAGCGGCGGCTCACCCAGCAGCATGAAGGCATAGGCAGCCACCATCGCACCTTCAATGCAATGACACACATTCTGCTCCAGCGCCGACTGTACCGATAGAACGGTATCGCCATTGGGCTCAAAATTTGGCGGCATGGCGGTGATGAAGTCCTGAATTTTTTCAGGAGAGGTGAGGGGCTTGAGTTTGGCAAGCAAAGGGCGGGGCAGGGCAGAGGACAACATGATAGATCGAATTTTAGGCGATTCTTGTTGCGCTGTCCGGGCCTATCTGGCAAGCTCGGCCCACAATGACACGCAAACGCACCTCATACGGATTTATGTTTACCAGCGCCAAGTGGCGCTGAATCTCCTAGGTGCGCGGTTGTTTAACCGCTGGTTTCAAAAGTCAGTTTGCAGGTTTCCAAATGTCCGTTGTTCTCTCACAGCCCGTTAACCCTCGACGCCTTGCCAATCCCGCTGCCGTACCTGCCAATGGTATGCGGGATGAAGTGGTAGCGCTCCCTCTTCCGCGCCAGACAGTTACCAGCCGTGCCTATAATGCACTTTCTAGCGGACAGCTAAAGTGGCTGGTGTTACCGGATAACATCACGCAAAACGGCTATCTTACGATTTTGCCGCAGCGACAGACCAGCCCCGGCGAGCCGCCCGCGCAACTGGTGCAAATTGGTCCCAAAGAGGATGGCTGTGCCTATGCGCTGGAAGCGGGCCATGGCCTTTACCGGGTTCAGTGCCTTGCTGCCACTCGTCCTGTCGAGCATGGCCAGCCCGGCCGTCCGGTCCAGGCTTTCGTGCGCGCTGCACTCATGGATAAGGGTTATATGATTGTCCCCATCGGCCTGTCTCTGGCCGGTGGCTCCGGTTCCATTCAACCAACGCTGAGCGACGGCGCCACTGTCACCTTGGTGCCGCAGAGCAAGCAGGGCCGCCGCCACCCCATGACCGCGCGCCAGATGGTGGTGCGGGTAATGGAAAAGAGCGACATGCCCGGCCTGCAACGTGGCATGGGGCTGGTAGTGCCGGTGCTGCGGTAAGCTGGCGATTAAGCCGACTTCAGCTTCTTCACCAAAATCTCGTTCACCATGCCGGGGTTAGCCTTGCCGGCCGACTTCTTCATCACCTGACCGACGATGAAGCCCAGCGCGCGCTCCTTACCGGCCTTGAACTCGGCAATCACGGCGGGGTTGGCGGCTATGGCTTCTTCCACCAGCTTTTCAATGGCGCCGGTATCAGTCACCTGCTTCATGCCTTTTTCTTCAATCACGGCATCGGCCGTTTTGCCTTCGTCCCACATATGGCCAAACACGGTCTTGGCCAGCGTGTTGCTGATGGTCTTGTCGCTGATGCGGGCGATCAGGCCACCCAGATTTTCGGCGCTGACGGGGCTATCGGCCAGATCCTTGCCGTCCTTGTTGAGGCGGCCCAGCAGCTCGGTAATCACCCAGTTGGCGGCCAGTTTACCATCGCGGCCCTTGGCGACGGTTTCGTAAAACGCAGCGCGTTCCTGCTCCATCACCAGCACATCCGCATCATAGGGCGTAAGGCCATACTCGCTGATGAAACGGGCCTTCTTGGCGTCCGGCAGCTCGGGCAAACTTTCACCCAGCGACTTCACCCACGCGGCATCCAGCTCCAGCGGCAGCAGGTCGGGGTCCGGGAAGTAGCGATAGTCATGCGCATCTTCCTTAGAGCGCATTGAGCGGGTTTCTCCCTTTACGCTATCAAACAGGCGGGTTTCCTGATGGATCTTGCCGCCATCCTCAATAATCTCGATCTGGCGGCGCGCCTCATACTCAATCGCTGCATACAAAAAGCGCACCGAGTTCACATTCTTGATCTCGCAGCGGGTGCCCAATTCCCTGCCCGGCTTGCGTACCGAGACGTTGGCATCGCAGCGCAGCGAGCCTTCTTCCATGTTGCCATCGCATGAGCCGATATAGCGCAGGATCGAGCGCAGCTTTTTGACATACAGCGTGGCTTCTTCGGCCGAGCGCAGGTCGGGGCGGCTGACAATTTCCATCAGCGCCACGCCAGCGCGGTTAAGGTCGATGTAGCTTTTGGACGGGTGCTGATCGTGCATCGATTTGCCTGCATCTTGCTCGAGGTGTAAACGCTCGATGCCTACGCGCTTGGTGGTGCCATCGGGCAGATCAATCAGCAGAAAGCCTTCGCCCACAATCGGCTGCTTGTACTGACTGATCTGGTAGCCATTGGGCAGATCGGCGTAAAAGTAATTCTTGCGATCGAACACCGAGGCCAGATTGATCTGCGCATTCAGACCAAAGCCAGTTTTCACCGCCTGCTCCACACAATACTGGTTGATGACGGGCAACATGCCGGGAAAGCCAGCATCGACGAAGCTGACCTGACTGTTGGGATCACCGCCAAAGGTGGCGCTGGCGCCCGAGAACAGCTTGGCTTTGCTGCTCACCTGCGCGTGCACTTCAAGACCGATAACGATTTCCCATTTGCCGGTGTTTCCGCTGATCAGATTGCTCATGCTACTTTCTCCTTAACGGGGTTGGGCCAAGCCAGCTCGGCCATATACTCGGGATACGCGCGGGGCAGGGCAGCGAGTTGTTGTCGAGTGTGAAACGCGCTTTTGGCAACATGGCCAGTTGCGGCGGTATCCTTCCAGTTCACGGGTAGATCGCCGGACGCCAGCTCGCAGCGTGTGTACAGATTAATCTGATGAATCTTATAGCTTGGGCTGTAAAATTCATCGACGGCGATCACATCGTGAGCGGTGGCTTGAAGCCCGGTTTCCTCATGTACTTCGCGCACGGCGCAGGTGGTTATATCCTCGCCAAACTCAATCTGGCCGCCGGGGCCGAACCAGAAATTGCCCTTGCCGTTATAAACCATCAGGATGCGGTCATCGTGCGTGGCGACAACCCGTGACGATAGGTAAAAACGCTCAATGTTCTCAATTTTTGTGCAGCCATCTTCCAGCTTGGTGCCGTAATAGGTTTTGCCGCGCGGTCGCGACCATGTTGGCCAGTTGCGAATGCAATCAGGGAACACGCGGGGCAGGGTGCGCAACTCCTCGAGCGTAAACCAGCAAATTTTAGTTACCACGCCATGCGGGTCGGAATCCGTATGTGGTCGGATAGTGAAATCAGGTGCCTTAGTTGGACGGGAGAGAAAGATGAATTCAAATTTGTGGATGAGATCTTTAGGTATCAATACATCAAAACACCCAACTAAATCGCCGAGTTCAACCGTGAGTCCGGTTTCCTCTTCAATCTCGCGGCGCAGGCCCATTATCAGGCTTTCGCCCGGTGCAATCCGGCCTCCAGGGGTAAACCAGCAATCCGAATTGCTGTGATAAACTAGTAATATTCTGTCTTCATGCACGACCAGTGCACGCGAGGCAACTTCGTTCTTTTGTGCTTGCGCATCTGGCGGCATAGGTATGAACCATTCTTGACGACCGAGGTAGAGGGAGGCGGTCATGCTGGCCCTCTTTTTATGAGAGAGGGCCAGTGGCGCAATGCTTCAGGAAAGACAAGCGGTAAGGCTGCAGCTTCGTCCGCTGTAAACCAGCGCAACTTACTCACCACAGGGCCACTCTGGTCGCTATCGATATGAGGGCGTTCAGTCCAGTCCGGGGCTGTCTTGGGTGTGGCGTGGAAGATATACTCGAACTTGTGGGTGGTGTAGCCCTGACGTGGCATCAGAACATCAAAGGTCGCCACCACATCGCCAAGGGTGCAGGCCAATCCGGTCTCTTCATCAATCTCGCGCAGCGCAGCGGCGCGTAAATCTTCGCCCGGCTTCAATCGGCCCCCGGCGGTAAACCAGCAGTCGGTATCCGCTTCATAGACCAGCAGGGTTTTATCTTCATGCACGATTAGCGCTCGCGCGGCGATTTCAAACGCGCTGATCAGCGCTGCCGCGTCAAGCGGCTCAAGCCAAGTCTGACGACCGAGGTAGAGGTTAGGGACAGATGTCATATTACATGCCACTGAATATTTTATATGTTAGCCAGAGAGCGAAACAAAACATACCAAATCCGACCAAAGCGATAGTCACTGTTAGCACAAGCAAGATGTCTCCGTAACGGTTGGTCTTTTTCTTGCCCAAGCCATAGCAAAACTGAGAGAGGTATCTCAATCCAAATCCCAGAGCTCCTAAAGCTACGCCAACGCCAAAGTATAGGAGAGATACAGAGAGTTGAGGAATTATGCTTTTAATCTCTTCAGCTTTAGCTCCAATAAGACCAAGTAAAGCGATTACTGCGCCGCCGTTAATGAGCAAAACAGATTTTAGCCCATCTTTTCCAGCGTCGATAACCGACTTGAACATTTCGGCGTTGCTAAGGCCTCTGATATTAAACTTAGCAACTGCTAAGTTGTTTTTGGCGGTTGTGTAAGCAATTCGAGCCTGATAATCCAACGCCCTAAGCTCTGAGCTACGCTCACTATCATCTTGTATTTTCTGTAAAAAAGCTTCCAGTCGCAAAATAGAGATTGTTTCCTGCTTATTGTCTTTCGCGTTAAGGCAGGCGAGCTTGATCTCATCAATTACATCTTTAACATCCATAGCGACCTCCAATGTCTATCACGCCGCCATGAAGTTCGGCACAGCGCTAAACGCCGCGGCTTCTTCCAGTGCCAGTGCTACGTCGAGCACGCTCTGCTCATCAAACGGTTTGCCGATGATGTGCAGGCCCAGCGGCAGGCCGTCGGAGCCGAGGCCGCCGGGGATGCTCATGCAGGGCAGGCCCGCGAGGCTGGCGGGGATGGTGAAAATATCGTTGAGGTACATCTTCACCGGGTCGTCCTCATTGGCACCAATCACAAAGGCGGTGCTTGGCGCGGTGGGGGTGAGCAGGGCATCGACGCTTTCAAACACCTTGCGGAAGTCCTCCGCAATTTTGGCGCGCACCTTAAGGGCCTTTGTATAATAGGCATCGTAATATCCCGCCGAAAGCACATAGGTGCCGACCAGAATACGGCGGCGCACTTCCTTGCCAAAGCCCGCGCCGCGCGTGGCTTTATACATATCGGCCAGCGAACCGCCGTTATCCACGCGCAGGCCAAACTTAACGCCATCATAACGCGCGAGGTTGGAGCTGGCTTCAGCCGGAGCGATCACATAATAGGCTGGCACAGCATATTTGGTGTGAGGCAGGGAGACATCTACCACCTCAGCGCCCGCGGCCTTCAGCCAGCTGGCCGCTTTATCCCACAGCGCGAGGATCTCAGCCGGGGTGCCGTCAACGCGGTATTCCTTGGGGATGCCGATGCGCTTGCCTTTGACTTTTGGCGAGAGCGCCTTCACCCAGTCCGGCACCGGCATATCAACACTGGTGCTGTCCTTGGGGTCGTGTCCGGCCATGGTCTGGAGCATGAGGGCGCAATCGCGCACCGAGCGGGCCATGGGCCCCGCCTGATCGAGCGAGGAAGCAAAGGCGATGATACCCCAACGCGAGCAGCGGCCATAAGTGGGTTTAATGCCCGAGATGCCGGTAAAACTCGCCGGCTGACGGATGGAGCCGCCGGTATCGGTGCCTGTGGCGCCCATCGCCGCGCGGGCCGCAATTACCGCCGAGCTGCCGCCCGAGGAGCCGCCGGGCACCAGCCTGCTGGTAAAGTCCTTACCATTATGCGGCGACCACGGGTTAATCACATGACCGTAATAGTTGGTGGTAGTACTGCTGCCCATGGCAAACTCATCGAGCGCCACTTTACCTAGCATCACGCCGCCTGCATCCCACAGCTTCTGCGTAACGGTACTCTCATACTTGGGCTTGAAGCCATCGAGGATATGCGAGCTGGCGGTGGTCAGCACATCCTTGGTGCAATAAAGGTCTTTAATGGCCAGCGGAATGCCATCGAGCATGCCAGCCTCGCCCTTGGCATAACGCGCATCACTCGCTGCGGCCTGCTGGCGGGCAATCTCCGGCGTTTCGGTAATAAAGGCATTCAGGCTCTTGGTCTGGGCCATCGCCTTGAGGTGCGCTTCGGTGAGTTCAACCGCGCTGAACTTCTTGGCCTTCAGGCCCACAAGCGCTTCACTGATTGTCAGATGGTTCAGGCTAGTCATTATTCAATCACTTTCGGAACGACGAAAAAGTTACCGGTAGCTTCCGGCGCATTGGCCAGCAGGTCCCCCGCATAGCCACCATCAGTTACCGCGTCGGCGCGGCGGGGCAGTTTCATCTGCGCGGCGGTGGTCATAGGTTGTACGCCCTCGGTGTTGACCTCATTCAATTGCTCGACAAATTTCAGCATGCCGGAGAGCTGCCCGGCCAGATGGGGCTTTTCAGCCTCGGGCACGTCGATACGGGCCAGATTGGCGATTTTGCTAACATCTTCAACTGTAATGGACATCCTTGCCCCCGGCGTTTAGATTGATCCCGGAAAATAGCACAAAAATGACCATCTGCAACCTCGCTGACCTGCCCGCTCTTTTGCAAAAAGACCAGACTTTGCTGGGCATTGACTATGGCAGTACGCTCATCGGGCTGGCGATTTCAGATTCCCGGCTGTCGCTGGCCTCGCCGCTGGGCACGATCAAGCGCGGCAAGTTGATAGCGGTGGTGGACGAACTGCGCGCCTACATCACCAGCCGCAAGGTGGGCGGTATTGTGCTGGGGCTGCCGCTGGCGCTCGATGGGCGGGATACCCCCACCAGCCAGGCGGTGCGCACCTTTGCTGTTAACCTTGGTAAACATGATTTTCCGCCGATATCCCTGTGGGACGAGCGGTTTTCCACCAAAGTCATCCAGCGCCAGCTCACCGAGGTGGCGGATTTATCTCGCAATCGCCGGGCAGAAGTCGTAGATAAATTAGCCGCCGCCTACATTTTGCAAGGTGCGTTGGACTTTATAAGAAACCGGGGAGGGTAGAATGAGACGTTGGTCAGAAATAAATCGTGTACTGGATCGCGGAGTTGATCGAGCACTCTCAAACAAACTGGTTTGCTTTGTTGGCGGCCCAGTTCTCATGTGGGGTATGCTGCAATCTGTCTCGGCCGGAATTGGGCTGAATCGGGTTCCAGATGAACGTAGCTGGCAGCGTTACGAGAAAGTACAGGTGGCGGCTCAGCAGTTGGAAAGCTATGCGAAGCAAATGGAACGCGTACCTGTTAGCCAAGCGCTTGACGTGCTTCCGGCGTTGAATGCAGTCGCCGGATTCAGCAGGGCTGAGTGTATGCGTACTCATGAATCTATTACGCCAATGACAGTTGGTCGGCAGGACTACGCTGTTGATGTTCCAAAATACATTACATGTATTAGGTCGAATGGACAGAACTTGGCTTTGTCGCCGACACCAACTCAAACTTATAAGCTGACTGGCGAAGTTCATAATTATATGAGCGGTATAGGCGGATTGGTGCTCGGATTGACGCTCTACAGAATCAATCGTCGCGAAGTAAAAGCCAAGCAAGCCCAGCCGAGCTGAACTTGATGCTGCCCACACCGCTACGCCGTAGTTTTGCTGCTCTGGCCCGTTCGGGCAACTCAGCCTTTGTGTGTTTCATCGCCTACCCGGCCTTGCTGGGTGGCACGGCCTATCTCGCCACCGAGGACACGCTGTCAACCCATGCCTCGGCTGATAAAATTGCCCGCTTGGATGCAACACGGCGCGAGCTGCAAAGCATTCAGGATAATCTGGTGGGGCAGCCGTTACCAAAACTGCCGCATCACCTGCTGAAGTACAGCCAAGAGCCGCAAACCGCGCAGGAGATTAATGACTGCGCTAGTTATGCGCGGGGCTGGGAAGGGCCGTCCATGCCCATCAACCGCAGCAGTTTTGATGCGTGTTTGCAAATGCGCATCTGGGTTCATACCGGCCATCCCGAGAAGATACGCGCGAATGATCAAAGTTTACGCGGCATTATCGTTGCACTCAGTCTTTTGACGGGACTGGCTGTTGGTGCTGCCCACTATCGCACCGCGTGGGCTCGGCGCACGCAGGCTGCACATTCTGCTAGCTTGCGCCGCTAAAGTCCCTATAGTGCGGCCACCATGACCGACCTTGCCCTGTACTTTATCGACATCATTTTGCACCTGGATGACCATCTGGCCGAATGGGTAACCCTGTACGGCCCGTGGATTTATGCCATTTTGTTTGCGATTGTGTTTTGCGAGACCGGGTTGATTGTCACGCCGTTCTTGCCCGGCGACAGCCTGTTGTTTGTGGCGGGCACACTCGCTGCCGTCGGTGGGATGGACATTACCTATCTCAGCCTCACGCTGTTCAGTGCAGCGGTGTTAGGCGATAGCCTGAACTATTTCATCGGACGCAAGGTCGGGCCGCAGGTGTTTAAGTGGGAAAATACCCGCTGGTTCAATAAAGCCGCGTTCGAGCGGGCCAATGCCTTTTTTGAACAGCATGGTGCACTGGCCATTATTCTGGCCCGTTTCATGCCGCTGGTGCGCACCTTCATGCCCTTTTGCGCAGGCGTTTCGGCCATGTCGCATGGCAAGTTCCTCACCGCAAATATAAGTGGCGCTTTCATCTGGGTGGTCAGCCTTACGCAGGCGGGCTACTGGTTTGGCAATATCCCCCTGATAAAGGATAATTTGAGTGCGGTGATTCTGCTCATCATCATCCTCTCGCTTATGCCGGTGGTGATTGCCTATTGGCGTTCCCGTGGTAAAACTGCGGTATGAGTAAAAAGCGCTTTCTCTCCGGCATCAAGCCTACAGGCTTTCCGCATATAGGCAATTACGCGGGCATGCTGCTGCCCATGCTGCAACGGGCGGCCAATACCGAGTATGACGTCAATATCTTCATTGCCGACTATCACTCGCTTAATGATGCCAATGCGCGCAAAAACCTTGGCGGGCTAAGCCTCGAGCTGGCGGCTACGCTACTCGCGCTGGGGTTCGACCCCAAGAGCTGCACGTTCTACCGCCAGAGCGACGTGCCCGAAACCTTTGAGCTGACTTCATTCCTCACCAATTTCACCCCCAAAGGGCTGATGAACCGGGCGCATGCGTATAAGGCGGCAAAAGCCGGGGGACTGTCAGCCCTTGATGATGAGGACATGGGCATCAACATGGGCCTCTACAATTACCCCATCCTGATGAGTGCCGATATTCTGCTGTTCGATGCCGATTATGTGCCTGTTGGGCGCGATCAGCGCCAGCATATCGAGATTGCGCGCGATATCGCCGCCAGTGTGAATGCGTTTTATGGCGAGGCAGTGCTTAAGCTGCCGGAAGGCATTATCAGTGCCGATACCATGGAAGTGCCGGGTATTGATGGTCGCAAGATGAGCAAGAGCTATGGCAACCAGCTGCCCATCTTTGCGCCTCCGGCTGAAGTGGAAAAGATCGTCAAGCGCATCAAGACAGACAGCAAATTGCCTGCCGAGCCGAAGGATGAGGATAATCTGCTGCTCAAATTCCATCAGGCGATGGCCACCGCCGAGGCGCATGCCGATTTCCGCAAGCGCTTTTTGCCCGGTGGTATGGGTTATGGCGATGCCAAAAAAGAGGTGATGGCCGCGCACGAAGCCCGCTTTGGCAAAGCCCGTGCCGAGTATGAGCGGCTGATGGCTGATGCCGGGTATGTAAACAGCATTCTGGCTGAGGGTGCCAAGAAAGCCCGTGATATCGCGGTGCCGGTGCTCAAGCGCGTGCGCAAGGCCGCTGGGTTCAGCACATAAAAAAGCCCGCCGGGTTAGCAGCGGGCTTTTCTGTTCTTCACTGAATAGGCTTAGGCGGCCTTCTTCAGCCCTTCGGCTTCCATGGCCTTCTGCACCGCCGGGCGGCTGCCGATGCGGGCCTGATAGGCGGTTAGCACCGGCCATTTGGACAGGTCAACGCCCACATGCGCGGTCCAGCCCAGTACGGTGAATAGGTAAGCATCGGCCACTGTAAACTGGCTGCCCATGACATAGTCCTTGCCTTGTAGCTGGCCGCTCAGCCAGTCAAAGCGCTTGGCCAGCAGTTCCTTCACCACCGCGCGATATTCCTCGGGCATACGCGGGTTAAACAGTTGGCCCACGCCCTTGTGCATCTCGGTGGTGATGTAGTTCAGCCATTCTTGCAGACGTACGCGCTCCATGCTGCCATTGGCCGGAGCCAGTTTGCTGGCCGGAGCCTTGTCGGCCAAATATTGCACAATCGCCGGACCTTCGGTCAGGATGCTGCCATCGTCCAGCTCAAGGCAAGGCACATAGCCCTTGCTGTTGATTTGGGAAAAGTCTTTGCCGGTGGCGGTTTGCTTGGATTTGAGATTAACCGCTTCAAGGCTGAGCGGCAGGCCCGCTTCAAGAGCGACAATATGCGGCGACATCGAGCAAGCGCCGGGGGAGTAATAAAGCTTCATGGTTTTCTCCGTGAGGTTAACGACACCGCCCAAGCTAGAGCAGCGTGCGCCGGGGGCAAGACGTTACTGCGCAGTAAGCTCTATAATAAGCGGGGTATGATCGCTGGCTTTTTCGGCTCCACGCGGGGCTTTATCAATCGTGCAGCTTAGCAGACGATCTGCCACCTGCGGGCTGAGCAGGGCGTGATCAATACGAATGCCAGCATCGCGTGGCCACGCCCCCGCCTGATAGTCCCAGAAGGTGAAGGCGTGGCTGGCCTGTGGGTGCAGAACACGAAACGCATCATAAAGGCCAAGGTTGCACAGCGTGCGCCACTTGGCGCGGCTCTCGGGCCTGTAGAGCGCATCACCTTCCCAGGCTTTAGGGTCGTGGCAGTCCTGCGGCTCCGGGATAATGTTGTAATCCCCGGTAATGACAAACGGCACTTCCTCGCGCAGCAGTGCGCGCGCGCGGGCGATCAGCGCCTCCAGCCAGCGCAGCTTGTAGGGGAATTTCTCACTCTCCACCGGGTTGCCATTGGGCGCATAGATGTTGATGAGGCGCAGGCCCTCAAGCTCAACTTCCAGATAGCGGGCCTGTTCATCATCGTTCAGCAAACTAGTGCTAACCACGCGGGCAGGGGTGCGGGACAGAATAGCCACGCCATTATAAGTCTTTTGCCCGTGTACGGTGCAGTGATAGCCCAGAGCTTCAAACTCGGCGCGTGGAAAGGCATCACTTTCGCACTTGATTTCCTGCAGGCACACGGCATCTGGCTGTGCCGATTTCAGCCAATCCAGCACATTAGGCAGACGGGCGCGTACGGAGTTAACATTAAACGTGGCGAGGTTCATGCCTGTAGCTTAGGCGGTACAGACCCCAGCGGCAAGGGAGCTAGTGCTTGAGGGTCAAGCCGTGAAAAGGAACAACCGATACTCCAGCCATTCGTGCAGTCTGTGGGGCAGGGGGGCGCAGCCGTGCCGGAAGACGGCCTGTTGGGGAGAGCGTTGTCATCTGCATCTGACCGTTGGCAATAGCCTTCAGGCGGTCGAGCAGCGGCGGATCTTGCTCATCAGGGGCATCATCAGGTTTACGGCGGGCCATGCGGGCTCCTGTAAAGACGGCTGGCCCATGTTGCCAAGGGCCAGCCACAATGACAAGCAAAATCAGCCTTAACGAATAAGGCCAATGATCGGATTATAGCCGATAAAACCGCTACGGACGGAAACTTTGCCTTTTTCCTGAGTCGCAGGGGCCGCCGCGCGATGGTTGCTCATAATCGTATTCGCAGCACGGGCAATTTCTTTCTTCTTGTTGCCTTGAGACATTGCGGCTTCAACAAAATCCGACTTCTTCATCACATCAATCACGATAATCGGGTCGGTTGGTTGTTGCGGCTTGATGTACAGTAGCCCGATGGTGTCGCGGCCAGAGTGGTTCGCCTCAAGATAGAATACAGACCCGGCGAGATGCTTGCCCAACGGTGTTTTGTGATCGTGGGCAATCAGGCGGTTGAGTTTTTCGGCAATCGGATCATGGTTCTTACTCATATGCATCCGCATGGTTTTTTCCAGATCAATTGGAAAAACCACCATCGGCGCGTGGGCCTGCGTGCCGGTAAAAGAAGCTTTGGGGGTCGAACGGGTCATGTCAGCTCCTGAAAATTGAATTTGAATATGAGTTACTATTTCAAATCGACGCGAAAAATTCAAATGCTAAATGCACATTAACCAAACAATCATGGTTAATCGCGGGGCTTAAACCGAGAAGGAGCTGCCGCAGCCGCAGCGGGCGGTGGCGTTGGGGTTCTTCATCACCCAGCGATTGCCAGAGAGATCGCTCTCATAATCAAGTGTTGCACCACTCAGATATTGCAGCGAGATCGGATCGACCAGCACCTGCACGCCATGGGCCAAAATCACATGATCGTCCGGGGCCGGGCTATTCACCAGATCATAGCTGTACTGAAAGCCCGAACAGCCGCCGCCTTCAATCGCCACGCGTAGGGCACTCCGGCCTGCATAGTCGGGCAGGGTCAGCAGCTCTTGCACGCGGGCCGCCGCAGCGGCAGAAATGGTAAAGGTGTCGGTCAAACTTGCCTCGCTCATAGCTATAATATAGACAAAACGGGTACTAAATCAACCTAATGACGACTCGTTGTTTTTCGCGTAAAACTCTCGCTATGGACCGCGCCCCCTACGCCAGCGATCCGGCCCGCAGCCGTGGCCGTCTGTTTCCCGAGCCGCCGTCGGCCACCGGGCGCAGCGCCTTCCAGCGCGACCGCGACCGCATCGTGCATTCTGGCGCGTTTCGCAAGCTGCAATATAAAACGCAGGTGTTTGTGAATCATGAGGGCGACTATTACCGCACCCGCCTGACGCACAGCCTTGAGGTGGCACAGATCACCCGTAGTATCTGCCGGATGCTGGCGCTTGATGAGGATTTGGGCGAGGCGGTGGCGCTGGCGCATGATCTTGGCCACACCTGCTTTGGCCATACCGGCGAGGATGCGCTGGCGGCCTGTATGCAGGATGTCGGCGGTTTTTTTCATAACGACCAGACCGTGCGCATCTGCACCTTTGTCGAGCAGCGCTATGCCGCCTTTGACGGCCTGAATCTTACCTGGGAAGCGATTGAGGGCATCGCCAAGCATAACGGCCCGCTCGCTGGCCCGCTGGCCGACACCAAAAAGCATGGCGCGGGCGTGACCGAAACCATTTTTGATCTCGATAAAAAATGGCATCTCGAGCTGGATGGTCACGCCGGGCTTGAAGCGCAAGTAGCGGCACTGGCCGATGATATCGCGTATCTGAGCCATGATCTGGACGATGGTTTGCGTAGCCAGCTCATCACCATGGAGCAGATTGCCCCGCTGCCGCTGGTGCATGAGTTTCTGGCTGAGATTGACGGGGCTTATCCCGGCCTGATCGAGCGCCGCCGCCGCCATGAGCTGCATCGCCGCTTGATTGGCGCTCTGGTGAGCGATGTGGTAGCCGAAACTCGCCGCCGTCTCGCCGAGAAAAACCCCCGTTCAGTGGAGGAGGTACGCACTGCCGGAGCACCCTTCGTGCAGTTCAGCCCCGCCATCTTCGCCGCACAGAAGGAAATCCGCGCCCATCTGTTTGCGAATGTTTATCGCAGCGCCCACCTTAAGGATGTCCGCGCTCATGCCACCCGCGTGGTGACCGATCTTTATGAGTTGTTCAACACCAAGCCCGAACTGCTGCCCGAGAGTTGGGCCGCTGCCCACCACGCCGCGCCAACGCCCCGCGCCAAGGCCCGTATTCTGGCCGATTATATCGCGGGCATGACCGATCGCTTTGCGCTGGACGAGCATAAGCGGCTGTGTGGTTCGTCGGGGATGACTTTTTCCAATCCGTAGGCTAAAAACTCCCGGTGAGGAACTAATGACCAACGTATTTCGTGACTTTCTGGCCGGAGTGGAGCAGGCGGTGGCTGCCTGTGGGTTGCCCACGGCGCGTTTCGCGGTCGAGTTGCCGCGCGATCCGGCGCACGGGGACTGGACCACCAATGCCGCCATGGTGCTAGCCAAGGCTGCCAGCAAGCCCCCGCGCGCGATTGCCGAGCAGTTATTGCCCGAGTTAAAAAAGTTACCCGATGTGGCCAAGGCTGAAATCGCCGGGCCGGGTTTTATTAACGTCACCATGACGGCCGCTTTCTGGCAGCGGCAGATCATCGCCATTGGCCAAGAGGGCGTTGCTTTCGGTGATAGTGCTCTGGGCGGCAATATCAGCACCAATATCGAATATGTCTCGGCCAACCCGACCGGGCCGATGCATATTGGCCATTTGCGCAATGCCTGCTTTGGTGATGCGCTGGCCAACGTCATGGCCAAGGCGGGCTACAAGCTGACCCGCGAATTTTATACCAATGACGCGGGCAATCAGATGGATATTCTGGCCCGCTCGGTGCATCTGCGCTACCGCGAACTTTTTGGCGAAAGCATCACCATTCCCGAAGGCATGTACCCGGCCGAGTATGTGATTGACTGTGCAGAGGCTCTCAAGGCTCGTGATGGCGAGAAGTGGCTTAACAAGCCGGAGAGTGACTGGCTCACCCCGCTGCGCTTGTTCTCAGGCGATTTTTTTCTTGAGGAGATCAAGCACGACCTGTCCCTGATTGGCGTGAAGATGGACGTCTACACCTCCGAGCGTGAGTTACGGGCTAGCGGCGCGGTAGAGAAATGCCTGGCTTTTTTGCAGGAGCGCGGGCTGGTCTATCGCGGCATTCTCGAGCCGCCTAAAGGCAAAGTGCTGGAAGATTGGGAACCCAAAGAGCAGACCCTGTTCCGCTCCACCCAGTTTGGCGATGATGTTGACCGCCCGTTGGTCAAAGCCGATGGCGGTTATACTTATTTTGCCCCTGACATTGCCTATCATCTCGACAAGTATAAGCGTAGTGGTGGGGTAATGGTCACTGTGGTCGGTGATGGTCATGCCGGCTGGGTTAAGCGCATCAAGGCAGCTGTGGCTGCGGTCAGCGAGGGTAAGGCGCAGTTTAGCGTGAAGATGTATGCGCTAGTCAAAATTCTGGAAAATGGCCAGCCAGTGCGTATGAGCAAGCGGGCAGGCAACTTCATCACCCTGCGTGATGCGGTCGAGAAGGTGGGGCGCGATGTGTTGCGCTTTATCATGCTCACCCGTGCGCCCGAGCAGATTCTGGAATTCGACTTCGCCAAGGTGGTCGAGCAGTCGAAGGATAATCCGGTATTCTACGTCCAATATGCCCACGCCCGCTGTCAGTCAGTGTTGCGGCAGGGCGCGGCCGTTAACCTTTCGCCTGCCGTTAACCATCTAGAATTATTAACCGATCCGGATGAACTGGCGCATATCAAGAAGATGGCCGAATGGCCGCGATTGGTTGAACAGGCAGCGCAGGCGCAGGAGCCGCACCGAGTCGCCTATTATCTGCAAGATTTGGCTGCAAGTTTTCATTCCCTTTGGAACAAGGGAAGTGATAATACTAGTCTGCGGTTTGTGCGTGAGGATGCCCCCGAGCTGACGCAGGCGCGTCTGGCGCTGGTGCAGGCGAACGCAACCGTAATTGCCTCCGGCCTCAAGGTGCTGGGGGTTGAACCTGTGATGGAGATGCGCTGATGACCTCGTTGCCCCCCGCCCAAGACCCCCTGCGTCCTGCCGCTGTCGGTAGCCCCAAGGTGGCCGCGCCGCGCGTGATCCGCCGTGCCGCTCTGGCTCTGGCTCTGGCCGGTGCCACCGCGTTCGGGTTTATTGTCTACAGCGCCTATCGGGGGGATGACAGCTCGCGTCATGAGGTTCCGCTCATCACCGCCGACAACGCGCCCCTGCGCGAGAAGCCCGAGGACGAAGGCGGGATGGAGATCGCCAACCGGGATTCAACCGTTTATGACTCGCTCAATAATCATGTCGCCCGGCCGGGCCTTGAGCGGCTGATGCCGCTGCCCGAGCAGCCGATTGACGGACCCGCCGCCGCGCCGGATCCCCGTCGCCCGGATGGCACACCGGCTCTAACCGCCGCCGAGATTAAATTGCTGCACCAGCAGCAGAACCGCGCCGCCGGCGATGCTGCCGAGCAGGCGATGGATCAGCTGGCCAGCGCCGCCAATGATGTCCCGCAAGGTGTGACCATGGGACGGACCTCCACCATGGTGCTGACCGAAAAGATTGATGCGCCCGCGGCACCCACGGCTACGGCGTCGGCACCGCAGGTCGTTGCGGCGGCTCCCGCCCTAGACGACACAAGCGAAACTGCCGCTGTCACCGAAGAACCGGCAGCGACGACCGTTGCCGTCGCACCCAAACCAACCCCGGCTGAAGTGAAAGCCGCTGCATCCGTCAAGCCCGCTGCGGGTGCCTCGGCTCGCGTGGTGCAGCTCGGCGCTGTTCGCTCGCAGGACGCGGCCAAGGCCGAATGGGCGCGTCTGCAAAAGAAATACAAATCACAGCTCGGCGGTCTTGAGCCTAGTTACCAGCAAGCCGATCTGGGCGCGCGCGGTGTGTACTGGCGTATCCGTGGCGGTCCGGTGAGCGCCGAACAGGGCAAGCAGATTTGCGCGGCTCTGGCCAAGGATAAGCAGAACTGCATGGTGGTAGGGAAGTAATCACGCCTTTATCCCCGGACGGCTTGCTCCGCTCTGGGGTATAGGGTAGTTTCCTCGCATGAAACCGCTCATTTTTGCTTGCGCCAGCACTGCACTTACACCAGATGAGCGCAAGCTCTTTGCGCAGGCTAACCCGTTCGGTCTTATTCTGTTCAAGCGCAATATCGACAGCCCGGCGCAGGTACAGGCCTTGGTGCAGGAGTTTCGATCCTGTGTTGGCCGTCCGGATGCCCCGGTGCTGATCGATCAGGAGGGTGGGCGCGTGGCGCGCTTGCAGCCGCCATTGTGGGAGAGTTTCCCCCCCGCTCGGGCGATCGGCGATCTCTACCGAACCGATCCTGTGCGCGGTGTGGCGGCGGCCAAGTTGCTGGGCCGTCTGCTTGCCCATCAACTTCTAACTCTTGGTATTACCGTCGATTGTACCCCGGTGCTTGATCTTGCAGTGCCGGGGGCCGACGCCGTGATTGGTGACCGTGCCTTTGGCAGTGATCCCGCAACGGTGTCGTTGCTCGCGCGCGCCGTGTGCGATGGTCTGCGGGTGGGTGGGGTGCTACCGGTGATTAAGCATATTCCCGGCCATGGCCGCGCGCAGGCTGACAGTCACCTAGCGTTGCCGGATGTTGAGGCGACGCTGGATGAGTTGCAATCCGCCGATTTCATGCCATTTGCCGATCTATCCGACATGCCCATCGCCATGACCGCGCATGTACGCTACACCGCACTTGATCCGGTCAACTGCGCCACTCTCTCGCCCACCATCATTTCGCAAATTATCCGGGAGCAGATGGGGTTCGATGGGCTGTTGCTCAGCGATGATCTTACCATGAAGGCGCTGTGCGGCAGCCTGCCGGACTTGGCCTGCGCCTGTCTTGAGGCCGGGTGCGATATCGCCCTTTATTGTAAGGACAGCGTCGAGGATATGGCCGCACTCGCCGCCGCCGTGCCTCCCCTGAGTGCAGACGCACAACGCCGCTGGGCTAAAGCACAGAAATGGCTGCGCCCGATGGAGCTGTTCGATCCCAAACTTGCTTGGGCGGAGTTCAACCAGTTTTTTCCTGAGCTAAAACGTGCCTGACCTGCACGAACTCGCCCTGTGGATCTGCGTTTCCATCATCGCCATCACCTTTCACGAGGCGGCGCATGGTTGGGTGGCCTACAAGTGTGGTGACCCCACGGCCAAGCGGCTGGGCCGGGTGACCTTTAATCCGGCCAAGCATATCGACACAGTGGGGACGTTGGTGCTGCCCGTCATGATGAAGCTCTCGGGCCTGCCATTCATTTTTGGCTGGGCTAAGCCGGTGCCGGTGAATTTTGCCGCCCTGCGCCGTCCGCGCCTCGATTCGGCGCTGGTCGCGCTCGCCGGGCCGGGGATCAATCTGGTTTTGGCGCTTGTCTGCCTGATGGGGCTGAAGACCATGGTCATCTTTGAGATGGATATCCCATGGCTGGCCGAAGTGCTGTTGTTCGGGCATTTCCTCAATCTGGTCTTTGCCTTTTTTAATCTCATTCCCGTTCCGCCGCTGGATGGGGGGCGCGTGCTGGCATCGCTGCTGCCGCCGAGCTTTGCGAATCTGCTGGCCAGACTCGAGCGCTTTGGGTTAGTGATCGTGCTGGGCGCGCTGCTGGTGCTTCCTTGGGTCTTGAGTCAGGCCGGAATCGGCTTTAACCCCTTGGGATATCTGGTCGTTGAGCCTATGCGCTGGATATCCCGCCTGATGTTCGGGTGGGTTGGATTGCCGGAGTTGTCGTGAGCGAAGCTGCTGAACCCCTGATGCCTGACCTGACCGAGGGCGCAACGATGGATCCGTTGCTGCATGTTTCGTTCGAAGGTTTTGACGGCCCCATCGATCTGCTGCTGCACTTGGCGCGCGAGCAGAAGGTGGACCTGGCCAAGCTCTCAATGGTGCGTCTGGCCGACCAGTACCTGACTTATATCGAGCAAGCGCGTGAGCTGCGCCTTGAAGTGGCGGCTGATTATCTGGTCATGGCCGCATGGCTCACCTATCTCAAGAGCCGTCTGCTGCTGCCCAAGCATGAAGTGAAGGAAGAAGAACCGACCGGTGAGGAACTGGCCGCCGCGTTGGCGTGGCAGCTGCGCCGCTTGGAAGCGATGCAGAAAGCCGCCGCTGATTTACAGGCCTTGCCGCAGCTTGGCTATAACAGCTTCACGCGCGGCGAGCCGGAAGGCCTGGTTACAATCACTCACCAGAAGGCCGAGTGCCAGATTTACGATCTCATGGCCGCCTACGCCGCGATCAAGAAACGCACCGACAAGCCCGCCACCATGCAGTTCGCCAAGATGGAGTTGTTCTCCATCGAAGAAGCCGTCGAGCGGTTACGCGATGCGCTAGGCTACATGCCCGAGTGGACAACCCTGCAAACCTTCCTGCCCGAGCAAGGCCTGAAGGGCCTCAAAGGACGCTCGGCTATTGCCAGCACACTCATTGCCTCGCTGGAGCTGGCCAAGCAAGGGCTGATCGAAGTCCGGCAGGAGCGTAATTACGGCCCGATCTGGCTGCGCCAGTCCCGTACGCCGCAGGTTCCGGTGAGCAATGACAACAGTTCTGCACGTGAAGAAGGTTCCCTCCAATGATCGACGAGAGCATGATGAACGATACCGATGCCGCTGAAATGGCCGCTGCCGCCGAAGCCGTGACCGATACGCTCGCTGTGGCCGATGTGCCCGAGCTGACAGTGGAAGACCCGATGCCGGTGAGCGTGGACGCCGATATTCCCGCCCAGCTACGCGTGCTTGAAGCGATTTTGTTTGCCGCCAGTGCCCCGCTGGATGAAAAGACCATTGCGCTGCATCTGGCGCGTGGGCCGATCGGGCAGGGGGCGGATGTCCCCGCTTTGATTGCGGCATTCAAGGAACAGTTTGCCAGCCGTGGCGTGGTGCTGTTCGAGAGCGGGGGCAAATACTCGCTGCGTTCGGCCACCGATCTGGCCGATTATCTCAAGACCGAAACCACCAAACCGGTCAAGCTCAGCAAAGCCCAGAGCGAAGTGCTGGCCATCGTTGCCTATCACCAGCCGGTCACCCGCGCCGAGGTCGAGGCTATTCGCGGTGTCGCCACCAGCAAGGGCACGCTTGATTTTCTCATGGAAGTGGGTTGGGTGCGCCCCGGTCATCGCCGCGATACCCCCGGTCGTCCGCTCACTTGGATCACCACCCCGGCATTTCTCGATCATTTCGGCCTCTCCAGCACCGATGAGCTGCCGGGTATGGAAGAGTTGAAAGCCGCAGGTCTGCTCGATAGCAAAGCGGTGACCACTTACGGTGTGTTGCCCGGCTCCGAGGCTGAACTCACCGCTGCCGTGGAAGACAGCGTTGAGGTGGAGCCTGACTTTCTGCCCAGCGCGGAAACCACGGCAGAACTGTCAGCTGATACCGAGGAAGACGCCATCGCTGAAGACAGCGAGGAAGAAATCCAAGCCAGCGAGGACGGCGAGAGCGCCGACAGCGGGGATGAAGACGACGAAATTGTTGACGAAGATGAGGATGACTTCGACGACGATGACGACGATTTCGATGATGATGAGGACGAAGCCAGTGCCGAGGAAGATGAGGCCGAAATTTCCGAATCTGCGGAGGAGTTGGACGAAGAGAAACTCACCACCACCCCTGAGCCTGAGGTGGCATGATGCTCCGTTTATCCCAGCTTTATACCCGCACCCGCAAGGAAGTGAGCGAGGCCGATCCCTCGCGCAACGCCCAGCTGCTCACCAAGGCCGGCTTTGTCAGTCGTCTGATGGCCGGGGCGTATACCTTTCAGCCGCTTGGTCTGCGCGTGCTGCACAAGATCGAGCAGATCATCCGCGAAGAGATGGATGCGGTTGGCGCGAACGAAGTGCTGATGCCCGCCCTGCAACCGCGCGATGTGTGGGATGCTACTGGCCGCTGGGACAATGTCGATGTGCTGTTCAAGCTGAAAGGCGCGGGCGATCGCGACCTGTGCCTTGGTCCCACGCATGAGGAAGTGGTGACGCCGCTGGTCACCCAGTATATCCACTCCTACCGCGACCTGCCGCAAGCGGTGTACCAGATCCAGACCAAATTCCGTAACGAAGCGCGGGCCAAGAGCGGTCTGCTGCGCGGGCGCGAATTCCGCATGAAGGATATGTATTCCTTCCACGCCACTCTGTCCGATCTTGATGTGTTTTACGAGCGTGCTACCACCGCCTATCACCGCGTCTATGAGCGTCTGGGCATTGGTGATCGTACCCTGCTCACCTACGCCTCGGGGGGTATGTTCTCCAAGTATTCGCACGAATTCCAGACCCTGACTGAGTATGGCGAGGACACCGTCTATCGTATTCCCGGCACTAAGGCCGCGATCAATAAGGAGATCATCGGCGATCAGGACGCGCTGGCGGGCATCATCCCCGGCTACAAGCCCGGCATGGAAAAAGAGTTCGAGGAAGTGCGCGCCATTGAAGTGGGCAACATCTTCAAGCTCTCCACCCGCTTTAGCGATGCGATTGGCGCCAAGTATATGGACGAGCAGGGCAAGCCGCAGTCCATCTTCATGGGCTGCTATGGCATTGGCCCGAGCCGCATTCTCGGCACCATCGTCGAGGTGCTGGCTGATGATAAGGGCCTGATCTGGCCTGAGGCTGTGGCGCCGTACCGCCTGCATGTGGTCTCGCTGGTGCGTGAGGCAGCTGAGCTGGCTGCTTCCGAACCGATTGTGAAGCAGCTGCAAGCCGCAGGCCTTGAGGTGCTGTGGGATGACCGCGTGGGCTTCTCGGCAGGAGAGAAGTTCAAGGATGCCGATCTGATCGGCTGTCCACACCGGATCGTGATTAGTGCCAAGACACTGGCGGCAGGGCAGGTGGAGTACAAGGCCCGTCAGGACGAAACTGCCGAAATGCTCACCGTGGAGGCTCTTCTGGGCCGGTTAAGCGCGTAATGCCGCGTTGCCAAGGGGCAGCGGCTGGCCTAGATTAGCCCTGTTCGTTAAGGAGTTTTTCCATGGGTTCATTTAGTCTTACGCATTGGCTGATTGTGTTGGTCGTGGTGTTGCTGCTGTTCGGCAGTGGGCGTATTGCCAACGTCATGAAGGAAATGGGCAAGGGCGTGCGCGGCTTCAAGGACGGCCTCTCCGGTAAGGATGAGGCCAAGCCCGATGATAAAATTCCGCCCCCTACGGCCTAAATGTTTGACGTTGGTTGGCAGGAACTCGCCTTAACCGCTGTCGTAGCGCTGGTGGTGCTTGGCCCCAAGGAACTGCCGGGCCTGATGCGCACGGCGGGGACGCTGGTCCGCAAGGCTCGCCTCATCGCCCATGATTTTCGCATGAATATGGAAGATATGGCCGACGAGATCGAACTGGATGAGTTTGAGAAGAAGGCTCGCGCCAAGGCCGAGGCGATTGAACCACCCATTGCGCCTCAGGCGGTTCAGCCGGACGAAAGTGCGCCTAACGCTGCAAAAGGGCAGGGGCTATGACCGAGACCCCGCCGGATGATCTCGACTCCTCGCGCATGAGCATGCTCGAACATCTCACCGAGTTGCGCCGTCGTCTGCTCTGGGGGCTGGTAGCCTTTGTGCTGGCGTTTGTTATCTGCTTTCACTTTGCTGCCCCTATTTACGCCTTTCTCATGCACCCGCTGGCGGCTGTGCTGGAGGGTGAGAACCGCCGCATGATCTATACCGGGCTGACCGAGGCCTTCTTTACCTATCTCAAGGTGGGGGCGTGGGCGGCGTTCTTCATTGCCTTTCCTGTTCTCGCCGCACAGATCTGGAAGTTTGTAGCGCCGGGGCTGTACAAGAATGAGCGGCGCGCTTTCCTGCCGTTTCTGCTTGCGACTCCGGTGCTGTTCCTGACCGGGGCAGCGCTGCTGTATTATGGTGTGCTGCCGCTGCTGGTGAAGTTTTTTGTCGGCTTCGAAACCGCGGGCGGGCCGGGAGCTTTGCCGATCCAGCTGGAAGCGCGGGTGAGCGAATATCTCAGTCTGGTCATGCAGCTCATCCTGGCCTTTGGCATCTGCTTTCAGCTCCCGGTGTTGCTTACGCTGCTGGCACGGACCGGGCTGCTGACAGCGCAAACCCTGCGCGATAAGCGCCGCTATGCTATTGTCGGGGTATTTGTGGTGGCCGCCATTGTGACCCCGCCGGATGTGGTGAGCCAGCTCCTGCTGGCCCTACCTCTGGTGGCACTGTACGAAATGTCGATTCTGGCCTGCCGGTGGGTTGAGAAAAAATCGCCCCCGGTCTAAAAGACTGATCGGAGAACCGATCATGCATGACATTAAATTTATCCGTGAAAATCCAGCCGCTTTTGATGCCGCCTTGGCGCGCCGTAACAAACCGGCTTTGTCACCGGAAATTCTCGCACTTGATGAAAAGCGCCGTAGTCTGCAGACCAGCGTACAGGCCTGGCAGGCCCGGCGGAATGAGGCGTCCAAGGAGATCGGCAACGTCAAGAAGGTGGGCGGCGATGCCGGCGAGCTGATGAACGAAGTGGCCGCTCTCAAGGACAAGATTGCCGCGGCCGAGACCGAAGAGGCTGCCTTGGCTCAGCGCCTGCACTGGTTGCTGTCCACCACCGCCAATCTGCCGGCGGCCGATGTGCCGTTGGGCAAGAACAGCGACGACAATGTCGAGCGTCACCGCTTTGGTGAGCCGACCCGTCTTAACAGCTCCAAAGAGCATTTTGATCTGGGCGAAGCGCTCGGCCTGATGGATTTTGAAACCGCGGCCAAGCTCTCAGGTGCCCGTTTTACTCTGCTACGCGGGGCGCTGAGCAACCTTGAGCGCGCACTGGGGCAGTTCATGCTCGACACCCACACGCGCGAGCATGGCTACACCGAGTTCAGTCCGCCGCTGATGGTCAATGAAAACATCATCTTTGGCACCAGCAATCTCGACAAGTTTGAGGAGGACCTGTTCAAACTCTCGACCGGGCATTTCCTCATCCCCACCGCTGAAGTGCCGTTGACCAACATCGTGGCCGAAACCATCGTACCAACCGAGGAGTTACCGCTGCGTATGACGGCTATGACCCCTTGTTTCCGCGCTGAGGCCGGAGCGGCCGGGCGCGATACGCGCGGCATGATCCGTCAGCACCAATTTTACAAGGTCGAGCTGGTGAGCGTGACGACGCCGGAGGCCTCGGCGGACGAGCATGAGCGGATGCTGGGCTGCGCTGAGACTATCCTGAAAAAGCTCGAGCTGCCCTTCCGCACCATGACGCTCTGTACGGGTGACATGGGCTTCGCCTCGCAGAAGACCTACGATATTGAGGTCTGGTTGCCGGGGCAGAACCAGTATCGCGAAATTTCCAGTTGCTCGAACTGTGGCGACTTTCAAGCCCGCCGCATGAATGCGCGCACCCGTAGCGCCAGCGAGAAGAACACCCGCTTTGTCCATACACTCAACGGCTCCGGTGTGGCGGTCGGTCGTGCCCTTATCGCGGTGATGGAAAATTACCAGCAGCTGGATGGCAGCATTGCCGTGCCAACGGTGTTGCAGCCATATCTGGGTGGCGTGAAGGTCATTGAGGCCCGGCGCTTGAAGGCGGCGTGATGATTACGTCACCGCCACCACTCAGCCAATGTCGTGTTCTGCTCACCAATGATGATGGCATTGGTGCGCCGGGGTTGCTGCTGCTCGAAGAGCTGGTGCGTCCTCTGGTAGCTGCGCTGGTCGTGGTGGCGCCCGAGGTCAACCAGTCCGGCTGTGGGCACACTGTTGCTGTTGCCCGCCCGCTGCGCCTTTCGAAGCGCGATGACACGCATTATGCCGTTAACGGTACTCCGCCCGATGCGGTACTGATCGGCGCGCGCGAGATCATGAAAGACAACCCGCCACAACTGGTGCTGTCGGGAGTGAACGAGGGCAAGAATATCTCCGAGTATGTGCATTATTCCGGCACCTGTGCGGCCTGCTACGAGGCCGGACTGCTGGGCTTGCCCTCGGTGGCCTTCAGTCAGGACAATGGCGGTCGCGCGGTTGATTTCGACGCCACGCGCGGTTGGCTGGCCAATGTGCTGGGCAAACTCCTGACACAGCCTTGGCCGGGTGATTGCTTCATCAATGTCAATTTCCCGGCGTGCCCCTCGGTGCAGGTGCAAGGGCTTGAACTGACCCGCCTTGGCCGTGTGCTACAGGGCACCGGCTTCGCGCAGGTCACCGACCCGCGCGGGCGTGTGCACTACTGGAACGACTGGCGCGATGATGTACTCGATGCGGTGGATGCGGCCGCGGGGACCGATCTTGCGGCCTTGGCCGCCAGCAAGGTAACGGTGACGCCTGTGTCCATCGATCAGACCGATCGTGCCGCACTGGCGAAAATGAATTTATGAGCACCCCGGCCCGCAAAATCCGCTTGCTGATGAAGCTACGCGATCAGGGCATTTCTGATCCGCGGGTGCTGGCCGCGATTGAAACCATTCCGCGCGAGGCGTTTTTGCCGGAGATGTTTCATGACCGTGCCTATGAGGATATGGCACTACCCATCGGTCATGGTCAGACCATCAGCCAGCCGCTGGTGGTGGCCTACATGACCCAGCTGTTGGGCCTCACCGGTAAGGAAAAGGTGCTGGAGATCGGCACCGGCTCGGGCTATCAGGCAGCCGTGCTGGCCAAATTGGCGCGACGGGTTTACACCATTGAGCGGCACCGCCCCCTGTCACTGCTGGCCAAGGAGCGGCTGGACAGTTTGAAACTGCGCAACATTTCCATGCGGGCGGGGGATGGACTGCTGGGGTGGCCCGAAGTCGCCCCGTTTGAACGCATTATCATCACGGCCGGGGCTTTTGGCGATACACCACCACCCACGCTGCTGGCCCAACTGGCCGTGGGGGGAATCATGGTGTTGCCGATGGGCAGCGACAAGGCGAATCAGCACCTCTATAAAATCACCCGCGACGAAAACGGCTATCGTCAGGAACAGCATTGGCCGGTAAGATTTGTTCCGCTGTTACCCGGTGATCCCGGCGAGCAGCCCGAACCGGATGATCCGCTGGCCACGCTGTACAAGCATGTGCCGAAAAAGGAGGAGTTGTTATGACATCGCGCGCCGCGTCTCTTGCCTTGTTGCTTGTTCTTGCCGCCTGTGCCCGTGGCGGTGGCCCGGCTCCGGTTGAGTATCGTGGTGTCGGCAGTGGTGAAACCTCGCCCGGCATGGCCGCCGCGCGTGCGCCAGAAACCGCGCCCGAGCCTTATCAGGGTGGCAGCTACAGCGCCCCGGTGACCAGTGGCAGCGTGCAGGCACAGGAGTTATCACCGATCAATCCCAACAGCGTGTCCAGCGTACCGCTGCAAACAGGTGAAGTAAACGATCCCTATGCGCAGGCCGCGCGGCAGGTTCCGGCTCAGCGCCCGGTTCTCAGCCCCACACCGCCACCCACCGCGTCGACACAGCCGGTTCTGGCTCCGGCACCAACCACGACAATGGCTCCGGCCATTGATCAGGGCACCGGTGCTTTCGGCTGGCCCCTGCGTGGTAAAATTCTTTCCGGCTACGGGCCGAAGAGTGGTGGTCGCGCCAATGATGGTATCAATATCGCCGCCCCGCAGGGAACCCCGGTTCACGCCAGCAAGGACGGTACAGTGGCCTATGCCGGCAATGAACTGCGCAGCTTTGGCAACATGGTACTGGTGCGTCATGACGGCGGCATGTTCACCGTCTACGCGCATCTCGATCAGATCAACGTGCAGAAAGAACAGGCCCTGACCAAGGGCCAGGTGGTCGGCACGGTTGGTCAATCGGGCGGTGTGAGTGAACCGCAGTTGCATTTTGAAGTCCGCCGTGGCTCGACTCCGCTGGACCCGAAAAAATATCTAGGCAAGTAAGCATTCTGTTTTGAGGTCAGCAGAATCATTTTATCCTCCTGCAAACAGGGCAGGAGGCGTAGATGGACCTTTCCATTCCTCATCTGGAGGTGCCAGAGTTGCCGCCTCCTCCGCGTGGCTTTACCAAGCGTCCCTCATCACCAAAATCCCAGCCACCACCGTATATTCCTCCACTCGCCCGGCTCGATAATCCGCTTCCCCCACCAGTATCCTTATTCCGCAAGCTGTCCTTGGGTGCCGCTGCCGTGGTGCGCGATCCGGTCACCGGTCAGCGGCTGTCGGCCAAGTCGTTGGAGGGGCTGTATCATCAGCAGGCGGGCTATTGCTGCTACTGCTGCCAGCCGATGACCCTGCCACCAGCCGGGCGGCGCTTGGGCAAGGCCCAGTTAAGCGATGCCGAGCTGACCGCGATTAACACCACCTGCGTGACGCGCGATCATCTCCACCCCCGCTCGCGTGGCGGGCCGGGGGTGGTCGCCAATTTTGCCGCCGCCTGCCGGTCCTGTAACGAGCAGCGTGGCGAGTTGCCGCTGGTGCTGTTTTTACTGGCGCGCGGGGCCGGCACAGTGCCGCAGCTTCTTAGCCTCCATCGCTCTAACCATTTGAAAAATAAATCGTTAAAGGACTGGACCGCAGGGCAAAGCCCGCTATAGTCCGGGGATATTTCAACCCGGAAGGACTTTGCCATGTTCATCTCGCCCGCCTACGCGACCACCGCTGCCGATGCCGCTACTGCTGCGCCCACCGGCTTTGCCGCAACCTTGGTCACCTTTGCGCCGCTCTTTCTGGTCATTCTCATTTTCTATTTCTTCCTCGTGCGCCCGCAGCAGCGTCGCATGGCCGAATTCCAGAAGATGGTGTCCGGTCTGCGCCGGGGCGACCGTGTGGTGACTACCGGTGGCATCATCGGCACCATTCACAAGGTGGAGGCCAATAGCCCCGATGTGGTGATCGAGATCGCCGAGAATGTGCGTGTACGCGTGCAACGAAATGCGGTGGCCGAGATTCTGGCTAAGACCGAGCCGGTCAAGGATGAAAGCGCGGCCGCCTGATCCCTTTTTACTCAAGGTACTCCGATCATGAGCACGTCATCGTCTTTCCTGTATTACGCCACTTGGAAGAAGTGGCTTACTGTTATGCTGTGCGTTTTGGCCGCGGTTTATGCGGCCCCCAATCTGGTGTCGCGCGAGATCACCAAGCCGCTGTCCGAGCAGTACAGCAAATGGGTCCCGGTGCATCCGGTCAACCTCGGGCTTGATCTGCAGGGTGGGTCCTATCTGCTGCTCGGGGTTGATGTGGGCGTAGCCATGAAGGACCGGCTGTCCAGTCTGGTCGACGCCGCCCGGAGCGAGCTGCAAAAGGAAAAAGTCGGTTATCTGGGCCTTGCCGTGCAGGGTAGTGACGCGATAGGCTTTACCTTGCGCGAATCCGCCGACAGCGAGAAGATGCGCGATATAAAAAATGCCATTGATCGTGAGCTGAGCATTGAGCAGACCGGCGATCAGGTGGTGCTGCGTCTGCCCGAGCCAGTGCTGCAGCGCTACAAGCTTCAGATCATCGAGCAGTCGATCGAGATTGTGCGGCGCCGTATCGATGAAACCGGTACGCGAGAGCCGCTTATCCAGCGCTCGGGTGACGACCGCATCCTGCTTCAGCTGCCCGGTGTGAGCGACCCTGAGCAGATCAAGCGTCTGCTTGGTCAAACCGCCAAGATGACCTTTCATCTGGTCGATGAGACGTCAACCCTGAGCGGCGGCATGGCCGTGCCCCCCGGTTATCAGGCCCTGCCGGAGCGTGAGGACCCGAGCCGCATGGTGGTGATCCGCAAGCAGGCGGCGCTGTCGGGGGAAACACTGACTGATGCGCAGGCGAGTGTAAACCCCACTACCGGGCAGCCCGCCGTCCATTTCAAGTTTGATGCACTGGGCGGGCGGCGCTTTGCGGATATCACCAAAGAGAACGTTGGTCAGATGTTCGCCATTGTGCTTGATGGTAAGGTCATCACCGCCCCGGTCATTCGTGAGCCAATCACTGGCGGCAGCGGTCAGATCGACGGCAATTTTACCGTGCAGGGGGCCAATGAACTGGCGCTGCTGCTGCGCGCCGGTGCGCTGCCTGCGCCGCTGACGGTACTGGAAGAGCGCACGGTTGGTCCCGGCCTTGGGCAGGATGCCGTACAGGCGGGCAAAATTTCAGGTCTGATTGGCTTTGGCCTGGTTGTGCTGTTCATGCTGGCCAGCTATGGCCGCTGGGGTGTCTATGCCAATATTGCTTTGCTTCTTAATGTGGCCATGCTGTTTGCCATGTTAAGTCTGCTTGGGGCCACGCTCACACTGCCCGGTATCGCCGGTATTGTGCTGACCATCGGCATGGCGGTGGATGCCAATGTGCTGATTTACGAGCGCGTCCGCGAAGAGCTGCGCGGCGGGCGTACGATCCTCTCCGCGTTCGATACCGGCTACAGCAAGGCAATGGCCGCGATTGTCGACAGCAACCTCACCACCATCATCGCCGGTCTCATCCTGTTTAGTCTCGGCTCTGGTCCGGTGAAGGGCTTTGCTGTCACGCTGACGCTTGGTATCATCACCTCCATGTTCTCGGCCATCATGGTCACCCGTTTGATGGTGCTGCACCACCTGCGCTCCGCCAAACCTGCGAGCATTCATATCTGATGGACGTCACACCTGCGCTGTCGGCTACAGCTTTGGTGATCTCGGCCTATGGCCCGTCCGGGGTGACAGTGGCCGGGCAGGTGCATCACGGTGCGCTGTGGCTGACGCCCACGCACGTACGCCCGGCACCCAGTGTACAGTATGCGGATCTTTCTCCCGATCATTTGCGTGAGCTTTTTGCAGCTGAGAAACCGGATGTCCTGCTCATCGGTGTGGGGGAGCGGTGCGAGGCCTTGCCCCCCAAGGCCCTGCGCGATCTGGCCCAAGCTCACGGTGTGGTGCTGGAGGCCATGAGTAATGCTGCGGCCTGCCGGACCTGGAACGTCCTGCTGGCCGAGGAGCGCCGGGTGATGGCGCTGCTATTCCTTTAGGTAAGGCGCAGCGGGGCTAGTGGCTTGGGGCTGCTGCCGGGGACTTCGTCATTTTCGTTACGCCAGCTCCGGAAACGTTCATATTCCTGTTGTAACGCCTGAATCCAGCTGCCGGGGCGGATGAACAGGGTATGGTCGGTCAGCACCAGTTGGTTGTTCTGATCGCGTACTTCGGTGCGGCTGTGTTCGTCTATGCGCACGCGCACAAGGCCTGCCACTTTCAGGCCGCCAGCGGTTCGCCCAAAGGACAGCCGCAAACGATGGGGGCCGCGGCTCTCGGCGTGGGGCCAGCAGCGCAGGCTGTCAAACCCCAGCAGTGGACCATCGCTGTCTTCCTCACCCCAACTGCGGGCCATTTCGCGGGCAATGTTGATGAGATTGGCCCGCAATGCCAGATCATACAACTCGGTCTGGTTAGGGGGCCATAATGCCGGATTATCGTAGCAGTCCGGAAAGCGTTGCGCTTCCTGCTCCAGCGCCTTGAACGCCTCATGAAACGGCAGACGCTGCGGGCGCAACATATGCTCCAGCTCTGGCGGCAAGCGTCGTTCCGCCTGAAAATCAAAGTTATCTTGTGCGCCCATAGGGTTGCCTTCCTGTTTTTATTTCCGCTGACAGTAACGGTATCTGCCAGTGCGCGCAAGAAAAAACCCCGCCGGGTGAGGGCGGGGTCCTTCGTAACGATGGCCGGTTTATTTACGTTGATCGACCGGCACAAACTGGCGCACGTCGCTGCCCAGATACAGCTGACGCGGACGGCTGATCTTCTGGCTCGGTTCGGAGATCATCTCGGTCCACTGGCTTACCCAGCCCACGGTGCGCGCCACGGCAAACAGTACGGTGAACATCGAGAGCGGAATGCCCATCGCCTTGAGGATGATGCCCGAGTAGAAGTCCACATTCGGGTACAGCTTGCGCTTGACGAAGTATTCGTCATTAAGAGCAATCTTCTCCAGCTCCATGGCAATGTCCAGCAGCGGGTCATTCTTGATGCCCAGCTCGGCCAGCACCTCATCGCAGGTCTGCTTCATCACCTTGGCGCGCGGGTCGTAATTCTTGTACACGCGGTGGCCAAAGCCCATCAGACGGACCTTGCTGTTGGGGTCTTTCACGTTGGCAATAAACTCGGGAATCTTGGACTTATCGCCAATTTCCATCAGCATGTGCAGCACGGCTTCGTTGGCACCGCCATGCGCCGGGCCCCACAGCGAGGCAATACCCGAGGCTACGCAGGCAAACGGGTTCGCGGCCGACGAGCCAGCGGTGCGTACCGTGCTGGTCGAGGCATTCTGCTCATGATCGGCGTGCAGGATCAGGATGCGGTCCATCGCGCGGGCCAGCACCGGGTTGATGAGGTAGGGCTCGGCCGGCACCGCAAACATCATGTTCAGGAAGTTTTCGGCAAAGCTCAGGTCGTTGCGCGGATACACGAAGGGCTGACCGATCGAGTATTTATAGGCCATAGCCGCAATCGTCGGCATCTTGGCAATCAGGCGATGCGCCGAGATCTCGCGCTGGTGCGGATCGTTGATATCAAGGCTATCGTGATAGAAGGCCGAGAGCGCCCCCACGGTGCCCACCATCACCGCCATCGGGTGCGCATCACGGCGGAAGCCGCGCAGGAAGGCGACCAGCTGTTCATGCACCATGGTGTGGTGGGTAATGTCATAGACAAACTTGGCCTTCTGTGGGGCCGTGGGCAGATCGCCATGCATCAGCAGGTAGCAGACTTCCATGAAGTCGCTCTTCTCGGCCAGCTGGTCGATCGGGTAGCCGCGGTGCGTGAGCACACCCGCATCGCCGTCAATATACGTGATCGAGCTTTCACAGGCTGCGGTGCTGGTAAAGCCGGGGTCGTAGGTAAAGCAGCCGGTTTCGGCATAGAGCTTGCGGATATCCACCACCGCCGGGCCAACCGTGCCGCCCAGCACGGGCAGCTTCACCGTCTTGCCCGACTTTTCAAAAGTCATGGTCACAGTGTCCACCTGCGGCGGGGCCGGGCGGGTGGGAACGGGCTTGG